>Ga0256405_10011157_pt1 | contig 11574 bp, 12 predicted proteins | sample RumenRJG_02DNA_FD_189096 | JGI IMG/M metagenome (GOLD analysis project Ga0256405, IMG submission 189096) | Bovine rumen microbial communities from Lethbridge, Alberta, Canada - RJG_02 | ecosystem: Host-associated > Mammals > Digestive system > Stomach > Rumen | place: Canada: Alberta...
CCATCTGGTCTATTAGGATCTCATACATATCAGATTCTATCCAATCATCTGGATCAACAAAACCAATATAATCTCCCTGAGCAACGTCTAATCCTTTGTTTCTGGCGGCGCTAACTCCTTTATTTACCTGATGAACTGCGACAACCCTCTCATCAACTTGAGCATATTCATCTATTATTTCACCACAACGATCCGGAGAACCATCATCTACCAGAATAACTTCAAAATCCGTGAACGTCTGATTTAATACACTGTCAATACAACGAACAATATATGATTCCACATCATAAACTGGAATGATAATACTCAATTTAGGCATTAAATGCTGACCTTTCTTTTACTACCTTTTGGCTTGTTTAGTCTTACCGCAATCAAAACCCGCAATTCCAAAATATAAAAACACATAGCACATGCTAAAACAATGCGTTGAAACCAATTTATCCTTTCATAAGTCTTTTGATAATACATCCTTGATTTCAAAACCTGTTTCCATCTGGATATAATATCCATTGATTTACTTGTTGATATAGCGTGTGCATGAGTAAAGAATAAATCTTTCCTTAGTATTGCTATATATCCTGCATTTTTAAGCCTTTTCCCAAGTATCCTTTCTTCGCAGTATAGAAAGACATTCTCATCCAGCATTCCAATTTGCAACAGGCAATCCGTACGAATTACAAAAAAGGATCCTGGCAACAACTCAGTAGGGATACATGTTTTATTCTCATCGATAGTGCAATAATCCTCTTCTATCACAGAACGGAACCTGGCTCTTACCGAGCATGCTTTTAGATCATCAATAAATCCGGGAAGCTTCTGAGAATATATATTATATGCTCCGTCCAATGTCTTCATAACTGGAGCGCACATAGCTATTTTTGAATTAACTTTAAATGTGTCTAATAGATTTATAACTACTTCTTGCTCAATTTCAACATCCGGATTTGCAATAGCTATATATGTTGGATGATATTTTTGAATCGCATATTTGATGCCATAATTGTTACCATAGGAGTAGCCTCCGTTACGATTGGATCGAATCACATCAAAGTGCAGCAGTTTTGAATACTTCTCTTTTATTTTCGCATATGATTCATCTACTGAGCAGTTATCAACAATGATTACACTAAAATCCAGCAAATCAGTATTCCATTGTCCTATGGAATGAGCCAACTTATCGGTCTCATCGAACCCATTATAATTTAAAATAATGATACTGATTTCAGACATTTTAATCCCTGCTTTTCATTTTAATCCATTGTTTTTTTTCAAAATCCCATTGCTTGACAATCTTTGCTGGCGCTCCCACAGCAATGGAGTATGAAGGAATATCATGAGTCACTACACTATTCGCACCAATAATACTGTGCTCTCCTATGGTTACTCCCGGTAGTACACACGATCTTTGACCAAGCCAAACGCCTTCCTTTACTTGAACAGTTTTAATTAACAGCCTTTGACCAGAATAACCCCCTTTTAAAACAGGATTCATTCCATGGTTATGATCTGTAATAAATACATCAGGGCCAATTAATACATCATTCTCTATTATTATTTTACCTGCACAGGTTATACGGCACCCGCCAACACATCTTACATGATTTCCAATCAATATTCTTGGATTCATTTTTTGATCTACATGAGAATGTAAAGCAGTTAATTCAGTCTTCTCTCCAAAAAAACTATCTTCACCAATATTAATAAATTCAGTTCCTGTTAATTTACATCCTTCACCAACACCATTTACGCCCAAAGAACTGGATAATCCGAATGCAAGAAACTGCCTTCTAAAATGTTCTTTTCTCAATCTTCTATAAACACGATGCAAAAGAGATTTCATTTCTTTAACCTCTCCCAAAATGCTTGTGGATTTCCTTGTAGACTCTCTCACTGTTATTATTATCCCGAACTAAATAAAATCGTTTCATGTTTTCAACATACTTGCCTTGCAATCGAAAACCACTATCATGCATTTTCATTATATGTTCAACCAGTTGATCTAGCTCATTAGCTATAGGTCCAAATCCATCATTCTCATAGCTGTATCCACTACTCATATACTGTTTTTTCTGAAACTCATCTTTATCAAACTGATAATATATCACTGGTTTTTCCATATAGGCAAAATCGAAATGCACACTTGAATAATCGGTAACTAACAACGCAGACTCCTTTAGTAAACTCTGTATATCAACATCTGAATTATTAGCTACAACAATATGCGAGGAATGTGAATAAAAGGATCCCCTGTACTTTTTCATATTATCGTGGAGATAAAATATAAGCATCAGATTGTTACTTTCAATAAAGTCACGTAGCCTTCTGTTGTTAAGTAAGTCTTGATATCTTTTATAATAATCCGTTTCTTCAATAATAGTATCCGGTTTTTGTGCCAGATACATCCGCCAAGTTGGCATAACCAGAATCTGGTTCTTTTTCACATCTATAAGATGCCATTCGTCCAGTCTTGGAAATCCTGTATACACTACCTGTTGTTTAGTATATCCATAATTCTGTAGCACATTGTCATACTCTGGCCTGCCACTGCATACAAACAAATCTAACCTGGCATATTTCTCCAGGCAAAATTCTGAAATCCCATAACTTACACCATGAGGGATAAAAACATCTTTCACATCCAGAAGCTTTTTTAACCTTCTGGCAATTGGCGCATCTTGCGGAACGCATCCATTGACATGAGAACTGATATGTATCCTAGACAGACAATAATAGTAGAAGTGTTTCCAACTATTAAAATGAATAACACTGCCAAATTGTTTCACTTTCCGTTCATCTGAAGATCCCATTTCAATCAGATAGTATATCTCCTGGGATGGATGGTTCTTCCTTACATATCGAAAAAAAACAAGGCCATTATCACATGCCTGGTCTGGTCTTTCCGAGATTATCCATACATTCGGATGGCCTTTTCGTCTCAAAAGAGCATATGGGATAACAAGAAGGAAACGAATGCTTGTCAAGATATTATGAAAATTAATGCTTGATAGTTTCATTTATACTACCCGATATATTATCTGACTTCATATTTGTGGGCATTCCCATTTAGCTTACTTACTATCGAATGAATAAAGCGATAACTACATGGTGAAGTAACTGCCAAAACACATTGAACATATAGTCTCCCTCTATCACTACTTTTTCTAAGTACCGGAAGAAGGTCTCTCAATTTCTTTCTGGCTACAACCCTTCGTGATTGAACTATATCTGAATTGTCACACTTACTATATGTCGTAATACCAATCAAAAAGCCAGCTAATCTCCTGTGAATTATATCTGTCAGCTCATTGTTATCAGATATATCATCCAGAATAATATTGAATACCTTCCACGGATCATCCAGTTTATTCATGCTGAGAGTTGAAGTTGCTGCTGATCCCTTTCTCACCAGATAATGATAAGGACAAAAGTCTTCATAGACTGAGCTGTCCGCCTCTCGGAACAGATAATAATTCATCAAAAGATCTTCCATATTATGTATTGATCTGTCCATTTGTATTGCCATTTGACAGTTTACAAAAAGAGACCGTCTAAAGAGTTTATTACATAAACTAGGTTCAATAGTACTACCAGAAAGAAGGTCTGCTAATCCTGTACTCTTATTCTGTTTCTTTATATTACCTGTATTATAATAATAATCGATTCGATCAGGAAAAATCATCTGATAACCACAGTGAGAAATATCCGCTTTATATTTGATGGCATTCTTATATAACCGTTCATACATATCCGGTTCTATCTCATCATCTCCATCTACAAAACTGATCCATTCGCCTGTCGCGATTTCTATCCCGGCTAGTCTGGCGCTAGTAACTCCTTCATTTTTCTGGATTAGAATACGAATCCGATTGTCTTGATAGGAAAGCTGGCCCAAAATCGCCGGACTCTCATCAGTCGATCCATCATCAACTAATATGATTTCCAGATTATTGTAGGTTTGCTTCAGAATGGATTCTACACACCTTCTGATATAGAGCCCAACATTATGTACAGGGACGATAACAGAGATCCGTTCATCATGCATTACACAACATAGCCTCCAGTAGTTGATAGTTCCTTTTTTTGCTTATCACGCATTTTTTTAGTGATTTTTCGCCTTAGTGTATACTCTTCACCATAAACGGGAGAATGTTTCATCTTTTCTCGTTCTTTAGCTATATATTCTTCTGTTGTACAGAGTACTCTAGTAGGATTCCCGACAACTACGACACCAGATGGAATATCATGTGTAACCGTACTGTTTGCACCGATAATAACGCGATCCCCAATCGTAACTCCGGGAAGAATAATAGTCCCAGCGCCAACAAAGACATCATCGCCTATGCGAACACGTCCTATCTTTGTATAGCCAAGATATCGTTTCGTACTGGCATCATGTGCCAGGATATGAACCCTAGGTGCTAATGTTACATTGTCACCAATCTCAATCAACCATGCGTGAGAATCATCTATCAGAACATTATTCATGCGCAAAAAACTTGATCCGACAACCATTCCCTGCTCTATCAGTTTTTCAGTAGACACTTCACCACGAAGACGAAAGATTAAATCACGAAATATATTATTCATATTCCTTTAACTTCTAATTATGTGTAAGCATTATTAATAACTGTGTCTAAACAACGTGTAAGATATTTTTCAACATTGTATATTGGAATTATTACGGGAATCAAACTGCTACACATTGCTATTATATGATTCTCCACGTACAACAAATTAGTCTTGTTTTCCACATATTATATTCTTGATTTTATAAATACATAATTTGATAAAATACACCAGCCCCATGTCGTGAAAATCATACGCTATGAAAGTATAAACAGGTAACACTCTATTAGTCAGTTTATTCTTCTCTAACTGTTCAAACTTTTTCGGGTCTCTCAGAAAGCGCTTTAACCACATGTCTCCACTTAATTCATAAGCCGGAAGATCTCTCACCCATGTTTTTGTCCCATAATACTTCATTAACTCTGTATAATCATTTTGTCCCAGGAAGCAACTATTACGATTGATCTGTGTCCAGCCATTCCATATTAACCATGGGAAATTGTAAACAAAAACAGGTCTATTCATAACAACACATGAAACAAGTTCTTTTCCAACCATAGAGTCATAACATAGCAATAATTGCTTCAGTGTATAGTAGTTTTTCTCACTAGCAAAAACAATCCTGTGGCAATCCCCCTAGCGTTTTCAAATACAAACACTTCTTTATAACCAAGCAATTTATCAATTTATTCCGAATGAGCTAATAACTCAACATCAGTATCTATGTATATACCTCCATAATTGAAAAGAATCTCCAGCCTAGCATAATCTGAAACAAATGCCCATTTCTTTGTATACTTGTTGAATATACGGATGCTTATTAACATCATAATTATCCTCATTCCATTCGACAATCTCATACTCTTTACAATTGTCGTACCAAGAAGTAAGGCACTTCCGAACAATATCTGGTTTTGGCTTTCTACCAAACCAACAGTAATGAATCATCTTAGGAATCATATTTCCGAATAATCCCCTCTCTTTACAAACATCATTCATAAAGAATCGATAATAGTCTCCACAGAGTTCACAGCCTTTTCTAGACTACACTGCATACCACGCTCTGCAGCCATTTTCTTATAGTAAGACAACTTTTTATTGTCATCCAACAACTGTCTGATTCCTTCATACAAAGCTGATTCATTATTTTCCGTTATGATCCCATATTCATTGTTATATCCCAACATCTCCTTCATTCCTGAAACATCAACCGTACATATCGGAGTACCTACAATAAGTGCTTCTGTAGCTGCTGTAGAGAAACCTTCTGCATAACTGGAACAGACAAATAAATCACATCTGGATACGTACTTATATGGATTTAACTGATACCCTAAAAATGTAAAAGACTCACTTAGCCTGTTATCTTGCAAGTATCTTTCAATACTATCCTGTTCAGGTCCGACACCAAGAACAAAAAAATGAACTGGATACTTATCCTCTATAAAACGTTTGTGAATTCTGGCAAGCCTATCAAAACCTTTTTTTTTCATAATTTTACCAACGGCAACAAGATTAAATTCATCAGAATTAAAGCAGACGTCTGTAACTGGTTCATGCTCCAATTCTTTTATTTTATCCACATCTACAGCATTATGAATAACAACTGGTGGATTCAAAAGTGGTACAATCGAAGAAAAATCATTCTTTACAAATTCAGAAACACATACAGTTTTGTCATATTTCTGATAGCATCTAACCGCTTCTATATAGCTTCTGAAAGCATGTGAGACTACCTTCACAGTATGCTGTTCCACATGTATCCAGGATATCAGTTTTGTTTTCTTATCCTTGCACCCACTAATAATACGTGCGGTAGGTCCTTCCAAAAAGGATATCTCAATATCATAGTGACCTTTCACGCATAGTCTATGAAGTTGTTCCGGAGTCATTATCTTCATTATTTGGCTGTTTCCGATATACACTTTTTTCCACACAGCATAATAATTAATATGCGGTTTTATAAACTGCTCATTAATGCCTCCCCCAAACAACGCACAAACCGTAATATCATACTTTTCCTGATTAAGATTATTAACCAGATTAACTAATACTTTTTCAGCTCCACCCCCCTGCAGATCATGGATCATAAATAGGATTCTTTTTTTCATACACGTCCTTCTTTTTAACAATACTCTTTGTTTAGTATAATACTCTTGGCTTATGAATTATCCATGCGTTTGTATATAAAAGGATAAAAATAATCCTGGAATAATTGCAAAACAAGTAAGCAGTTTATAAGGACTTCTCCTTAAACATTCAATCAGATTGTGAGATAAAAAGCCGCTAGCTGTCAGGTGAATACACTGCCTAAATATAAATCGTATTGAGATATTCGGAAAAGAAAGGTACAGGAGCCGGATTTCTGCAAAACTATTAGGACTGTTTTTATACTGTGTAATAATAGAATTACTCATACCTTCAGTCTGATATTCCACAAATCTAAGATTCTCGTTCAACACCAGAAAATCATACTTAATACTGATCTGCAAGTGCATGTAATGTGGGTTGAAGTATTTCTCACCTGGAAAACTCTTCATAGGAGCGAATTGCTGATAGAGATCTGTTCGAACAACATTTGTACGGTCTCCATTGACAATGGAATACTTTCCAAGAAGCAGATCAATCAGATTTATTGTTTCCTGATTAGGTAGTGGATCTCCTACGATCTTTCCATCTGATGTATAATCTAATCCAACTATACCGGCAACTTTATCAGAACCATATCTCTGCCAGATTTCCAATATCCGTTCCACCGCATTATCTGGCATCCAGTCATCGGAATCAATACATACGCACAGAGGAGTAGTGATATGTGATATTGCTTCGTTATATGCTGTATGCAGTCCCCCATTTTCTTTCCAGTAGTACTCTATTTTGAATCCATGTGGCTTTTTCATCCACTCTGCAACCAATTCTTCAGTGCCATCATCTGACCCATCATCAATAATCATCCATATAAACTCTTTAACGGTTTGACGAATCATGCTTTCATAGCATCTTGTCAGTAATGTGGCACGATTGTATGTTGGAGTAAATACTGTTAATTCTGTCATACCCATTCTCTTCTCGAATCCCACAAATTCTTTGTAGCCCGTATGATTCGGCACCAATTAAGAAAGCCAAAGATTCGTGTCCCATAATACATAATTATGACCTTTCGGTTACCCCCATGATAGTAAAGGATTTTGCTATAATCACGTAATTGTTGTATTGTCTTTTTCTGAAAAGATGGCGTAAATGCCTGCACTGCAATAAAAGTGGACATTTGATAGGCTGCATAGCGTGCAGCATATCTTCTTTTTTCATATGGCATTCTTTTCAACAAACTACAGCATTTACGCACTGCATAGCAGAGATCTTTACATGACTTTTCATTTATACTATGAGCAATAGAACTTTCTCTCTGACGATAACAATAAAAACTATTATGTATAAAGTCAAAAGAATGAGCGGTTAATATAAGGCGTGAACACCATTCTACATCTTCCGAAACGAGACCTCTCCTAAATAAAGTGTCTTTTAGAACAGACATGGAAATCATCTTATTACAGGCAGAAGAAATCAATAATGAGTGAGATGTCAGATATTGTAATTGCTGTATTTCTTCATTACAACTTAATGACATATCATTTGCGTTTGACAACATATGATATCTTTTCCTAGTCACTTCTTCATATTTGTCATATGCGAAACTAATTACATCTGCATGCGTTAGTCTCGCTCTTTCGACTAGTGTGCTGACCACATTGTCACTTGACCAGTAATCATCGCTATCAATCATGATACCATACTCACCAGTCGCAGCCTCTATCCCAATATTCCTTGCGTCTGACAATCCCCCATTCACTTTATGGATAACAATCACACGGGAATCTTTTTCTGCAAAATTATCACAGATTGTTCCTGATGTATCTGTTGACCCATCATCTACAAGAATTATTTCTATATCTGTATATATTTGGCTTAGTACGCTTCTAACACATTGTTGTAGGTACTCTTCTGTATTATACACGGGAATAATAACTGATATCTTCATAATCTATTGAGTTCCTTATAATTACCCTGCTTCAACCAGATAATAAATATAATACAGAATAACTGCTGATAGATAAACGAAAGGCCTGTTTTCCTTTGAAAAATGAATACGAATAACAGCAGGTAATAAAATAAAATTATAGACGCTTGTGTATACAGGCATTCTTCCAACCATTATTCCGCTTGTAACCATTGCTATTAATGCAACTCCAACTGTTATTACAGACATATTAGTACATACATTGATAATATCCCTTGCCTTACATCGTATTTCTTTGATTGATAATAACGCTAATATCAAAGGAACAGCAAAAATCAGAACACGTAGTGGATTCATCCCATCATCGCCCCAGTTCTTTGCTGCTTCTAATGAATAACCTACAGTATCTGCAAACTGATCAAAAACCGATGCATCTCTAGCAAAAAAAACTGCACCATAAACTGCTGCAATACTCACCATTATTGTTTTCCAATTCCATGCTTTTCCCTGAACAACAAATAGTACCGGGATCATAAAAAGTGCTGTAGTATGAAATGTCGATGCCAGCATAATTACAAAAATACATCGAATATACTTTTTCTCTATGATCCATGGTGTTGCCGCAAAAATCAAAGTGACCGCAATAAACTGTCTCTGTCCATTCATCATCCATGCAAGATGATAACATCCTGCAATGAACACATAGAATGAAAAAAGATATTCCTCTGAATACTTACGTAAGACAAAAACTATCGGGATAGAATGAATCAGTGCCAAAGTCATTCTGTAAGCAGTCTCACTACCATTTGAAAGCTGTTTTACTACCAAGCCAAGTAAAGTAAACCCTTTTGATTCAGATGCCCGAATCAGGTCCCAACCTTCATAAATTGTATTCGGCAGATTTCGGTAGTTAGCCATATAAAGATATACATCTGAACGCTCTCTTCCAAACACCGTCATCAGAATTACAGGAATAAATACTGTCACCGCAAACCATGGTTGATATCGTAATACCCAATCCCCTTCTAATAGTTCATATTGCTTAACATTAAAGATCCTGGAGAATACATACATTCCAGCGATCCATATGAAGATATGTTGTGTTTCTATCTGCACCCTGAGATTCTCCTGAAATCTTTAATTGAATAATATAAAATGAAACTTAGATGTAAAATACAACAGAAATCCAAATGATTTTTTTATAAACCATAAACCCCTTTTAGTTCTTCGCTCACACTTTTTTCACTATATGGAATCACTGCCTTTAAAGCTCGTTCAGAAAAGTTATCCGGCTTATTCATCACCCTAGCAATACAAACCGCATATTCAAAAGAATCATCAGGATTTATCAGATATCCAGTCTTTCCGTCCTCTACAAGTTCATCATGTCCCCTGTTATGCGATGCAACGACAGGTTTCCCGCATAACATCGCTTCCATGATATTCAAAGGCATACCTTCACGGTAACTACATGCAACAAGTACATCGCATGCTTTAACGTATTCATTAGATTTGGTCGTATAACCCAGAAGTTTCACATGTTTTTCCAAATTCATATCAGCAATTTGTTTTTTTAGAGTTTCCTCCAAAGGACCATTCCCTGCGATAAAAAGCTGTGCTTTCGGATATTGTTTTAAAATATGTGGCATTGCAGAGATAGCCGTTTTCTGATTCTTATTTGGACGCAACTCACCTACATTCAATAGAATCGGAAATCCATTGATATTCAATTCCTTCCGAATCAGCTGTTTCTCCATCTCACCTACTGGCGAATATCTTTCTGTACTTGCTCCTACTCCGTGGGTTCGAACTACTTTACAATGAAAGTTCTTCTTTGCAAATAAATAATCCTCTTCATTGATTGTAATAAGCGTATCCGTATAGAAAGACATCAATAACTCTATAGGATAGTATATAATCCAGTTCTTTTTAGGTGCCCCTTTATAAAAATGAAATCCATGAGCTGTATAAAATACTTTTGTGCCGGTTTTTCTATAGTTTCTAGCAACAAGCCTGGTTACTACTCCTGCAACTGGGGTATTGCAATGAACGACTTCATATCTATTTTCTTTTAGGATCTCCTTCAATGCAGAATAGGATCTTAACATTGAAGCAATATTCATGGGTGATCTGGAAAATGGAATATCAAATACCTTATCCGGATACTCCAGCTGAAGTCCATTCTTTTCAGCTAAATTGTCTCTTGCTGCAACATGAATTTCGTATCCATTGCTTTTCAAAAGGCGCATCAACGGTTTATGAAATTGACAGATGTGACTCAACACCGAGGCTACAAGCAATACTCTTCTTTCCATCGTTACTGTTTCATGGATATCCTTTATCTATGATTTATTGAAACTAACAACTATTCAATTTCGATTCGATACAATTTTGCTCCTACTTATGTGGATTATCAGTATCTAAATTATTATGTTGTGCAAAATATAATACAGATTCTCCAGCCTTGCTCTGATATCTGTATGATGCATATTTGTTATAGAAATCCTTGTCGCATCCACGGCAGGATTCATCAGATCACGTATACTGGAATACACTTTATCATGTATTCGGTCTTCTATAGATACACTTAGCAACGTTTCTAATAACCGCCTATTATTATAAGGAATCGTGATATCAAAAGAATATCGATGCTCTCCAGTTATTACAGGACCATTCCATGAAGGTACTCTGAATTCCCAAAAAAACTGATCCTGCCATGCAAGTGGTTTTTCCGAATCCTGTTTGAAATAAATTTTAAGGTACTCTTTAAAGACACGATCCGTTTCCCATACTAGTTTTCTGTTATTCAGGAAAAACTTATAAAGAGTTGTACATTTCCTTGGTGTGGGTTTATCTCCAAACTCAGTTCGCCCATGAAACCGTTTAGAATAATAAGCCCTTCCAATCTCAGATGCCCATGACTTTACTTCAATATCAAAATCATGGTTTTTTGCAAGATATACTCTCTTCCGAACATCATTCGGATTATT
>Ga0256405_10011158_pt1 | contig 11573 bp, 9 predicted proteins | sample RumenRJG_02DNA_FD_189096 | JGI IMG/M metagenome (GOLD analysis project Ga0256405, IMG submission 189096) | Bovine rumen microbial communities from Lethbridge, Alberta, Canada - RJG_02 | ecosystem: Host-associated > Mammals > Digestive system > Stomach > Rumen | place: Canada: Alberta | collected...
TATCATTTGTCATTTAGCGCAAAGCGCGCATAGAGATGTTTATCTCGGTTCTTCTTGTAGATTTTTATCATCTATCCTTTATCAACCAACGGTCACTGACTGAGCGTTTGCTGTCTGCGTAGCAGGTGCAAACATAACAGTGAAGGAAGTAATTAGCGAAGCGCACAAAATATCTGTGTTATCTGTGTTATCTGTGTGACCTTTTGTGAATTGGGCTTTTTTCTTACATTATATTTTGCTATCTCGTCAAAATTCGTTAACTTTGTAACGTACGTATGTGCTAAAGAGACAAATAATGCCAATCTGCGAACCGAATAACTTAAATTGAATCTGAGTTAACAAATTCATTTTACGCTATTTACGTTCCTATGCGGAATTGGACTTTGCCTTCCTCGTCACTTCCGGGCTCGTGGTCAGGAAGGAGGAGAAGAAGTCCAGTTCCAGAAAAGTGCATACTACAAATATATGTTCATTTAGTGTTTTGATTGGACACAATTCTTGCTTCAATAGTGTTTAATACAGAAACTTATATATGTTTTTTACAGGAATATATAGTTTATTCTAAAATAATATGTATATTTGCATTGAAAACTATAATTATATGATTTTATCAATTCCATCACAGCTTGCCGGCATGAGTGTACTATGAATATGGATCTCATCCTGTTAATTATATGGAATTAATCATGTTTCTATAAAGATGTAGTTTGATATATTAATATATGTATTAAAATGATGGATACTAATTTGATTTTAGCAATCGTTCAGATTATAGCTGTTTCTGTGACTCCATTAATCGTTTGGAGACTTGGAATAGTTTATCAAGATCGAAAGGCAAAAAAAGATGCACAATTGGAAGTTTTCTTTTCCTTAATGGCAAATAGGAAAGCAAATCCAATTGCAAAAGAATGGGTAGATTCTTTAAATGTTATTGATGTTGTCTTTCAAGATGACAAAAAAGTACGTGAAGCATGGAAAGCATATCATGATAGTCTTAACAATAAATCCCCTCATTTTGCATCAAACAATTCATATATGCTTGATTTATTATCAGAGATGGCGTTGTCTTTGGGTTATAAGGATTTAAAGCAAACAGAAATAGATAACTTTTATAGCCCACAGCTTTTTGTGGATCAGAATAATATGCAAAGTCAGTTAATAATTGAAAATTTAAGGATATTGAAGCATTCAAAAAATCTAGTAGAAGCATTTACAGATGAGGAGTATAAAAAAATATATCCTTCGGAATGATGTAATGTTTTTCTGCACTTTTTTTAAAAAAGTTATATATTGCTAAGAAGTCTTATGATAGTTTATAGAAATAAGCGGATACATATTTTTTTAGGTTAGATTAAAACGTTACAAGGTATGCCCTTGTTTACAAAAGTATGATCAATGGATAAGCATTTAATTGAAATTAATATCCCTGAAAAATTTCGGGCTATTAATATGGCGAAAATTTTTCTTGATGGTATTACTGTTGTTGCAGGAATTAATGGTTGTGGTAAAAGTACGCTTTCCAAGTTACTATATCAAACCTATAAGTATAGTATTAACTATAATCGTCTGTTGGTATTGGATATAAGAGATCAGCTTCAGCCATATTATGAAGTACTGAATCAATTATATTCTTTGCTTATTAATTATACTCGACAGAACGCCATGTACATCTCTCGAAGATGGAGAAAAATCACGAGTTTGGATAAAGCAGATAGTTATATTAAGGATGTAAAGGATTTGTGTCAAAATTTTTTAGAAGTAGAAAGACATCTCTCCCAAAATGGTGAGTCCTTAATGACAGAAAGAACATGGCGTATTATTTTGGCATCTATTGGTAGTGAAGAAAATAGAGATCTTGAGGCAAATCTTGATATGCTGCTTACTCAGATGACAGATATTGTTAAGCATGCGATTGCGCTTTCACAAGAACGTCCAAGTTCTTTGTTATACAATAAAGTAAAAACCAACCTTAGAAGTCAACTACCTTTATCAGTAGAGGTGAGTGAATTTGGAGACTCTTTTATTGGTCCCCAGACAAAAGCAGTAGCCCTTCCTCATTATATTCAGCGCGTATTATATTTGGATACACCAATGATGTTAGGTCTAAACACTTTTGATGGTCCAGAGAATTGGGATGAGTTAAACGATTGTCTGCGTCGTTCTTCAACACATGGTTATGAGGGCATTGTGAAAGATACCATTCAGAAGGAAATTCTTCACGGAGAAGCTTTCTACGATGAGGAATCGATTGAAGATATCATAAATTTTAAGCGTGATGATGGGAAGATTTTTGATTTATTGGATTGTGCAACAGGTGTAAAATCATTCTCAATTCTCCAACTTCTTCTTAAAAATGGTTTCTTGCGAAAAGATACGCTTTTAATTGTTGACGAGCCAGAAGCGCACCTACATCCTCAGTGGATAGTGGAGTATGCACGAATTATCTTGCTGCTTCATAAGGAGTTTGGGGTTAAATTTTTTATTGCCAGTCATAGTACAGATATGGTAGGAGCGTTAAAAGAGATAGCCCCCACAGTTGGAGTTACAGATTTAAACTTCTATGTTGCCGAAGATGCTGGTGACATGCTATATAATTACAAAGAACTAGGGGATGATGTGGAACCAATCTTCGCATCATTTAACAAATCATATGAGAAGTTAGATTATTACGTAAGTAATGGCAGTAAAAGTTAATAAAACTAAAGAAAATATAGAGTTTTGGGCTGCAGGTAGTAACTTGCGTCCTTGTGTTTCTGATTATATTGCTACAGCTACAGAAATTCTACATCGAGATTATCCTAAGTTGAAATGTAAGAATTTTGATCAGGTTTATGCTTGGGATGCTGATACCTACGAGAAAGTCAAAAACAAATGTTGGAATAGTGAGACTGTCGATTTGGTCTTTGGTATTGACAAAGGTAAATTGTTGTTGGTTGAAGCAAAACTTGATATAAAAAATGTAGATAATATAAAAGGCGAGATAGAATTAAAGATAAGGCATACTAAAGATTATCTTGTATCTTCTAATAATTTTAGATGTATAGTTTATCCTTCCATAGTTCTCTTTGGACAGGAAGGTTTTTACTCAAAATACAATCGATTTCGAAAGATGAGAAATAATAGAGGAGATATTGTTCCAAAGACTCTCTCTGACCTTTTTAATTTATATTTTAAGGAAGAATAATGTGCAGCAATATCATTTGAGTAATATGCTATAAAAGTATTCATTTGCAGCAGCAAATCCTTATAAACTCTTCAGCTATAATTCTCTTTACGCTTGACACTTGACGGTTTGGATGAAGAATATTTGATATTATCGCTAATGTAAACTTTCTCAATACAGCCTGATACAGGGTATAAAACAGAAACATAGTTTTCCAAGAAGCAAATGAATACGAGATATAATCAATTAGAAAAAATATTGCTAAGAGAAATAGACGTACAGATAGAAAGGGCAAAGAATCAAGAAGAAAAAATTGTTTTTGAGCTATTCAAGTCTGCACTATTAAAAAAGCACAAGGATTTGTTTGACAAAGAACGTTCTGAGGGGACAGTTCATAAAGAAACTATTGATGATGCTGTGGAAAACTGTTATACAAACATTTGTGTTTCCATTCGTCAAATCCCCAATATGAGCGAAACAGAAAAGGAACACTTGATTCTTGTAGGCAAGGAAGCAAAAGAAAATGTAAAACCAATTATAGAGCAGCAATTGATAAAAGAAGGTATTACCATTGAATAAAGTAATATAAAAGTTCCGAGCCGTAGATTTAATTGCGCTTTGCGCTTTAGTAAAAACAATAAACTTTCAACGGTAAACTCATCAACTGTAACCACATCAAGGTTTTAACGAAAATGATTAAGCGATATTACAGCAAGTAACTCAAGCAAGTTGGTTAGCCCTTTCCTTTTGGAGAGGGATGGGAGAGGCTGTATATTGTAAACGGTAACCCCATCAACAGTAAACCGTAAACTGTAAACTTCAAATTTATAATTACATAATTCAACATCGCACGACGTGCGACTAATTTGCAAATCGTAATTAGTAATTTAAAATTGTTATTAACTTTACACTTGACACTTGACGGTTTTATATGTATAAAACGAGTTTGTTAGAAAATGACAGGAGCTTGGCTTCTGGCTAATGACTTTAAACAAATATCTGATTGCACAGGTGGTCATAAAGTGATGCAGTTCGATACTGCCAGTCAGAACTAAGATAGATAAACGCATTGAGTCTTGCAAGGGTAGGTGGAAGGGTATGGTGTTGTCGATGCGATTCTAGATCAAGCGGTCTATGCCGCAAATAACTAATTTAATTTTTGAAATTATGAAAAATATGTCAAGAATGAGTTAGTTCGGGCACAAGGTTGCCCGACTAACAAATAAAGTAGGAGGGCATTTCTGCCGTGTGGAGAACTTATAGTTGTTGTGTAGTATCCTTGATATGCTCGGGATTGCACTAAGGGTTGTCATAACAGGGTGTACATTAACTCCAATTGATGTTGTATACATCGCTATGGACTTAAAAACTATAGGTGAAAACATATCGAAGAAAGGCTGATTTAGATTAGGGGTCTGCGTTTGTGCAGATGCAGGCTCCATTCTGATTACAAAATAATGCTTACCCTATGGCAAAGGATATCGATAAAACAATGGCAGATAAAAATAACGAAAGTCAAGGAACGAACTACACACTTTTGGTCGTATTCTCGGTTGTAGTGGTTCTGCTTTATTTGGGATGTTGGTTTCTTATAGACCATTTTTATGCTTTATCAGAGCAACAAGGGCAATTTGGAGACAAGCTTGGTGCTGTTAATGCTTTGTTCTCTGGATTGGCGTTTGCAGGGCTGATATTTACTATCATTCTTCAAAAAAATGAATTAGCTCTTCAGCGCAAGGAACTATCATTGACACATGAGGAGTTGAAAGGACAAAAAGAGCAGTTGGAGGAGCAGAATAAAACATTGAAGATTTCCCAACATGAATAAAAGTATAATCATAGCAGAGTTGGAGAGGCGCAAGAATGGAGCTGAGAGCGAAAGCTTGGCTTCCAGACTTTTTGTGCTTGCAGAGAAGGTCGTTAACGTCGCTGCGGAGCACCAGAAGCGCGTAGCGCAGGTGATGCAGGAGTTCGACCTGCATGACGAAAAGCACTTGGCTATGGTTTTACATAATATGTCTTGCTTGATAGATGAGAAGAGGGTGAAGACACTTTCAGACGTAGAACTGTTCCTGATGATAGCATCTGCTTACCTGCATGACTGTGGTATGGCACCTTCCGAGTGGGAACTGAGACTGATGCAGTTGACTGAAGGAACAGATGAGTACACTGATAGTGAGGAATCTATTCGAAACGACGGGAAACCACCTTACAGCTTCTCTACTGCTAAGAGTTTCATTGAAAGGAGCAAGGAAAACATATATCGGAAATATGAAGGTGATGTTCAGGACTGGCTGTTTTCGGAGAAGAGCGAGAATGAACTGGTCGAAGCACTTTCAGGTTTGTTGATTGACTATCAGACCTTCCGAAACGGCTATGCCGCAGAGCTTAAGGCCTGCAGAAAGCCTGCAGCCTTTAAAGAAATGAGCCAGAGCATCAGGATTGACTATATCAGGAGGCGGCATCCGCAGACATCTGCCCGTTATATACATAACGCAGCACCTTTGTTTCAAAACATCATAGGTGAAGCGTGGACTGATAAGCTGGTGCAGGATTTGGCTGTTATCTGTCAGTCACATGGAGAAGACCTGACTTATGTCAAGGAAAAGCTGAGCCCTGCCACCAGCTATTGCCCCAATGAGCAGGCCAATTTACAGTTTGTTGCCATGATGCTCAGGATGGGCGATATCTGCCATTATAGTTTTGACAGAGCACCGCTGATTATTCGCAATGCAAAGGTGTTTAAATCAGACATAAGCTATCGTGAATGGGCCGTGAAGGCAGCATCGGTGACCTACGAGATAGCGAATAATACCATTAAGTACTATGCCTACTGCGACACGCCAGATAAGTATTACAAGTTGCAAGGATATATTGACTGGATAGACCAAGAGATCAATCATTTCTGCGATATTCAGCGGTCGTGGGATGGAAAATACAGATTGTCTGTCAATGATGTGGATAGGACTGGTGTCAATTATGATGAAACGAAGTTCCGTCCCGTCAGAGGCAAACAATTCACACTTCAGCAGAACAAGATTATTCGCCTGTTGATGAACGAAGGCCTATATAAAGACCCTTATGCCAGTCTGCGCGAGCTCTATCAGAACGCCATGGATACCTGTAAGTGCATGCAGCACAAGGAACAAGCCCATGGTCGCGACTACCACGGCAAGATAGAGTTCGGACTGGAGCATGACGATGTGAATACTTATCTCTATTGCAGCGACAATGGTGTGGGCATGACCGAGTCAGTCATTGAGAACTACCTCCTCAAGATAGGCAACTCTTACTATAAGTCATCCGATTTCTACCGCGAGCAAGCCACCTGGAATACCGACTTCGTTCCTACCTCCCAATTCGGAATAGGAATCCTCTCATGCTTCATGATTGCCGACCGCATTGAGATTCTCACCAAGACTGCTGAAGCGCATGAAGTTCTTGCCTGTTGCATAGATGGCCCGCAGGAATACTTCTACTACCGCACCCCCAGTGAGGCGGAGAAAGAACGCATTCAGTTGTCAGGAACCGTTGTCAAACTATTGCTAAAGCCCGACTATGCCAGCAAGATCAATAACGTTCATATAGAAAAACTGGGGCTGGTATTGCAGTACGAGCGTGTAAATGTGCTCCCCTATGAGTTTGAGAGTTACAATATGCTCTATGACCAGTGGAAAGACCACATTTATAACATAGTCAATAATTTTGTTGTAAAGAAGCCGGAGAATATTGAAGTTGCATGCAGGTGTGATGATGGTGTTGAAATACCCATCTATGACAAGCCCTTTGCTCTAAAAATAGGAGATTTAGGTATTACGAATGATGATAGAAAATTTATCAACAGGCTGATATTCCGCCAAATGTTTACAGCAGATGGTGATTCTCTCATCGATATTCAAGATCACTTGCAGCACTATCCTATTCATGCAGAAGAGGGCGGCATAGAGTATGACACACTCGTGGCTTTGCCACTGCCAGGTATGCCAGCTCTTGACGATGAGTCTCATCTTTTCCGTCTGTTGAAGGTGACGGGTTCAACTATAACCGTTGACGGTATTAGCGTTGACGACCGTCAGTCGCGTATAGATGAGTTCTATTATAGTTTCCTGACGCATAACGGCAGTATTAACTATACAGGTAGCTACAAGCCGCAACTATCAGTAGATAGGCATAGTATTATCCATTACCACAAGGGGGATGAGGAGATATACAAACGGATAGCCTTCAAGGCCATACAAGAACTTGTAAGTATTGCACAGCAGCACATAGAGAAGTATAGCCTAGCATCCAACACCTCACTAGTTAACCTCATTTGGAAGTACGTTTTTGACAGAATGCAGATGGCTGAAGTCTTGTTTGTCAACTATCTGTCAGGTTCGCAACTAGGTGAGTTCAAGTGGCCGGGTATAGTATCGCTGATGAAACAGGATATGACCATATCCGACTTTATGAAGACAGAAACATTGGAGATTCCGGAATATGACTATCACCGATTCGACCTGCTGACCTCCAAACTGGTAATTGCCAAATTGTTTGCTGCCGACAATATAACTGTTGATAGTGACAATCATGTCAGAATACACACAGCAGGAGGCAGTAAACTACCTGAAAATGAAGGCTATTTTCATGGAATGTTGTATCTAGTACCTGCCCCCGACAACTGTGAATGCTTCAAGGAATATGACCTCATTTCTAATCTCTACCCACTAGTACCAGAACGGCTAATTAATTCGTTGACAAGACGTGAACGTATCAATCAAGAGATAAAGGGCACACGTGCTTACTGTGTGAGTGATTATTCCAATGCCTATACAGCATTTTTTAATCAAGATGCGAGAACCATACATCCTGTTCATGGATTATATATGGTAGAATCTCATCTGTGGCGCAAGCCAGAGACCTATATCAATGCCTTTGATAAGAAAAGAAGCGATTTTCAGTTTTTGGATTTTGGTTATGACCGAATGCAAGACAAGAAGGGCATGATGTTGCTGGCATACATAGCTCCACGTGAGCTGACGCCAAAAGATAAAGTGGAGATTGAGAAGCTTAGAGATGCCATGCCAGATTATTACCAAGGAGTGTTTGAAGGGTGGACTGCACTGGTGACAGCCATGAAGATTGACAATCTCATCGTCTTGCCAGGAAAACGAACCCGAAAGGAAATGATAGCTAAACTGAGTTCAGAGTTTTGGGAAGAATACAAGGACTTTGAATTCAGGTTCCTTGATGGGAGTGTGGTTAAGAAATAGAAAGACTCGATGGAGATATACGATAACATAAAGAACTTCTTATCAATGGAGAATACCGGTGCACTGCTGATTGTTGGTGCATGGGGTTGCGGTAAGACTTACTACATCGATAACGAGGTTTTCAAGAAGTTAGGTGAGGGCGATGAGTCACGTCAGTGTATTAGAGTGTCCTTGTTTGGTGTAAAGGATACCTCTGAAATACCTTATCGTGTATTTCAGGCCTATATGGATCTTCGTATTAAAGATAAAACAAAGGGTGTTGTCAAGTTTGATAAAGTTAAGGACTGGGTGACTGGAGTTGTTCAGAGCATACCGAAACTTAAAGATATTGTTGACCTTTCTCCTTTGTTTACTAAAGGCTCTGCTGCTTATTCATTAGTACCCAACAGCACCATTATATGTTTTGACGACATAGAGCGTGCAATAGAGACACTCGACATTAATGAAATACTTGGTGCTGTAAACGAGCTTGTCGAGAATAGACACTACAAAGTGCTTCTGATAGCCAACAAGGAATATATTGATAATAAGTTCCAGACCACACAGTCTAAAAGCGATAAGGACGCTGAAGAACCAGATAAGCAGAAAGCGCCCCAAGAACCTGTAAAGACGGAGAAGGAACTGTTCTATGAGAAGGTAGTTGAGAAGACCATCGTTTTCGAGCCAGACATCCTGGCCATATATAAAGAGTTGGTTTCTAAGTATAATGACGCAGCGTTTACTGCATTTATGCTGAAGAAAGGTCAGCAGGATGTGGTTAACCCTGACAAGACCAAGAACAAATCGTATAAGAAGCAGTTACAAAATATACGTACACTTAAGTTCTCTATAGAGCATTTTTACCAGCTCTGGAAATTGGTTGATACCAAGGACGCGGGTGATGAGAAGTCCGTTAACTATCGCAAACTGCATAATTACTGGCTCTTTACCCATGCCGTTTCAATGGAGCAGAAAATTGACCAGTTGAAATATGATGATGACAGAGGCCTAAGTCAGTCTGCTAATATCGTTGAGCGTATTATGCTTGACGAACCCGAACCAAATCTGTTTGAAACGGATGATGAGGAAGAAACGATAGAAGTTGCAGACACCGATTATGTAGAGCGTTTCAAGAAACGTCATTTTGCTCGTTTTGAGGAAGTCTTTGTGTTTTACAAGTCCATTTATGACTTTATTACAGCTAGCAAACCATTGGATATAACATCAATAGATAAACGGGCAGAAGATACTTTTAACGTGAAGAACGGCGCTGCACATGAAGCATACGAGATATTGAATACGTTACTGACAAAAGGGTATTGGACTTACTCAAACGAGGATATTCCACAGAAACTATCAATTCTGTACGGTGTAGTAGAAAAGGGAGAACTCAATGATTATGTGTCGTATTACAATGCCGCTGTGTTCCTTTTCGGGTTCAAGCAGCTCATTCCTAAAACTGACAAGGAGATAAAAGATGCGATTAGCAAAGGTCTAAATATTTTGACCCAACGCATACCCGAAGTCAGTTTTATTACCAAGTCGCATGTAAATATGCTGCCTTCTGATGAGGGTAATGGAAAGTGGGTGAAGCAGGAGATTCAGACCAATTTAGACAAACGTATTCTGGCAGATCAGAAGAATGATATCGAGGAACTGAACCATCTTTTTGAAACAGATATAAATGCGTTCACTGCTCGCTTCTTTGGGGGGAAAGGTAATGCTATTATGTATTTCCAGACACCTGTGCTTGATAGGTTAGATATGAAAATGGTAGAAGAACGAGTACAGCATTTGGAACCATCAGACGTTATGCAACTGTATAGTTTTATAGGTCTCCGATATGGAAATGCCTTGAATGCCAGTATTACGAGCGAACTAACTTTCCTGGAAGCGATTAATAATGGTATACAATCTTTAGATTTGGAGAAGGCATTAATGTCGAATCAAATTATAGTCAAATACCTTAAGCCTTGTTTAGATAAGGCAATAGATATGATTAGCAAGATAAAAAATAAATAAAGATATAGAAACTTTGTGGTTTCCGCCCTTACGCGCAGGCGGAGCCGCGATGGGGCAGAATGTCTTCCGCACAAGCCTTAAAGTCCCAACCATAGGGCGAGATACCCGCTGTCTCTCATAAGAAAAGGTTCAATAACAGCGGGCCGCCCTTGTTTTAACAGATAAAGGAAAAATAAGTTTTGAATGAATATAATGTCTACGAATTCTGGAGGTAATAGACGTATAGTAAAAAATACAGGACTATTGTACATTCGAATGTTATTCGTTATGTGTATTACATTATTTACCACTCGTATAGTGTTGAAAGCTTTAGGAGTAGTTGATTATGGTGTATACAATGTAATCGCAGGATTTATAGCCTTATTTACTGTTTTGAATAATTCTCTAACAACAGGAACAAATAGATTTTATAATTACGCAATAGGTCAAAAAAATAATTATAGAATGCAGCAGGTATATAATGCTGCATTGCGTATACAGTTACTGTTTGTTATTGTATTAGTTGTTCTTTTGGAAACAATTGGTGTATGGTACCTTAATACAAAAATGGTTATTCCGGCAGAACGAATCTATGTCGCAAAGAATTTCACACAGAATGAGGAAGAGGCACGGAAATTACTTCAATAATGAGTTTGATGGCATGTTATTGGGACGATATAACAAATGGAATGGAGGAAATACGAATAGAACTTTTACCTCAATAAACGTTGGAGATAAGTTTAACAATGAAAACAAACAATATAAATCTTAATGGTAAAAACATTCTTGTAACAGGAGCAGCAGGATTCATTGGCTCGAATCTTGTAGAGCGACTGCTCAAGGATGTGAAAGATGCTACCATCATAGGCATCGACAACATAAACGATTACTACGATGTACGTCTCAAGGAGTATCGTCTTGCAGAGATAGAGAAAATCTCATTAGAGGGTATCGGTGATACTTCTTGGCACTTTATTAAGGGCGATATTTCCAATAAGACAACTGTCGACAAGATATTTGAAGAACACCATCCTGATATCGTTGTCAACCTTGCAGCTCAGGCAGGAGTACGTTATAGTATTACCAATCCTGATGCATATATCCAGAGTAACATCATTGGTTTCTACAACATCCTTGAAGCATGTCGTCATAACGATGTTGAACATCTTGTATATGCT
>Ga0256405_10011159_pt1 | contig 11573 bp, 23 predicted proteins | sample RumenRJG_02DNA_FD_189096 | JGI IMG/M metagenome (GOLD analysis project Ga0256405, IMG submission 189096) | Bovine rumen microbial communities from Lethbridge, Alberta, Canada - RJG_02 | ecosystem: Host-associated > Mammals > Digestive system > Stomach > Rumen | place: Canada: Alberta...
CGGGAAGCCGCCATATCCGAGGAAGGTGGGGATCATTCCCGCCTTCCGGATATTGGTTTCTACAAAAGTGTCGATATCAGCGGTTGAAATTCCTGGTTTGATGAAATCTTCGAGCTCTTTCAGGATCGTGCCTGTGACATGACCTGAAATCCGCATCAGTTCGATTTCCTGATCAGATTTGATAATGATCATACTTTATTCTCCCAGGATCCCGGTGATGGTGTTGAAAACATTCTCCAGACCGGTGGTTCCGTCGATGTGAGAGATGTTTCCAGCCTTTTCATAATAATCGATCAGCGGCTTGGTCTCGTTGTTGTAAACTTCGATACGGTTTGCTGCCGTCTCTTCGTTGTCGTCTTTTCTCTGGATCAGTTCTCCTCCGCAGACGTCGCAGATACCTTCCTGCTTCGGCGGAATGTTGACAACGTGGAAAGAAGCTCCGCACTTGCTGCAGACTCTTCTGCCTGTCAGTCTGATCATCAGTTCTTCTCTGTTGACATCGATGTCCAGAACGTGATCGATCTTAGCTCCCTTGGCTGCGAGGAACTTGTCCAGCTCCTCTGCCTGGAATACGGTTCTCGGGAAACCGTCCAGAAGGAATCCCTCCCGGCAGTCGTCCTTGTTCAGGCGATCAGTCGCGATCTCAACGACCAGTTCGTCCGGGACCAGCTGTCCCTTGTTCATGTATTCCTGAGCTTTCTTGCCAAGCTCTGTACCGTTCTTGATGTTCTCTCTGAAAATGTCTCCCGTGGAGATATGAGGAATATTGTATTTCTCAATGATCTTGGCAGCCTGTGTGCCTTTGCCTGCTCCCGGAGGGCCCAGTAAAATCAAATTCATTGTTGTTCTCCTCTCTTACTTCAGGAACCCGGAATAATTTCTCATTACCATCTGATTCTCAAGCTGTTTCATCGTATCCAGTGCAACACCGACTGCGATCAGCAGTGATGTTCCGCCAAAGTGGAAGTTCAGTCCGCCGAGCTGGCTGACGATGGTCGGCAGGATCGCGACCGCTGCCAGGAAGATCGCACCTACGAAGGTGATCCTCGTCATGACACGGTTCAGATATTCGACCGTTGCCTTACCCGGACGGATGCCCGGGATAAATCCACCGTTGGCTTTCATGTTCTGCGCTACTTCCATCGGATTGAATGTGACCGATGTATAGAAGTAGGTGAAGAAGATGATCAGTACGCCATTGAATGCCGCATAGACCCACACACCAGGGCTTCCGGTCGGGGACAGCCATTTCTCGATCCACTGCGCCGCGTCGCCCTGTGCATTCATGAAATACACGATCGTCAGCGGGAACTGCAGGAATGCCATCGCGAAGATGACCGGGATAACGCCTGCCTGGTTGACCTTGAGCGGAATGTGTGTCGCCTGGCCGCCATACATTTTACGTCCTACCACACGCTTCGCGTACTGTACCGGGATCCTTCTCTGGCCCTGCTGCACCTCGATGATGCCGACGATGACCACGATACAGAACAGTACGAATACGATCAGCGTGATGATGCTCATCGTTCCGTCCTGGAGCTTGGCCCAGATCTCCTGGCAAGCGGACGGAAGTCTGGCGATGATGCCTGCGAAGATGATCAGGGAGATACCGTTGCCGATGCCTCTCTCATTGATCATCTCACCCAGCCACATCAGGAACGCCGTTCCAGCGGTCAGTACCATGACGATCACGATGACGGAGAATACATCCGTGCTGATCAGCGCCTGCCGGAACAGTCCGATGGTGACGCCGATGGCCTGGACGACTGCCAGACCGACCGTCAGATATCTGGTATATGCTGCGATTTTCTTTCTGCCTTCGGTTCCTTCACGGGCCAGTCTTTCGAGAGACGGCACCGCGATGGTCAGAAGCTGCAGAATAATGGATGCTGTGATGTACGGAGTAATACTTAACGCGAAAATCGTAAAGTTACTGAACGCACCGCCAGAGAACAGATTGAACAAAGCAAAGAGTCCCGTTTCACTGTCAAAGGTCTGGGAAAGGACATCTCTGTCCATACCCGGGACAGGGATCTGCGCGCCGATACGGAAGATCAGCAGCATGCAGACCGTGAAGATGATCTTCTTTCTAAGGTCAGGAATATTCCATGCCTTTGCAACTGTTCTGAGCATTTCCATTAAATCACCTCTGCCTTTCCGCCGGCTGATTCAATCTTCTCAACAGCTGTCTTACTGAATTTGTGAGCCTGTACAGTCAGGCTCTTTTCGAGCTCACCGTTGCCCAGGATCTTGATGCCGTCTTTGACCTGCTTGGCCATGCCCAGTTCCTTCAGCATTTCCGGTGTTACAGTAGTGCCAGCTTCGAATCTGTTCAGATCGCTGACGTTCAGTACTGTGTACTCTGTTCCCCAGATATTGGTGAATCCACGCTTCGGAATTCTTCTGTACAGAGGCATCTGGCCACCCTCGAATCCGAGTCTGACACCGCCGCCGCTTCTGGATTTCTGTCCGTTCATACCACGACCGCCGGTCTTGCCCTGGCCCGTCGCTGTACCGCGGCCTCTTCTCTTACGGGATTTGGTTGCTCCCGGTACTGCTGTCAATTCATGCAGTTTCATAGGTTACGCGCCTCCTTCCTAAATCTCTTCTACTGTCAAAAGATGCGAAACCTTATTTACTGCTCCTCTGGTTACCGGGGAGTCTACCAGCTCTACTGACTGGTGCATCTTCTTCAGACCTAACGCTTCAACAACTTTTCTCTGCTTCGGGGAAGCGCCAATAACACTCTTTGTCAATGTGACTCTGATTTTTCCTGCCATTTCTGCTTCCTCCTTATCCTAAAATTTCTTCCTTTGTCTTGCCTCTTTTTCTGGCAACCTCTTCGACTGTCATGAGGCTCTTCAGACCCTCCATCGTCGCATAAGCCATGTTTCCGGTGTTGTTGGATCCGATGGACTTAGCTCTGATGTCCTTGACGCCTGCAGCTTCCAGTACTGTACGTACGGAGGAACCTGCGATAACGCCGGTACCGGGAGCAGCCGGCATCAGCAGTACTCTGCCTGCGCCGAACACGCCCAGCTGTCTGTGAGGAATTGTTGTTCCAACGGTTGGAACTGCAATAACATTCTTTTTGGCATCTTCTGTCGCTTTGCGGACAGCTTCCGGGATCTCCAGAGCTTTGCCGAGGCCAACGCCGACATGTCCTTCGCCGTCACCGACGACGACTGTTACGGAGAATCTCATGTTTCTGCCGCCCTTAACGGTCTTCGCAACACGTCTGATGTTGACGATGGTTTCCGTTAATTCCAGCTTTGATGCATCTATCGTATTCCGCATTCGATTTTACCTCCTAGAATTTCAATCCAGCTTCGCGAGCTCCGTCAGCCAGTTCCTTGACTCTTCCGTGATAGAGGAATCCGCCTCTGTCGAAACATACTTCCTCGATTCCCTTCTCGAGAGCTCTCTTAGCAATAGCTTCTCCGACGACCTTGGCAGCTTCTTTGTTGCCGCCGTACTTGATCTCTTCTTTCAGAGCCTTGTCGATCGTGGAAGCGGATACCAGGGTAACACCGTTTACGTCATCGATGATCTGAGCAGCAATGTTCTTGTTGCTTCTGAAAACACAGAGACGAGGTTTCTCAGGAGTGCCGCTGACGAATTTTCTGATTCTCTGGTGCCGAACGACACGCTTATCATTTCTGCTTTCTCTTGCCATGATGCTTCACTCCTTTCTTTATGCTCCGGCTCCGGTCTTGCCTTCTTTACGACGAATATGCTCGTTTTCGTACCTGATGCCCTTGCCCTTGTACGGCTCCGGCTTTCTCCAGGCCCTGATATTCGCAGCGTAGTTTCCGACCAGCGCTTTGTTGATACCCTTAACGATAACGGTATTGGCATCCGGAGTTTCCGTTTCGATGCCTTCCGGGTCTTCCAGCTCTACCGGATGGGAGTAACCCAGGTTCATAACGAGCTTCTTGCCCTTTTTCTCGGCTTTGTAGCCTACGCCGACCAGCTGCAGCTTCTTCTGGAATCCATCCGTAACGCCGATGACCATGTTGTTGATCAGCGTTCTGGCCAGACCGTGCTGCGATCTCTTCTCGGCCTCGTCGCCATCTCTGGAAACTGTGATGACGCCGTCTTTATTCTCAACTGTTAACAGTGAGCTGATCGTCTCCTGCAGCTCGCCCTTCGGTCCCTTGACGGAAACGACATTGCCGTCAACCTTGACCTCTACGCCGGCAGGAAGAGTGATTGGTTTGATACCTATTCTTGACATATTACTTTCCTCCTACCATACATAACAGATTACTTCGCCGCCGATACCGAGTTTTCTTGCTTCCTTGTCGCTGATGACTCCCTTGGATGTGGAGATGATCGCGATGCCCAGGCCGCCGAGGACTCTTGGGATCTCGTGAGCCTTTGCATAGGACTTCAGACCCGGCTTTGAAATCTTCTTGATTCCGCTGATGACTCTCTCTTTGTCAGGACCATACTTCATCGTAACTTTGATGACGCCCTGCTTATTGTCTTCGATCACCTCGAAATCTTCGATGTAGCCTTCTTCTTTCAGGATGCCGGCGATGGACTTCTTCATCTTGGATGCCGGAATCTCAACTGTTGGATGACCTGCCGTGTTGGCATTTCTGATTCTGGTCAACATATCCGCAATTGGATCTGTCATTGTCATTGTCTTGTTCTCCTTCCTCCGCCAGTTTTGCGGCGGCCTGCCCAGCTTTTGCAAAGGCTGGCAAGCGCCTGCAACTTAACGGAAAGTAGTGATATCGTATCTTATTATTATTTTACCAGGAAGCCTTGCGTACGCCCGGGATCTCGCCCTTGTACGCCAGCTCTCTGAAGCAGATTCTGCAGATGCCGTACTTCTTCAGTACAGAATGAGGACGTCCGCAGATCTTGCATCTGGTGTATGCACGCGTCGAATACTTGGGTTTTCTCTGCTGCTTTACCTTTAAGGATGTTTTAGCCATTGTTATCCTCCTATACTACTTCTCAAACGGCATTCCGAGTCCTGCCAGCAGTGCAGCAGCTTCCTCGTCTGTCTTCGCAGTCGTTGTGAATACGATGTTCATGCCCTTGATCGTCTCTACCTTATCATAGTTGATTTCCGGGAAGATCAGCTGTTCCTTGATGCCCATAGCATAGTTGCCTCTGCCATCGAAGGAGTTCTTGCTGACGCCCTTGAAGTCTCTTACTCTCGGAAGAGCGATATTGAAAAGTTTGTCGATGAAGACATACATGTTGTCGCCTCTCAGGGTGACCTTAGCGCCAACCGGCATGCCTGCTCTGACCTTGAAGTTCGCGATGGACTTTCTTGCCTTCGTGACGACCGGTCTCTGTCCGGTGATCAGGCTGATCTCCTCAACAGCGCTTTCCAGCACCTTGGCGTTCTCCTTAGCTTCGCCCAGTCCCATGTTCAGGGTGACTTTCTCAAGCTTGGGTACTTCCATGACGTTTTCATACTGGAACTTCTCTTTGAGTGCCGGGAAAACATCGTTCTTATATGTTTCTTTTAATCTTGCAGCCAAAATCGTCTCCTCCTTTCTTTAGTCTATTACGTTGCCAGTCGCCTTAGCGTATCTGACTTTCTTGCCGTTTTCTTCTTTGTAACCGATTCTGCTCGGTTTCTTCGCCTTGGTGTCATAGTACATGACGTTGGAAATGTCGACCGGACCTTCCTGATGCTTGATCTCCGCAGGAGCCTTCTGGGTCTGCTTCTGATGCTTGGTCTGTACGTTGACGCCCTCTACGATGACTCTGCCTTCCTTCGGCATTGCCTTGATTACCTTGCCGGTCTTGCCCTTGTCCTTACCGGTAAGTATGATCACTGTATCATCTTTTTTGATTTTCATTTGATACCTCCTATAATACTTCCGGTGCCAGTGACACGATCTTCATGAAACCCTTGTCTCTCAGCTCTCTTGCTACAGGTCCAAAGATACGGGTTCCTACCGGCTGCATATCGTCTTTGATGATTACTGCTGCGTTCTGGTCGAACTTCACATAGCTTCCATCAGCTCTTCTGGCACCATGCTTCGTTCTGACGATGACAGCTTTGACAACGTCGCTCTTCTTGACGGCGCCGCCCGGGGTCGCTTCCTTGACTGCGCAGACAACGATGTCACCGATGTTTGCGTACTGACGGCTTGTTCCGCCCAGGATCCGGATGGTCAGGAGTTCCTTCGCTCCGGAGTTGTCAGCTACCCTTAATCTTGTTTCTGTCTGAATCATTCTCAGGTGCCTCCTTTACTTCACTTTCTCTACGATATTGACGAGTCTCCATCTCTTATCCTTAGAGAGCGGTCTCGTCTCCATGATTCTTACTTTGTCGCCGATCTGGCACTCGTTGTTCTCATCGTGCGCCTTGACCTTCTTGGTTCTCTTGACAGCTTTGCCGTAAAGGGAATGTCTGACAAAGTCTTCAACGGTTACGACAATTGTCTTATCCATCTTATCGCTTGTGACGATACCGACGATTGTCTTTCTTCTGTTTCTATCAACTGCCATAGTACATCCTCCTTTCCGTTAGCCTTCAGCTCTCGCGAGCTCTTTTTCTTTGATGATAGTTTTTACTCTTGCGATATCTCTTCTTGTCTCTCTGAGCAGGACCGGGTTTTCAAGCTGTCCAGTTACGTGCTGGAATCTGAGGTTGAAAAGGTCTTTCTTCATCTTCATCAGTTCAGCATTCAGTTCTGCTTCCGACATTTCTCTGATCTTGTTCAATTCCATTATGCTTCACCACCCTTTGCTTCCTGTTCTTCTCTGATGGCAAATTTACATTTTACCGGCAGCTTGTGAGCAGCCAGTCTCATAGCTTCTCTGGCCTGTGCCTCGGTAACGCCCTCGATCTCGAACATGACTCTGCCCGGCTTGACGACTGCTACCCAGTACTCCGGAGCACCTTTACCGGAACCCATACGTACTTCTGCAGGCTTCTTGGTTACTGACTTGTGAGGGAAGATCTTGATGTAGACCTTACCGCCTCTCTTGACGGATCTTGTCATAGCGATACGAGCCGCCTCGATCTGATTGGATGTGATCCATCCACACTCTGTGGCCTGAAGACCATATTCTCCATATGTGATGGCGTTGCCCTTGGTGGCTTTGCCCTTCATTCTGCCTCTGTGGACTCTTCTGTGTTTAACGCGCTTCGGCATTAACATGGCTTTCGTCCTCCTTTCACCATTGTCTATTCTTCGACGGCCGCTTCTGCTGCCTCAGCAGTCTCGACCTGTGCTTCTTCTACCTGCGGCTCTGCGACCTGCGGTGTTCTTCTGACACGCTTGTTAGCAGCCTTCGGGATCTCCGGTCTGTTGTCACGAGCGTCTCTTCTCTGTCTTCTGTCACCGTCTCTTCTCGGTCTTCTCTCGCCGTCTCTTCTTCTGCGGCCATCTCTTCTGCCTTCGCGCTTCTCTTCCGGTACGGAGGACTTCAATCCCTTGTCCAGGATCTCGCCGTGGTTGATCCAGACTTTGATGCCCAGCTTGCCGTATGTGGTGTCAGCTTCTGCGAAGCCATAGTCGATGTCAGCTCTCAGTGTGTGGAGAGGAACGTTGCCTTCGCTGTACTTCTCGGATCTGGCGATCTCAGCGCCGCCCAGTCTTCCGGAAACCAGGATCTTGATGCCCTTAGCTTCAGCCTTCATGGTTCTTCCCATGGCCTGCTTCATAGCTCTTCTGAAGGAAACTCTGCGCTCCAGAGCCTGAGCGATGCTCTCGGCTGTCAGCTGTGCGTCCAGCTCAGCTCTTCTGACTTCTCTGATCTCGATGATGACGGTCTTTCCTGTCATCTTCTCCAGGTCTTTCTTCAGATCGTCGATGCCGGTCCCGGATCTTCCGATGACCATACCCGGCTTAGCTGTCATGACGATGATCTTGACTCTGCTCTCAGCCGCTCTCTCGATGACGACCTTGGAAACGCCTGCTGCGTATAATTTTTTCTTGACGAATTCTCTGATCTTGTTATCTTCTACCAGGAAGTCCGCGAATTTGGACTTATCTGCATACCACTTGGCATCCCAGTCTTTGATAACGCCTACTCTTAATCCGTGTGGACTTACTTTCTGACCCATTCGATTAACCTCCTGTACTAATTCCGTTCTTTGAGAGTCACGCCGACGTGGCTGCTTCTCTTCAAAATGATTGATGCTCTGCCCTGCGCGCCGGCCTTCCATCTCTTCATGGTCGGGCCCTGGTGGGCATAAACTTCGGAAACATAGAGGTTATCTGCGTTCATTTCTTTGACGTCCGCATTGGCTGCAGCAGACTTAACGACCTTCTCTACGATTTCTGCACCCTTACCCGGGGTGAACTTCAGGATATTCAATGCCTCATTTAAGTCCTTTCCTCTTACCAGGTCGGTAACAGGCTTCAGCTTAGAAGGAGACATTCTGACGTATTTTGCAACTGCTTTTGCTTCCATTTCTTATGATCTCCTTTTCTTACTTTGATTTCTTATCTGCGGCATGTCCTCTGTATGTTCTGGTCGGAGCAAATTCTCCCAATCTGTGGCCGACCATATCTTCGGTAATGTATACAGGCACATGTTTCCTTCCGTCATGAACTGCGATCGTGTGTCCTACCATCTGCGGGAAAATCGTGGACGGACGGGACCAGGTCTTGATGACCTTCTTCTCGTTGGCAGCGTTCATATCGTCAATTGCCTTGAGCAGCTTCGGTTCTACGAAAGGGCCTTTTTTCAGTGATCTACCCATTGTTATTGCTCCTTCCTGTTATTTCTCGTTTCTTCTCTTCACGATGTATTTGTTGGATGGGTTCTTCTTCTTTCTCGTCTTGTATCCGAGAGCCGGCTTACCCCAAGGAGTAACCGGGCTGACACGACCGATTCCAGCCTTGCCCTCGCCACCGCCGTGCGGGTGGTCGTTCGGGTTCATGACGGAACCTCTGACGGTCGGTCTGATTCCCATATGTCTTTTTCTTCCGGCCTTACCGATCTGGATGTTCTGGTGGTCGATGTTGCCGACTTCACCGATGGTCGCTCTGCATTCCAGGCGGATCCTTCTGACTTCTCCGGACGGCAGTCTGACCTGAGCAAACTTGCCTTCCTTAGCCATCAGCTGCGCGCCGTTTCCTGCGGATCTTACCATCTGGCCGCCCTTGCCGGGCTTCAGCTCGATGTTGTGGATGATCGTACCGACCGGGATGTTGGCTACCGGCAGTGCGTTGCCGACCTTGATGTCAGCGTCCGTGCCGGATTCGATGACCTGTCCGACTTCCAGATGGTTCGGAGCGATGATGTATCTCTTCTCGCCGTCTGCGTAATTGATCAGAGCGATGTTCGCGCTTCTGTTCGGATCGTACTCGATGGTCGCTACTGTACCGGGGATACCATCCTTATCTCTCTTGAAGTCGATGATCCTGTACTTCGGTCTTGTGCCGCCGCCTCTGTGACGAACGGTGATCTTGCCTCTGGAGTTTCTTCCGGCATGCTTCTTCAGCGTGACCGTCAGTGACTTCTCCGGTGTTGTGCATGTGATTTCCTCAAATGTGGAAACCGTCATTCCTCTCAGACCAGGAGTTGTCGGATTATATTTCTTAATTCCCATTGCTTGCTACCTCCTGTATTACAGACTCTGGAAGAATTCGATTTCCTTGCTGTCTTTCGTGAGGGTGACGATCGCTTTCTTGGAAGCGGATGTCATTCCTTCGAATCTTCCCATTCTCTTTTTCTTGCCTTTAACGTTCATGATGTTGACCTTGGCAACTTCTACGTCGAAGATCTCTTCGACCGCTCTCTTGACCTCAGTCTTGTTAGCGTCCGGATGGACCTTGAATGTGTATTTCTTGTCCGGGGCGATGTCCATGCTCTGCTCGGAGATCACCGGCTTGATGATTACGTCGTAAGGAGTTTTCATTATGCATACACCTCCTCGATCTTTTCGATCGCCTCTTTCGTTACGATGAAGCTAGTATGATTCAGAATGTCATATACGTTCATCGTTCCGACGAGTGCTGTTCTGATTCCCTGAATGTTTGCTGCGGACTTGACGATGTTCTCGTCCTTAGCTGCGGTCACGATCAGAGCTTTCTTCTCAGCCTTGATGGCTTCCAGCATCTTGATCATTTCCTTTGTCTTCGGCTCTTCGAAGCTGATCTCATCAACTACGATGATCTCGCCGTCCTGCACCTTCGAGGAAAGAGCGGACAGCATGGCCAGTCTTCTTACCTTCTTAGGTACTGTATATCTGTAGCTTCTTGGCTTCGGTGCGAATACCACACCTCCTCCGATCTGTGACGGATCGGTTGAGCTTCCCTGTCTGTGGCGGCCCGTTCCCTTCTGTCTGAACGGCTTGCGGCCTCCTCCTCTGACTTCAGCTCTTGTCTTAGCGGACTGTGTGCCCTGTCTCTTGTTGGCCAGTATATTCTTGACTACTGCATGTACTGCATTCTGGTTCGGCTCGATTCCGAACACTGCGTCGTTCAGCTCGATCGTTCCTGCTTCCTGACCTGCCATATTCAGCATTGTCACTGTTGACATCTTACTTCCTCCTTTCTGAAGTCAAAGTCTATTACTCCTGTCCCTTTACTGCGTACTGGATGCGAACGATTCCGCCCTTGTTGCCCGGAATGGCACCCTTGATCAGCATCAGGTTTCTGTCTTCGATAACTTTTACCAGCTTGACGTTCTGTACGGTGACTGTCTCGCGGCCCATTCTTCCCGGAGCGTGGTTGCCCTTGAATACTCTGGAAGGATAGGTACCGGCTGCCAGCGCGCCAGCCAGTCTTTTGTGCTTGGAACCGTGGGTCATCGGGCCTCTGTGGTGGCCCCATCTCTTGATGTTGCCCTGGGTTCCCTTACCCTTGGATGTTCCTGTGACGTCCAGCTTGACGCCTTCTTCGAAATCCGCTACTGTGATCTGCTGTCCGACTTCGAAGGCCTCGCCTTCTTCTGTTCTGAACTCTGCCAGGTGCTTCATCGGCTTCAGATCGTTCTTCGCGAAGTGGCCGGTCATCGGCTTGTTCACTCTCTGCGGCTTCGCTTCTTCAAATCCGAACTGTACTGCGTTGTAACCGTCAGTCTCTTCGGTCTTGACCTGTGTTACGGTCATCGGGCCAGCTTCTACGACTGTGACCGGGATCACGTGTCCTGTCTCGTCGAAGATCTGAGTCATGCCCAGCTTCTTTCCTAAGATTGTCTTCATGTTTTATCTTTCCTCCTGAATTCTTACAGCGGACCGCCCGAGTGGGTTAGCCTGCCTTCCGGCAGCTCAGCGGTCATACTAAGGGAGTTCCCTTACGCTAATGATTGACTTAAAGCTTGATCTCGATGTCGACACCTGCCGGCAGGTCCAGCTTGGTCAGTGCGTCAGTCGTTCTCGCTGTCGCGCTGGTGATGTCGATCAGTCTCTTGTGTGTTCTCTGCTCAAACTGTTCTCTGGAGTCCTTGTACTTATGTACCGCTCTCAGGATCGTGACTACTTCCTTCTCTGTCGGAAGCGGGATCGGTCCGGAAACTTCAGCGCCGGTCTTCTTGGCTGTCTCGACGATCTTCGCCGCGGAGCTGTCCAGAAGCGCGTGATCATAAGCCTTCAGTTTGATTCTGATTTTCTGTAATTCGCTCATTTTTTCCTCCTGTTA
>Ga0256405_10011160_pt1 | contig 11572 bp, 10 predicted proteins | sample RumenRJG_02DNA_FD_189096 | JGI IMG/M metagenome (GOLD analysis project Ga0256405, IMG submission 189096) | Bovine rumen microbial communities from Lethbridge, Alberta, Canada - RJG_02 | ecosystem: Host-associated > Mammals > Digestive system > Stomach > Rumen | place: Canada: Alberta...
AAGAGTAGAAAACCACATTGTAATTCTTGCCGTCGGCGGCAGTAGTCAAGTATTCTTTGACAACTGATTTCTCTGTTAACTCCCTCTCTTTCAGTATGTTAATAATATGATAGCTGATAGTTTGCTTTGAGGTGGCAAAAAGCTCTGCCATCTGTTGCTGGTTCAGCCAAATCTTCCCATCCTTGGCATACAGCGCCACCGACGCCCGTCCGTCGGCGGTGCGATAGATGATGATGTTCTGTTCGTCGGTCATAGTTTACTTGACTCATATCTGTGTAAAAGAGTAATTGTATTCTCATCAGGATATATTTCCATTCTACGCTTTACCCACCCAATAAAATCAGACTCACAAGTGAATTGAATGTTGAATATCTTCGTGTTACTTTTGTTATATCGATCCTCTATGTCAAGAATGACGCAATCCTTTATGCCCTGTTCCAGCTTTCTTAAAGTCTCATCACCAAGCAGAATCATATTAGTATCATCAAAATATTCTTTATTCGCATAACCACCAAGGTTTCCTATCATCTGAAAGAATGAATCCATAGCAATGCCAGGGATATCTGGCACAAATATTTCCTTTTGAGATATAGGATTCTCCGTTCCTTCATCATCGTATTTTAATGGCGAAGAGACCCTAGACACAAAGATTTTACCATTAATAGTTGGAGCACTCCAATTGTAGTAATTTATGTCAATATCCAAACGTTTTTCGATGACATCAGGTACGAAATCTTCCTTAGTAAAATGTCCATTAAGATAATCATAAAGTTTATCTTCAGTAATCATCTTTGCATGGTAGCCATCATGTTGGTTAAGTTCATATCGTTTCATAGAATCCTCATTTGGATTTGTGCCAATGATAAAGAAATTCGTTGTTTCTTTGACCGGTGGAATAGCGTCACCCTCCTTATAAATTCGAGTGTCTGACACACGATCAATAGTTTCTACGCCAACAGCTTTCAATTTGCTCAAAAGCTCTTTTTGTGGCATTCTGAACTCACCTGTCAAGCATATACGTTTCCCTTTCAATGGATTTGGCAAATCTATTTGCCCAAACATGTCTAATTGTTGCGTTTTCATATAATTATTGTTTAGTTTAAATTCTACTTAGAAATTCAGATTCACTTAATATTTCTATTTCTTGTCCTTTTTCTAATAATTTAAGGGCTTTTTTCTGTTTGCTACTCATACCATCAGCCCCAACAATTCTATAGTCTTGTTGTCCAACGACTAAAACATCTGTTTCGCATGTAACGGAATCCATTGGAATTCCCCCAATATTTTTAACCATTTGGAGCATCACTCTTCTAATGGCATATTGCGTCTTTCCTGTAAAACAGACGGCTTTTCCATAAAAATAGTTCCCTTCATCAACCAATTCTGGGTGCTCTTCCAAATTATTGATGATATTATTATAATGATTGGGATATTTTTTGGGGTTTTGCAAATGTGCAATAAACGCATTAGGTGCAAATTTTCCACGATGGAAATTATATTTTTCTTCTAAATCTTCAAGCGAACTATTATCTGTTTCTAAGCATTTTAATAGCAGTTTCGCGCATCCTAGAGAGTCGCTGTCTGCTCTATGATGATGTTCAAACTCAATGCCAATATGATTTAAAACAACATCTAAAGAATAGCTATAGCACCCTTTTATGATGTATCGGGCTATACGTAAAGAACAAAAGTAATCAAAAGTTGGATACTCTATCCCATATTTATTAAATGCATCCCTAAGTGCATACATATCAAACGAAGTATTGTGAGCAACCACAGTTTTATTCTGTAGATATGGAAGAACCTTTTTCCAGACCTCAGGAAATGAAGGGCTGTTTTTTGTATCTTCAGGTGTAATACCATGAATCCATATATTTATAGAATCATATTTATTGTCTTCAGGTTGTACAAGCCAGCTGATGGGTGAAAGTGGTTTACCTTCTACAACTTCTGTAATACCAATCTGACAGATGCTACTTCTGTCAGAAGTTGCAGTTTCCAAATCTATTGCAACGAAACTATCTTTGATTATTCCCATAGTAAAAAATTGTTAATGAGCTTCAAGCCAGTTATTTCCAAAACCACAGTCAGCAACAAGAGGAACTTTTAGTGAGATGGCGTTTTGCATCTCCTCGAGAACAATTCTTTTAACGATTTCTTTTTCTTCAGGATACACAGAGAAATTCAATTCATCATGCACTTGGAGAATCATTTTGGAGCGTATATGTTCATTTTTAAAACGTTGGAAGATACGGATCATTGCTACTTTTATGATATCTGCAGCTGTACCCTGAATGGGCGCATTAATAGCATTACGTTCCGCAAAACTTCTGACCGTTGCATTTTGTGAATTAATATCCTTAAGATATCTTCGGCGACCAAATAGAGTTTCTACATATTCTTTTTTTCTTGCTTCTTCTATGGCTTTATCCATGTAGTTTTTCACTTTGGGGAATGTTTCAAAAAAGCCGTCAATTAGCTGTTTCGATTCCTCTCTTGAAATCCCAAGGCGTTCGGCAAGACCAAAAACTGTAATACCATAAATAATTCCGAAGTTCGCACGTTTTGATTTTGTTCGCTCATCTCGGCTAATTTCACCTATGTTCTTTTTGTATATTGTTGCAGCAGTAGCAGCATGAAGATCTTTACCCTCTTTGAACACTTTTATCATATTTTCGTCTTCAGACAGGTGTGCCATAACACGTAATTCTATCTGACTATAGTCGGCAGAAAAGAAAAGGCATCCAGGTTCAGGGACAAATACTTTTCTTATTTCTTTTCCATCTTCGCCACGAACGGGTATGTTTTGCAGGTTAGGGTCGCTTGAAGATAATCGACCTGTTGCTGTTATAGTTTGATTAAATGAGGTGTGTATATGACCAGTCCTTTTGTTAACTAGGGTAGGTAAGGCATCTACATACGTTCCTATCAATTTCTCAGTTTCTCTATAACTCAGAATCTTTTCAACAATTTTATGTTTGTTTTTTAGCTGTTGGAGTATTTCTTCATTTGTAACATACTGCCATGTTTCTGTCTTTTTGGGATTGTTTATAATTTTCATTTTGTCAAAAAGAATTGTGCCAACCTGCTTTGGTGACATTATTTTAAATTTTTCACCAGCAAGCTTGAAAATTTCCTTCTCTAACTCATTCATTTGTTTTGAAACTTCAAGATGCGATGACTGTTTCATAACATCATCGTTTTCCGCACCTGTATTAAGACCAAATAAATCAGGCATTTGCTGTACTGTTGGCTTTTTCTTTGTTCTTTCTGTCAAGATGCTATTTAGCTTTCTATACTCAATAATTTTACCAACGATTTCATGTGAATCAATTAATGATTGAAGTTCCTTTTCGTTAGTAACATATTGCCAGGATTTTGTTTTCTTGGGATTGTCGATTATTTTAAGTTTTCCAAATATGATATCACCCACTTGTTTTGGAGAAGAAATATTAAATTCTTCACCCGCAATTTCGAAAATCTCTTGTTTTAATTCTGTCAATCTTTCATTGAAAATATTTGACGTTTCTTTTAAAGAATTTTCATTTATGCGGACACCATTAATTTCCATTTCTGCAAGTACTTGCATTAATGGCATTTCGATATTGTAGAATAGTTCATCGCACTTATTATTTAATAGTTCTTGTTCTAATTTTTGCTTTAATTGTAATGTAATGTCAGCGTCTTCACACGCGTAGTCTTTAATTGCGTCTGGTTTTAGATCACGCATGCTTAGCTGATTTTTCCCCTTTTTACCTATAAGTTCTTCTATATGAATTGTATGATAGTTAAGGTATATCTCGGCCATGAAGTCCATGTTGTGACGCAGTTCGGGCTGGATGAGGTAGTGGGCTATCATCGTGTCCCACATTGGGCCTTGTAACTGAACGTTATAATTTCTTAAAACTTCTAAATCGTACTTTAAATTCTGTCCGACCTTCAAGATTTTGGGGTCTTCGTAGAGCGGTTTGAAAATATTGACGATTTTTAAGGCTTCTTCACGTTCGGCAGGAACGGGCACGTAAAATGCTTCAAATTCCTTCACGGCGAAGCTCAAACCTACCAATTCGGCATCGATGGCAGAGGTTGAGGTGGTCTCCGTATCTAAACTGAGAATTTCGTTTGTCAAGAAATAATCACGAATCTGAATCATTTCTTCCTCATTTTCAACGAGTTTGTAGTTGCGAGCCACTGTTTTTAGGCTCTCAAAACTCGAATTTTCTTCTCCACCTTGGCCGTCAGCCGGAAATTCTGCAAATAATTCGAGTTGGCCGTTAGCAGGAGTTGATGATTTTTGAGGTTTTTTAAGAATCTTGTCTGCCAGCTGCTTAAACTCCAGTTCGGTGAAGATTTTACCCAATTCCTGTTCGTCGGGTTCCACGACTCGCAGTTCGTCCATATTGAGTTCGATGGGGACATCTGTCTTGATGGTTGCCAGGAAGTAGCTCGTCTTAATGTCGTCGACATGCTCTGTGACTTTTTTCTGCAGCGCACCCTTCAGCTCACTGGTTCGCGAGAGCAGTTGTTCGACGCTTCCGAATTCGTTAATCAGTTTCACGGCTGTTTTCTCGCCAACGCCTGGACATCCCGGGAAGTTGTCGGCTGAGTCGCCCATGAGTGCCAGGAGGTCGATAACCTGGAGTGGGGTAGTGATGCCGTATTTCTCGCATACCTCTTTGGGACCCATCACCTCGTAGCCGCCACCGTGACGCGGGCGGTAGATGTTGGCCAGTTCGGTAACCAGCTGTCCGTAGTCCTTATCGGGGGTGAGCATATAGCACTTTACTCCGATGGAATCGGCCTTTTTTGCCAGAGTCCCGATGACGTCGTCGGCCTCGAAACCGTCTACCTGAAGGATGGGGATGCGGTAGGCACGCAGTATATCCTTGATGATGGGGACGGCCTTGTGTATGTCCTCTGGCGTCGCGTCGCGTTGGGCTTTGTAGGCGGGGAAAGCCTCGCTGCGGAATGTCGGCCCGTGAGGGTCGAAAGCCACGCCGATATGTGTCGGCTGCTCCTTTTGTAGCACCTCGTTCAGCGTGTTACAGAAGCCGATGATGGCCGATGTGTTTTGGCCTTTGGAGTTGATACGCGGGTTCTTGATGAAGGCGTAATACGACCGGTAAATGAGCGCGTAAGCGTCTAAAAGGAATAGTTTATCCATAACAAGTGAGAATTTTCGCGTAAAATTACTAAAAAAATTCTCATTATCCGAAGATTTTCACTAATTTTGTCACAAAATTCTTTCGATATGGATTATTTGTCGCTTATAAAGCAGCCAATAGTGCAGGATTTGGACAACTTTGTGGAGTTGTTCAACGCGTCGTTGACACATAGTGACGGTCTTCTTGGCTCTGCTCTTTCGCATATCCGTCAGCGTGGTGGTAAGCGTATGCGTCCGATGCTGATCTTGCTGATGGCGCAGAATTTCGGTCGTGTGTCGCAGGTTACGCAGAATGCGGCTGTGGGTCTTGAACTGCTGCATACTGCCTCTCTGGTTCACGACGATGTGGTGGACGAGAGTAGTGAGCGTCGGGGACAGGCTTCGGTGAATGCTACGTATGATAATAAGGTGGCCGTCTTGGTAGGCGACTATATCCTTTCTTCTGCCTTGCTGCGCGTATCAATGACAGATAATCAGAAAATCATACAATTGCTGGCCGAACTGGGACGGACGCTGGCCGCCGGTGAGATTTTGCAGCTGTCGAACATTCATAATCAGGAGATTTCAGAAGACGTTTATTATCAGATAATTAACAACAAGACCGCCGCCTTGTTCGAGGCTTGTTCGAAGATTGGTGCGTTGTCGGCAGGTGCCACTGACGAGGAGATAGCTGCCGCTGCAAAATTCGGACAAAATATCGGAATGATTTTCCAAATCCGTGACGATATCTTCGACTATTTCGATTCGAAGGAAATCGGCAAGCCGACGGGTAACGATATGGTAGAAGGCAAGCTGACACTGCCCGTCATCTATGCGCTGAACAACTCGCATCTGGAATCGATGCAGACGTTGGCTCGTAAAGTGAAGGCAGGCACCGTAAATCCCGATGAAATAGCCGTTCTTGTGGAGTTTACGAAGGAACAGGGTGGGATAGAGTATGCTGAGCGACGGATGGAGGAGATAGCCGACGAAGCCCGCGTCTTCATCAATAAATATGTCAAAGACATCGCTGTTAAAGACGCCCTGACAGCCTACCTCGAGTACGTCATCCAGCGCAATTATTAGACAAGAGTACAATACCAGCCAGGAGTACTTTTTGACATGAGTACAAGAGTACTTTTTGACAGGAGTACATGAGTACTTTTTGACAGGAGTACAAGAGTACTTTTTGACAGGAGTACAAGAGTACTTTTTGACAGGAGTACAAGAGTACTTTTTGACAGGAGTACAAGAGTACTTTTTGACAGGAGTACATGAGTACTTTTTGACATGAGTACAAGTGTACTTTTTGACATGAGTACATGAGTACTTTTTCCCCTGTGCCCAAAAACCTGTTCTCTTGTACTCCTGTCCAAAACCTGTTCTCTTGTACTCTTGTCTAAAAATGTTTTCCTGTACTCCTGTCTAAACATGTTCTCCTGTACTCCTGTCTAAAACATGTTCTTCTGTCTGCCGCTGTTCTCCTGTCAATTAAAAGAATTTGGTTTCTTCGCCGACGACTTCGCTCAGCAGCAGGTTTGCCAGTCTACTTGTCCCCATGCGGAACCACTTGTTGGTGAGCCATTTTTCGCCTAAGACCTCTTTAACGATGGTATAGTAGATAAGTGCGTCCATCACGCTGTTAAGGCCGCCAGCGGGCTTAAAACCTATCTGTATGCCAGTCTGGTCGTAGTACTCCTTGATGGCCTGGCACATGACGTATGCAGCCTCCGGCGTTGCTGCGGGTTCGAGTTTGCCTGTCGATGTTTTGATGTAGTCTGTACCACCATACATAGAGAGTAGGGAGGCAATCTTGATGTTTTTGGCAGTCTTCAGACATCCCGTCTCCAGAATCACCTTCATGGCAGCGTCGCCACACGCCTCTTTCTGCTGCTGTATCTCGTCGACAACGGTATCGAAATCACCGTCGAGGAAGGCACCAACATTCATCACGATGTCTATCTCTGTTGCTCCGTCTTTTACGGCCAGCGATGTCTCAACGGTCTTCACCTCGATGAGAGACTGCGATGATGGGAAACTGCCTGATACACAGGCTATTTCGACACCTTCTACCTCTAACGTCTCGCTGACTATCTTTGCGAATTTCGGATAGACGCAGATGGTGGCGACATGAGGCAGGGCAGGGTATGCCTCGTCAAACTGGTTCACCTTCTCTGTGAAGGCCATGACCGACGTCTCGCTGTCTGTGGTCTTCAAGGTTGTCAGTTCCACGCTGCCCATCAGGAATTTCTTTACTTCGGGCGTGTCGTTCTCGTGTACTTTGGTGGCGATGATTTCCTTTACCGCTTCCTTTACTTCCTGGTCACTGATGTCGAGGTTGTACTTCGACAGAGCCTCTTCAATTTTTGTCTTTTCTGCCATAATATTAAGCTTTAAGTTTGGGGTTTTCTATATGCCGCAAGGCATCTCTTTTTGTCTTTTTTTCTATCGATTTCAGCAGTTCTTCAGTCAGGTCAACGCCCGTCTGGTTGGCTAAGCAGAGCAGAACCCAGAGTACGTCGGCCATCTCTTCGCCGAGGTTCTCTTTTTCGCCAGCCTTGAAGCTCTGGTCGCCGTATTTGCGGGCCATCACGCGCGCTAACTCGCCAACTTCCTCGGTCAGAACGGCCATATTGGTAAGTTCCGAGAAGTAGCGCACGCCGTACTCCCGAATCCAGCGGTCTACCGCCTCCTGTGCTTCACGTATCGTCATAGTTTCAGTACCAGTAATTGGATGTAAATAATCAGTATGCAGAGCACAATAATCCAGATGTTGCGCTTGTTCTCCTGCTCGTATTCCTTCCAGTGGAAGGCTTTGTAGAGGTAGGGTAGCAGCAGTACCAGCATACCGGCGGCGCAGGGCCACATACCGTAGTTGTAGCCCGCCGTGTGTGCCACGACAATGCCGATGCCCATGAGTATGATACCCGCTATTTCCAGTTCCTTGAGGTACTTCTTCATCGGTTTATTCCTTGTTTTTGGTGTCCATACAGATGGTGACGGGGCCGTCGTTGAGAAGCTCTACCTTCATATCGGCACCGAAATCTCCTGTGCCAACAGACTTGCCAATTTGCTCGCTAAGTTGCTGACAGAAAGCCTGATAGAGCGGTATGGAGTGCTCGTGGGAGCCAGCCCGGAACCAACTGGGGCGGTTGCCTTTCTTGCAGCTGGCATAGAGTGTGAACTGACTTACCACTAAAGCCTCGCCTTGGATGTCGAGTAGGGAGCGGTTCATCACGCCCTCGTCGTCGTCGAACACCCGCAAGTTGGCTATCTTCTTCACCAACCACTCTACGTCCTCCGTTGTGTCTTCATTACACACACCTAACAGCACCAGAAATCCTTGTCCGATGCTGCTCTTCACACTGCCTTCGATGGTAACGCTGGCGTGCTTCACTCGTTGTATGACCGCTCTCATGTCTGCAAAGTTACAAACTTTTTTTCATTCCACCAAACTTTTACGGATGGAAATGTTCATAGATGATTTTGGCTTTTGCCGGACCTGTTATTTCTGCTATCTTTTCCTGAGACGATTCCCTGATTAGTTTGACTGATTTAAGGCCTTTTAGAAGCGCGTCACGCGTTTTTTCGCCCACGCCCGGTATACTGTCCAGTTCCGACTCCAAAGCGCGCTTAGAGCGCTTGTTTCGGTGGAATTCGATGGCAAAGCGGTGAACCTCGTCCTGTAGCTGTGTCAGCACGTGGAATAGTTCGCTGTCGGTCTTCAGTTGTACGCTCATGGGAGGGAATCCGTAGAGCAGTTCGTTGGTGCGGTGGCGGTCGTCCTTGGCCAGTCCTGCTATAGGAATGTCGAGGTTCAGTTCGTCCTGAATGACCTGTCGGATAATCTCCATCTGTCCTTTGCCGCCATCGGCCACAATCAGGTCTGGCATCGGTAACTGTTCCTGCAGCAGACGATTGTATCGCCTCGAAACGACCTCCTTCATCGATGCATAGTCGTCAGGTCCTACGACGGTTTTGATATTAAACCGCTTGTAGTCCTTCTTGCTGGGCTTCATACCCTTGAAAACCACACAAGCGGCTACAGCGTCGCTACCTGAGATGTTTGAGTTGTCAAAGCACTCAATGTGGTAGGGTAGTGTAGGCAGGTGTAGCTTCTCTTGTAGCTCTTTCATCAGGCGCGTCTGTTTCTGTTCGGGATTTAATTTCTCGGCCTGTTTAAGTCGGTCGAACTTGTATTGTTTGCCGTTCATAACCGACAGATCTAAGAGCGTTTTCTTGTCTCCGCGTTGGGGGATGGTGAATGTTACATTTTCCAGTTCGACGTCTAATTCTACCGGAACGATGATTTCCTTTGCGTCGCTCTGGAAACGCTCTCTCAGTTCGACGATACCCAGTTGCAGCAGTTCTTCGTCCGTCTCCTGCAGTTTCTTTTTATACTCTATGGTAAAGCTTTGGTTCACGCTGCCGTTGGACACATGCAGGTAGTTGATATACGCCATTTTCTCGTCTGAGGTAATAGAAAACACGTCGACATTGCTGATGGTGTGGCTTACCACTTCGCTCTTGCTGACAAACGAGTCCAGAGCCAGATATTTGCGTTTAACTTCTTCGGCTTCTTCGAACTTCAGCTGGTCGGCCAGCATCAACATTTCCTCCTTCAGGTCACGTAGTATCTGGCGCGTGTTGCCCTTCAGGATTTCGCGTGCCTGAAGCATGTCTTTCTGGTATTCTTCGTAGCTCTGCTTCCCCACGCAAGGACCCTTGCATTTCTTGATATGGTAGTCGAGACATACCTTGTATTTACCCTGTTCGACACCCTCTTTGGTAATAGGTTGCCTACAGGTTCGCGGGTGATACAGTTCCTTGATGATATCCAATACAGCGTACATACTCCCAATATGAGAATAAGGGCCGTAGTAGGTGCCCCATTTCTTGTTGATGGTACGTGTCTTGAAGATGCGTGGTAGGTATTCGTTGGTGACGCAGATGGAAGGGTAGGTCTTACCGTCTTTCAGCAGGACGTTATAGCGGGGATTGTACTTTTTGATGAGCGAGTTTTCCAACAGCAGTGCGTCCTCTTCGGTATTCACTACGGTGTAAGAGATGTCGTGTATCTTGGATACCAGCACCTTTGTCTTGAAGCGGTCTACCTCTGTGTGGAAGTAAGACGAAACCCTCGACTTGAGGTTTTTCGCCTTACCCACATAGATGATGGTGTGCTGGTCGTCGTAGAACTGATAGCTGCCAGGCTTGTTAGGCAGACGCATAACAATTCCCCTTAGATACTCCAGCCTTTTCTCGTCCTCTTCTTTTTTCATTCTGTATGTTCCACGTGGAACGTTACACTGTTATCAATGTGGTTAAATCTATATCTTTGAACAGATCGCGCCCGTGTAAGCCTTCGTCTCTGATTTCGATGATGAAGTTCATGTACACTTTCTTGGGGTGGAAATGCTGTACCAGTTTGTAAGCTGCTTTGGCGGTACCGCCTGTTGCCAGCAGGTCGTCATGAATCAAAACGACATCGTTTTCATCGATGGAGTCGATGTGCATCTCGATGGTGTCTACACCATACTCCTTTGAGAAAGACTCCTTGATGACCGTCGATGGCAGCTTGCCAGGTTTGCGAGCCAGTACGACGCCGGCACCCAGTCTGACAGCCAGTGCTGCTGCCATGACAAATCCGCGACTCTCGATGCCAACGATTTTGGTGATGCCCTTGTCCTTGTAAATCTCGTAGAGTTCGTCGGTCATCGTCTTCATGCACTCGGCGTTCTTATAGAGCGTCGTCACGTCACGGAAGTTGATGCCCTTCTTGGGGAAATCAGGTATGCACCTGAGATTGTCAATCAATAGTTTGTTGTTCATTTTCTGTGAGTTATATTGGTTACACATTATCTTTTGTTTCACGTGAAACATCATCTACCCATCAGCACCAGCATCGCATTGATGTCGCTCGGACTGACGCCCGGAATACGGCTGGCCTGTGCCAGTGTCTCGGGCTGAATCTTCGTCAGCTTCTGTCGTGCCTCTGTCGAAATGGCGTTCAAGTTCTCATAGTCAAAGCGCCCGCGGATTCTGATGTTTTCCAGACGGTGCATCTTCTCGGCTACCAGTCGTTCGCGCTCGATATATCCTTTATATTTAATCTGGATTTCTGCCGCTTCGCTGATTTCTTCTTGACGGTTCCTCGGTAGATTCAGCTTTTCTTTCAATTCAGGAATAGCATCCGCCAGTTTCTCGAACGACAGTTCCGGACGGCTGATTAAGTCCGTCAGTTTGCAGCCATACTGGAGTGGGGTAGAGCCGAGAGCTTCCAATGCCCCGTTAATAAGACGTGGCTTGATGGCAAACGAATCGCAAAAATGAATGATTTCTTCGATGATTTTTTTCTTTTCCAACCACCAGTCAAGGCGGTCTCTTTTGACGATACCCAGTTCGTAGCCGCGCTCCGTCAGTCGGGCC
>Ga0256405_10011161_pt1 | contig 11570 bp, 20 predicted proteins | sample RumenRJG_02DNA_FD_189096 | JGI IMG/M metagenome (GOLD analysis project Ga0256405, IMG submission 189096) | Bovine rumen microbial communities from Lethbridge, Alberta, Canada - RJG_02 | ecosystem: Host-associated > Mammals > Digestive system > Stomach > Rumen | place: Canada: Alberta...
AGTTTGCACCGAATGAGCAGCAGGCTGAAGACCTGAAAGAAAACGAATGGGGCGTGGACCAGCTGGAGGAAGGAATGTGGGAAACCGTAAATCCTGAAGGGGCTGAGGCACTTATGATTTATCATCATTGGGATGGCTATATCAAAGGTGTTGGAAAGACGCTTATTGAGAAGTACAACAGTTATGAGGATGCACTGAACCTTGTACTTGGTGGTGATTGCTCAAGTATCAACAGAATATACACCCCGTATGCAACAAGGAAGTATGAAGATTGGGAAAGCATCAAGCCTAGGCCCATCAGTGAAAATCATAAGATGGAGGAGGAGTACGATTATGCGTTCAAGGGAGACCAGTGGTACGTACGCGGAGGTTATGACGAAGGGTGCGATGATTGGACACCGCTTGAAAAGTTTTTTGCCGATGAAGGGGATATAAAATAAAGATAAATTGTTAAAGAATGTCAGCAACCCACGACTAAAGTTCGTGGGCTTGACGGGGACTAAGCCCTGCCATATGGGAGGCTGACAACTCCCTGCCGTCCAGGAACTTAAGCGTGCCGTCCAACGGCAACGCATTCGGGGACGGGTGATTCGCCCTTGTGGCGATGTTGACGGCCGCGTTCCAGTCAGCGTCAAAGACGAGCCCGTCGGCGCATACGTAACGGCACCCCTTGCGGAGCCCGTCCCGGTTGCCGGTCCGGCAGTCCATCTGGCTGGTGTACGTCGGCGAAACTGTTTCCACGCGTTTTCCACGCATCTGTGCCTTGTATGCCAACATGTCCCGGAATGCTCGCACCGGGACTTGCGAGAACATATTGTTGTGGCGCTTCCGCTTGAAGCCCTCGTCGGTCTTCGCCGTCTTGGTCTTTATCTTGGACAGGTCCTCCACGACAAGCACCGAGGCGCTGGTGGAACGAAGCAGGGCGTTCGTCGCCCTGTGTAGCATGTCCCTGGACAGGTTCCGCTCACGCTTGGAAACCTTGGCGAGATGGCGCCTAGCCGACCTCGAGTTCTTTGACTTCTCCTGGAGCTTCCGCTTTAGGTGGCGGACCTTCCTCCGCTCGCGCAGGTACGTCTTGTCCCTGAACGCCTTGCCCTCGCTCGTGACGAAGAGCCGCTTGATGCCGAGGTCAACCCCAACGGCATCGTCGCCGGAGGTGGCGATGGTCGGTACCTGGAACGGGATTGCGAGGAACATCCGTCCGTCGCGGATGAATATCGTCGGGTCGCACGGCTCGCTGGTGGCGAGAAGTTCCGCCACCTTCGGGTAGAGGACGAACGGGATTTTCACCCGCTTCCTTGCGACCTCGCCGGTAATGACAATCCCGTCGGTGTCAATTCGGGTGTAAAGCCGCTTGTCAAGCCGGAGCGAAAGCCCGCGCTTCTGTGGAACATCGGCATTGCGGTGCTTGTTGGACCGGATTGACTTGAATGCCGGTATCACGTCCTTGTAGAGGCGGATGACCCCCTGCGACGGGAGTTCCGGATACTTCTCACGGAGCCAGTCGTAGACCTTCGAATGGACGACCTTCATGGATAAGGGAACCTTGTTCTCCGCCAGGAACGTGGCGCAGTCGTTGTACGCTTGCGCATACAACCCGAGCAGCCGCTCCCAGTAGGAGAAGGTCGCCTCGGTCGGCTTGAGTTCCACGTTGTAGGTTATCACATTCATATACTTAACATATGTTCAGTATATAAATAGTATATATTTGGAAAAAAGATAAAAATATTGTATTTTTTATTAAAAAATAATTGTTTAATAAAAGGAATTAACCGCAATTCCTCCCACGACCGAAGCCCATGGGTTTCCTTGCAGTAGTTATCATGAAGAAGGTTTTAGTTTTGATTTTGGGGGTAATATTTTTTAGCAGTTGTGGGTCTGCGTTTCACGCTGGCTCACGCACAATGAAAACATTGGAGGTTTTTCAGGTTTTAGAAAATGAAAACACTTTTTCACGGTGTTTAGCACGTGATAGTGACTGGTGCGTTTTTTGTGTTGTATCCGCACCACTTGATAAAAAACCAAAAATGTTTTATGATAATTTGGCACTTGTTGGTGATTTTACGGTTGTTGGGACATATACATATAATACAAAAGACAGTTATAAAACTGTACCTGTTCTTTTTTATACAAAGGACTGTAAAAAATATAGTAAAGAAGATTTGCGTTCTATAATAAGTTTGTTTTGCAATTAATATGTATAAAGTTTATTCAGGAAACATCACACCGGAACCGGATACGATATTTGTATTCGGCTCAAACCCTGAAGGACGACACGGCTCGGGCTCTGCAAAGGTGGCAAAGGAAAAGTTCGGAGCCATATACGGACAAGGGGAAGGACTCCAGGGTTCATCCTACGCTCTTCCTACAACTGAGCTCCGCTATGACATGCGCGATTCCGTCGGTCCACTTACAATGTACACCAGGATTTCAATGAGCGAGGAACACATCATTGAGAATATCAAGAGAATGTACAAGTGTGCCGAAGAACACCCGGACAAGAAGTTCAAAATCGCCTATAGGAGCCAGCCGGACGAAGTTACGCTATGCGGTTATGCTGGGAAGGATTTGATGAAGATGTTTCGTGAAGCATGTAACGGAAACTACCCGGATAACATCTACTTCAGTGAGGAGTGGTCAAACAGTGGAATACTATGAGCAAGAAAGAACGCAAAGCCATCAAAGAAGAAAGAAGAAGAAAGGAAGATTTCATTGACGAGTTTATTGACCTTTGCCAGAAATACGGATTAGCCATTAGAAGCGACGACCGTTATTGCGGGCTCGTGGTGGTTGATTACAATGAGATGGAAGAATATTATAATAACCCACGTGCTTTTGGGAAATAGAAATAAGAAACATATATGAAAGAGGACATGTTAGTTAAGGCGCGATATAAGGACGCGCCGGAAAATGAATGGTTTGACGTTATTCTTACTGATGACCAGCGAATGTACGAAAAAGCGACGGGAAAGGAAATCACCCGTACCGACCTGCTGTTCAAGGCAGATGATGACGCGGAAGAGATTATCGATATGGACAAGGAATGGGAAGAATACCGTATGGATAAACTTCGTGAGGCTCTTCACCAGCAGGCCTCGTATCTCGCTTGGCAGGTCCATCAGTATGAAAAGGGCGAGACACCGAAGATACCTGTTGATGTCCGCAATATACTCTACCGGCAGATGGTTAGCAAGTCAAACGACCCTGTTAATGAATAAACAATAATCCCCAGCATCTTGTGTGCCGGGGATTTGTTTTTTTAGAGGTTGTCAACAATTCGCCTGATTGCCTCTATGTGTATATCGGCTATCACTTGTCTCCCTTCATCAGTCATCAGCCACTCACACTCTTTCTTGTTAGTGTAGAAAAGATTTTCGGTAAGGATAGCCGGACACCATGTTTTGTAAAGGACAGTGAAGTTCGATTCGTAATCCGGGCCATCGTTTCCGTTCCCTTGTACTTTTCCGTTCCTACAGCTAAATCCGTAAGGTTCAAGATACTCTTCAGCAACATCATAGAAGACCTTGCTGATTTCGTCGCTCTTGGTTACGCCGACAGTAGTCCAAACAGACCATCTTCCCGGGTCTTCCCACTTATTGCCGTTGCCGAAAGCGTTTGAATGGACAGAGATAAACAGACAGTTTTTCGTTCCGTAGGCCTTGCAGAGTTGGTTTGCCCTGTTCGCCCTCTCACTCAACGCAACATCTTTTTCAATTTCCGGAACAAGGATATGATATTTAATTCCAATCTTGTCAAGACCCTTTGCGATTCTGGCAACAATGTCGCGGTTAAACTCCCATTCATAGAAAACAGTACCGTTATCCAGGACAGGACTTCTCTTGCCCGCAGTGGATTTTGCATGTCCATTGTCAAGAAGGATGTGGAAATTTACATTATTATACGAAGTCCTGCTTGTGCCGATTGGTTCGTCATTAATAGTCAGTACATAGTCCGGCTCCGTTTTAACGACGGGAATACGGTTCTCCTCAGGGACTGCTTCTTCATTTGAAATCGAATCAGCAATCACATCTTCTTCGGTAATTTGTTTTTTACTTAACAAGTTCTTTAAGAAATTGAAATTCATACACATTGCTCAACTATTATTTTATTTGGAAGATACTTGTCAATTGATTTTAGTTGAATATTTACGTGGTCATGTAGTGCTAATTATAAATCACTCCCCCTCTGGATTATCTTCTTCGTTCAGTTCCCCGAGAACGCCACGAACAGAAAGCCCGGCGTAACGGCTGAAGTCGTCGTGGTCGTTCAGGTCGCATCCTTCGGAACTGCCGTCCACGCCCCATGCGTTCCATGAGCGCCTGCCACGGGAAGACGACCAGACGGCGAACCACTCACCCTGGCCACCGGAGCCGTTGTCTACGACGACGCCAGCAGCTGGGAAGAAGATTGAGTTCCTGTTGTTATTGGAAGTAAATATCATACCAGCCACACCGGTTCCATTGTAATCGGTTGTCCAAGAACTCGTTGTATTGGCAAGGAATTCAGCACATTGAGCAGAGGTAGGCATATGCCAATCACCGCCCATGACAACATTCGCAGCATCATCAACGAGTTCAAGGGTCATCTTATTGTCCGTCTCGTTGTATTTTGACATATCGTCATTATCGCTGATATAATAGTTGTAGTTATTCCAAGTATAAGCACTTGCCTTGTTCGGTTCAGTCTCACCCCAGGCATAATAACCGCCATACTCTTCAGGGCTTTCAGCACCAAGGTTCATGTTAGCCCACTTGGTACCGGAAGGAAGACCAAGGTTAATTGCTTCATACGCACTTTTTTCATATTCAAGATTGTATTCACAACTTCCTGAAACGGTAATCGTGACGGGTTCTGCTTTGTAACCACTAACGCTCACCGGCTCAATCGTTACCTTTACAGGGCTTTCGTCCCAAACATCTTCAACGACAACTTGGGTATCCGCAGTGATTGGGGTTCCACTAAATACGTGATGAACAGTAACCGTGTAGTCCGTAAGAGCAAGATAAACCACGGTGAAAGAAGTATCGCCACTGATTTCAATTTTTTCTTCCTTGTTCCTCGGTTTATAGTTTTCAATTTCTGGTGCAACTACCTTATATTTAATGGTTTCCCCGTCAAGGACATTTGGGGTCTGGGCTGTAACGGAAGTGCCAACCGTCGCCCCGCTCTTGTCCTGGAGTTGTAAAGTAACAGTATAATTTGTAATTTTCTTATTGAAAAGGACTGTATATCCTTCGTTTCCGCTTGCTCTCGCATATGCAACGCCAGGGACTGTAGTAACTTTGCCGTCCGGGTATGCAGCATCAAGAGCGGCCTTGTTTTCAAAAAGGAATAAATTAGTATGTTCCATCATCTTACATATTTTAGTTATAAATAGTTTAAAAATATCCTTTATTTTGTTTGGTTGTCTTATAATTTTTATGTATATTAAGAAAAGTTAATAAACATTTATATTTTTACAAAGTATGAAGAACATTAAGTTTATTTTTGTTGCGCTTGTCGCAATGTTTGTTACCCTGGGCTCGACCAGTGTCTATGCCCAGGAAGACGGAAACCGTGATGCAAACGGTTACGTGGTGAAGGGCCCTTATCTTACCAACGGTGGCGGGGCTAATTGGTTTGTTGGCGTAGGCGGCGGTTTCAACACTGCCATTGGTAAGGAAATTAAGCCTTTTGCCGAATTTACGCCTAAGAATAACTGGGCCGCGGAGGCCTTTATCGGTAAGTGGTTCACTCCTACTATCGGTGCCCGTGTCGGCTACAAGGGTGTTATGAACAATTTCGCTTACGACGCTGATACTTATGTTTCAAACGCCTATGGCAATGGAGAGCAGGTTCGCTTCGGCTATGCACACGCTGACCTCATGTGGAACTTGTCAAATGCACTTAGCGGCTACAAGGAGACCCGTTTCTGGGACATAATTCCTTATGCTGGTTTTGGCTATCTTGGCATCAACAACGGACAGACCGACAACAAGATTGGAGTTAGTGCTGGTATTTACAATGAGTTTCGTCTCAGCAAGGTCGTAAATCTTTTCATTGACCTTGGTGTAATCGGCACAGAGAACCCTGTCGGTCTTCGTACGGTCGCTGACAATGCTCCGGTCGTTACAGATGAGACCAATGTGTTTGTCCGTCCTCTTTACATGCCTACTGCAACTGTCGGTATCACCTTTAATCTCAGCAAGAAGAAGAATTTTGACCGTTTCTCTTCAGTTGGTGTCCGTAAGGATGTTTATGATGCTCTCAAGGCACAGTATGACGCACTTGTCGCACGCGGACCGGAGGTGAAGGAGGTTGTAAAGGAAGTCCCTGTTACCAAGGAGGTTCAGGTTGAGAAGGAGGTACAGGTTCTTGTTGGCGGAGAAATTATCACTTTTGAGATAAACAAGGCCAACATTGATGAAGAAGGTATGGAGAGAATTGAGAATTTTGTCAAGTCTTTCAATGGACGGGATGCTGTTATTAAGGTTGTTGGTTCCGCCGACAGCAAGACAGGTCCTGACGCCTTCAACAGGAAGCTTGCCCAGAAACGTGCTGATGCAGTAAAGTCCGTTCTCGTTAAGAATGGAATTTCAGAGGACAAGATTAGCATTGAAACCACCCTTGATGCTACGGAGAATGTTGAAACCTCAAGGAGTGCAATCATTACGCTTGAGTAATTGTGATTGTTTAACCTAAGACCGGGGGGAGAAATCTTCCGGTTTTTTTGTTTTACTATTGCCATTTCATAAGGTAAAAGTTATATTAAAGTAGATTAAGAAATACGGAGGTGACGAACTCAACCGCGTGATTATCCGTTATTTAACCCTGACACTCTTTTTTTGAAAACCTCGGCATTTTGTCGGGGTTTTTTGTTTGTTTGGCATAGTTTTTGTATATTAATGATATGAAACAATACAAGTTTGACTACATAAGGGAAACGGTCGAAAAATGGAACCCGGAGATTGAAAAAACTCTTGATAGAATTGAATTTGTTCCGTTTGGACTGTTGTTACCGTGGATGATAGATTACTACGGTGAAATTGTGGATAACTTTGAAGAATGGTACAAACAACGACATGATTTTTGTGTTAAATTAGCAAAAGAATATGAAAATTTACAGAACAAAGGAAGACAACCTGATAAATCTTGAACAGGTTACATTGATTTATAAAGACCCGGACGATGGTGGATATCGCGTATCGTTTACGAGCGGAATTACCTATGAAATGCCGGAACTGGATTTGGCTGACATAGAAAAAATTATGGAATACAACAACTATTTAATTAAATAAAATTTACGATGTTTAAAAATTTTTACAGATTGCTCATTAATGCAAAACTTGGGACCGTCGACCTTTTTGATTGCTTGGAACTTGCTAAAAAATACGAGAAGGTTTACCAAAATTCAAACGATATTTTCACTCAGGTTAATGGTGGCGAGAAATATCTTTTGTCGGTGAAAGAGCTTGACGAAAACGAGCCGGTCTTCATCAAAGTTGGTGGTGATACAGAAAATTATGCGGTCTTCTATGATAATTTCTTTATCACGTACTCCATTGACCGCATCGTAGAAGACCATATCATCCGTATCCACATGAAGCGTCAGGAAGACAATTGGGAGTTTAAAGCCCTTTCTTCTGGAGACGGTTGTGATGTGCTTGACCCGCTTAACGTGAATGCTGAAGTTTATGTCAAGTACAACGTGGGCGTGCTTCATTTGAACCGGTGTTATGGTGAAGATTACCGTTCCGGGTCATGGAATAAGATGTTTTACCGGACACTCAAATCTTTTATTGAAAAAGTTAACGGATTTACGGAAATAAACAGGATAAAGAAATCATACGAAAAATGATTGACGACCAAACTATTGTAAAACGACTGGAACTACTTAGAGCTGAAGTGTCAAAACTGAACGCCGAAGTTAACGCAAAAGAAGCTGAAATACAGAATTTGATTTTGAGTTCCGGGACTGATTTTGAAAATTCATTTGTCCGGTTTTATGATGGGGCAAATTATGTGTTTATGAGTGTTGAACGGCAAATCATACGAGACAATGGTTCAACTGTCGTCCTTGTCGGTTCGTCTCTTACACTAAGTGATGACCCGCTTTGTTTCCGGGACGATGATGACGGAATAGATTTCGGTATATATAAGGAAGATGACGAAATTACATTCAGCACCCAAGTTCTTGAAGGCGGAAGAATTGAAACAATAAACACAATTACCAAACACGAAATGGCATTTGTTGTTGATTATTATCTCAATACAACGAAAGAAAACCTTCTTTAATGTATTTATTTTATAGAGTAATATTTTAAAGATATGGAACAGAATTGGTGGAAAATAGCAGTAATAGTAATCGCTGCCCTCGCATTGTTCTGGGGCGGTTTCTATCTGGGCCGTTCAAGAGACCCGGAAGTCATAACAAAGACGGAGACAAAATATGTGGAGTTGCCGCCGATACACGACAGCATACCAAAACCGGTGCCATATAAGGTGGTTGAACCGGTTGACAGCATGAATATCATAATGGAGGCGAAAATGAGCGGACTCCTTGCTGAATTGTTCCCGGAAAGGAAAGATACCGTTTATATCACGAAAGCCGATACTGCTGCCGTTTTGAAAGATTGGGCTACAGAAAGGTTATATAGTAAGACCTTGTTTGACAATGACTCACTCGGCCGCTTTAAGTTCGATGCCGCCGTCAAATATAATAGATTGGCGAGTTTTGATTATACTTTCACACCGGTACAAAAGCAGACACAGACGACGATTAAGACGACTCGCAAGTTTCTACCTTATCTTGGTGCTGGATTTGACTCTGGAATGGGGATTATCGGTCAGGGAGGCATGTTCTTCCATCAGGACGCGGGATTCGCATTGCAGTACCGGTATGACACACAGTTGAAACAAAGTACTTACGGAGGCATGTTCCTCTGGATGTTCTAAACGAGTCCCGTACACCTCTGAGCAATCAAGTGTGCGGGTTTTGTTTTGTCGTTCATTTTTTGTATATTTTGAGTATGAGAAACATTTTAAAACTTATCTTGAGGTTCTTTGAGTATGTCTCATTGTTCCTCGTCGGGTATTATGGTATCAAATATGCCATCGTTGCCGGACCGATATATTTTGGAAACCCGATTGGTACAATAGTTGGCGGTTTTGTGGCACTGATGTTTGTAATTTACATTTTAAGGAAAGAAGGAGTTATTGACCTATGAAAGTGACGGTATCAAGGGCATCAAACAGGAGCGAAGAATATGAAACCGACCTTGAAATCCCACAACTGCTTGTAAAACAATTACTTAATCTTGGCAGAGAAATTCCAGTGGAAGAAAACAGCGGTTCATGGGACGCTGATGGTAAAGGAGACAGCACGTCTTTCATCATCGACATCAACCCAGACACCGGAGAGGTTGAACTTATGATTTATGATTATTATGTTGAGTAGGTATGGGAATATATGTTTATAACCGAACCAAAGAGGATTACAGTGACAGGCCGAACAACTACCCGATTTATCGCCCCAGTATCTTGTCAAACCCGTACACCCACATAAAGGACAAGAAAACGCTTGCAATGTTTGTAGTAAAAACCAGGGACGAAGCCATTGACCGATATGAGGTCTATTTTGACAGAATGTACAGAGGCAATGCGCCGTTCAAATACCTCATTGACGAGATATATGAGAAGTACAAGCGCGGTGAAGACATTTATTTGGAGTGCTATTGCAAGCCGGAGAGGTGTCATGGGGATATCATTAAAGAGAAGTTAGAGAGAAGGCTTGTGAAAGAAAAGATTAAGGAAGCAAAGGAAAGAAGAAAGGAGAAATAGATATGTTCAGAAATTTAAGCACAGAACTCTTGGTTAGTTGCGGAGTAAAAACCCCGTCGGAAATTAAATATACCTATGATGGCGACACGCTGGCCATGACGGAAAGATATAATGCGTTTTGGAAAGATTACGTTGAGCTATGCAGGAAACACGGTCTTATGTTGGAAAGCGAGGACCCATATTGCGGACTTCATATCGTGGATAATACATTTGACGGAACCGAACCCCCATATTTCAACGAAAAAACCATGCAGCCACTTTCTCAAGAATATAAACTGGCGCAAGAACGATTCCTTAAGTGGAGTGACGAACAATGGGACGAGGAATGCATCAAGGTTTTTGGAGAGGATGTGGATTTTGATATCTGGGGTTATTTGGAGTCCGATGTTATGCCTCCGAAGAGATTTGGAAGCCCGGCATTGAGGAAAATGATTAAGGAATATCAGAAAAATAGAAAACAAAAATGAAAATAGTATCAGGCGACGGAGATACGGTATTAAATGCTTACAGATTGCCAGATGGAGACCCGGTACTCGTTATAGATGATAAGAGTTTCAGGTTTTCTATCGGTAGTAATCCATTTGAGCAGGGGAAGATATATATCCAGGCAGCTAAACTGGTTGATGAGATAATCGTATATAAAGGCAATGAAAAAGCCAAAGGAGATGACCGATAAAACGATGAAAACATATATAACCCCGAACAAGAAGTTCTTTAATTGGATATATAACAGGCTTGTATATGTACACGGGGAAAACCCGAATTATGATTATATGCTTTCGTTAAGGGAAAGGATAGATGATTTGTTTGGGAACGAAGAAGACGAAAATGAAGAATTATATAATAACATATCATCTCCGCAATAAGGAAAAAAACTATGACTCTTTCTATGGCACAATCAAGACAAACATGCCAGAATACCGACATGTTTTGGAAGATTTGTGGTTTGTAAAGAGCGATAAAACAGCAAATGAAATTGTCAGTTTATTGTTGCCACACCTTTATTTTGGGCCACTGCGGGCTGATTCGATTTTTGTTGCTGAGATAAACGCGGAGAACATGGAGGGACTGATTGGGAAGTCGTTCTGGGATTTCTTTAGAACAAATGGTGAGGAAAATGAAAACGAATAAAAAAATTGTTTTAACAGAAAGCCAGTTTAAAAACCTGCTCTCACACGAAATAGGAAAAATAGCATATGTTCCGTTACGAAAAAACATTGGTGGCAATATATTCAAAACGCCGCTGGACGAAGGATTGTACAAAACATATGACATTGACTTTGTAGTTAAGCATTTTTGTACGTATTTGAATTTCACAAAGGATTGGGGTACTTTTGCAAATAGTCCCGATGGATATAATGGCTTCATAACAAAAGTTGCCGGAGAAAACGATGAGGAGTATGTTGAATTCGTCTCCATAGATGACCCGGCATTTTTGCAAAAAGCAGATGATGCCATGAAATTATGTGGTTTCTATAAGGCGTTTTGCGAAGAATATTGCAAGGGATATGTTCAGGTCGGCTACGAAAAGAGACATGACAGAAACGTAAGGTTAAACACCGATAAACTGTATCACATCACCGAAAGGAAATATTTGCCAAGGATTAGAAAATATGGACTTGTACCTAAGCATGATGACAAACAGACACATCACCTTGACAGGATATATTTCTTCAAAACGGATTACGGTCATGACGGTTTCAGGCAAATAGCTGAAGACCTTTACGGTAATAAATCATCTTTCGGGTATG
>Ga0256405_10011162_pt1 | contig 11569 bp, 13 predicted proteins | sample RumenRJG_02DNA_FD_189096 | JGI IMG/M metagenome (GOLD analysis project Ga0256405, IMG submission 189096) | Bovine rumen microbial communities from Lethbridge, Alberta, Canada - RJG_02 | ecosystem: Host-associated > Mammals > Digestive system > Stomach > Rumen | place: Canada: Alberta...
AGCCTGACAATTATTTACATCTTTAAAAGCACTTTCAGGGTGTCTTTTTCTTTATTCTTTTCAAACGCCTCTTTGGCATCATCCATTGAATAAACCCCTGAAATAAGCGGTGAAAAATCGATTTTGCCCGATTCCAACAACCTCAATGCAGGAGGGAACTGGCCACAGCGTGAGCCAAGTACCGTAATTTCATCAATAACTATCGGCGCAAGGTTCAGTTCTTTGCCTGTTGCTACCGTACTTTTTAACGCAAGTACACCGCGCGGTTTTGTAAGTGCTAAAGAGGTTTCAAACCCGTTTACACTTCCTGTCGCTTCGACTACAACATCATAGATTTTTTCGATTTTAAAATCGTTTAGCAGAGCCGTTTTAACTCCTTGTGCTTTGGCGATATCAAGTTTATTTTGATGCTTTCCGACTAAAATTACGTTAAGATTTTGCGCATTGAGTGCAAGTGCGGTTATCAGACCAAGTTTCCCGTCACCAAGAACCACAACTTTGTCCATCGGCTTGATATGTAACTGCTCATTTATTTCAAGCGCAGCAGCAAGCGGTTCGACAAAGACAGCCTGAGTGTCGGGAACATTGTCAGGTACTTCAAACAAAACCTCAACAGGCATTGTGAAATACTGTGCAAAAACCCCGTCTTTGCGCCAAATCCCAAGCGTGTGCCTATCAGGACAGTGGCGGTAATTTTTCTTTGCGCACCACTCACAATTTGGGGTTTTGCACCCGTAACTTATTTCCGGTACAACCCTTTTTCCGATTAGAGATTTATCCTCGGAATTTACATCTTCAACAATTCCGACGGCTTCGTGCCCTAAAATCCCTTCATAACCCATATAACCTTTGGTTATTTCATAATCGGTATTGCAAATTCCTGCAAGAGTAACACGCACAAGTGCTTCCCCCTTTTGCGGAATCGGTTTTTCATAGTTTTCAACAAGTTTCAGTTCTTTATCAAATACCAGTGCTTTCATATATTTTCCTCTATTTTTCCAACAATTTTATGTTCTTATCAAGTTCGGTTAAGATTTTGCCGGTTTTGGCTTTGCCTAACAAAATATTTTGTACTGCGTTATTTACAAGATTATTTATTTCTTTTTGATTTTTTTGTGTCCTGAATACCGGCTGTAAACGGTTTAATTGCCCTGCGCTGATTACTCTTGCCTTTGCCATCAGGTCGTTTTTATCGTATTTTTTGTAAAAATCATTGTTCAGGGTTTTTTTATTCACCGCAAGAACATTTGTAAGTTTGGCAAGTTCAAGTTGGTTTTTATCGTTTGTCAGAAAAAGTGCAAATTTTAAGGCTTCGTTTTTGTGTTTTGCCCTTAACGGAATTACAAAATTCATCAGTGAAAAATCATTCTGCCCCAAATCGCCTTTAATTTGTTCTGCAACATCGGTTTTGGCATAAGTTTGCGGTGCGTTCTCTTTAATCATATTCAAAAAATTCGCGCCTGCACCGATTAGTGCAATATTTTCCGACATATATTTTTCCAGTGCTTCCTGCAAAGTCATTGTGACCGTTTCTTTCGGGATTAAATCTTTTGAATATAAATTTTTAAATAATGCAAACACATATTGTTTTTTATTTTTTGGATATTTATTCAAAATTTTTAGCATTGTATCATTTTCGGTGATGTTTGGCAGGGTAATGTATGCACCTTTTTTGCGAATATCAGGTGCTATATTTGCCATCTGCTCATAGGTTTTCGGAACAGATAAAAGCAAATCTTTGTTATAAATAGTTATCGCACTTGTTGCATACCATGGAATGGAAAACATTTTTCCGCCGGTTTCAAGCGCTCTTAAAATTTCTTCGTTAAACTGTGATAATTCGCTTTTTTGAATTTCTTGCAATGCGCCTTTATGGGCAAGCGTTGCGCTGAAATCAGGGTTAAGATTAACCAAATCGGGAGGATTATCGCTCAAGACCGAAGCAAGCGTACGTTTTTCGCCCTCGCTGAACGGCACATCAACCCATTTTATTTTTATATTCGGGTTTTCTTTTTCAAAATCGTCTATAACCCCGTTGATGTACGGTGCAAAATCGCTCATCTGCAAAGTCCAGAATACCACTTCATTATCCGCAGTCGGTTTTTTAAAAATAAAAAATAATGATGTTATCAAAACAAATATGGTCAAACATATAATTGAAACGAACTTATTCACTTACTCACTCTACTCACTTTATTCAATTTATGTTAATATTATACTATGAACAATTTATTTACGGAACTGGAAAATCAAACAAAGCAAACACCGCTTGCAGAGGTGCTTCGCCCGAAAACTATCGAAGATTTTTTAGGGCAGAGTAATGTTATTTCACCCAAAAGTCCGCTGTTAAATCTGTTAAAAACAAACAGGCTTTTTTCACTGATTTTCTGGGGGACTCCGGGGTGCGGGAAAACTACTCTTGCAAGGCTTATTGCCACTAAAACCAATGCAAATTTTATTGAAATTTCAGCCGTAACTTCAGGTGTAAAAGATATTAAAGATGCCGTCGAAAAAGCAAAAGAATGTTTGAGAGCAGGGCAGAAAACAATTTTATTTATTGATGAAATTCACCGTTATTCAAAAACTCAGCAGGACGCACTTTTGCCTCATTTGGAAAACGGAACGTTATTTTTAATCGGCTCAACTACCGAAAATCCGTCGTTTCAGGTTGTACCTGCACTTTTATCAAGAGTTCAGGTTATAAGACTTAATTCTATTGATGATGAAAGTATGGCAAGCATTATTAAAAAAGGGTTTGGCTATCTTGCAAAGACTTATTCCCAGATGGACTGCGAAAGCGGAGTTTTGGATTTTATAATTAACCTTGCAAGAGGGGACGCAAGATATGCACTGAATATAGTTGAAAATGCTTATTTTGCAAGTGATTTAAAAGACGGTAAAAGATTTTTGTCTGTTAAAACAATAGAAGAAATTTGTCAGCAGAGAAATACAAGATACTCTCAGCAGGAGCATTATGACTGCGCTTCAGCATTTCAAAAGAGCCTTCGGGGGAGTGATCCTGATGCGGCAATTTATTATCTTGCCAAAATGATAACTGCAGGAGAAGACCCAAGATTTATTGCAAGACGTTTGATTACCTGCAGTGCGGAAGATGTCGGAAACGCAGACCCGAATGCGTTGAATGTTGCAATAAACGCATACAAAGCGGTAGAACTTTTGGGCTTGCCCGAAGGTCGGATTCCGCTTGCTCAGGCGGTAATTTATGTAGCCCGTGCGCCAAAATCAAACGAAACGATTATGGCAATAGACAGCGCCTTAGGCGATATCGCAGAGGGAAAAGACTATCCTCCGCCGATGCACTTACGGGATGCGCACTACAAAGACGCATCAAAATACGGTTTCGGTCAGGGGTATGTTTACACCCACAGCGCACCTGATGTTGAACAACAGTTTTTGCCAGATGAACTTGTCGGTAAAAAATATACAAACTAATTCAAAATCAGCACCACAATTTCGCCCGACTGCAAATTTATCTGAATTTTGCCGTGTTTAATACTCGGCACCTGCGTGACTTTTATCGGCAAAACGGTATCTTTTTTATACTTTGGAATTGTTACAACCGCTTTTTCATTTTCGCTGAAATTTAAATTCCCGATAACAAGCACACGTTTATTATTTCCGACAGTGTATGCAAATACTTTTGAATTTTTTGTTTTAAGCGGTGTAAAATTGCCTTCATTTAGTATCGGCACAAGGCTCTTTTTTACGTCATTACCAAGAATAAAATCATTTTTCAGATATGTATTATTACCCTGCGGTTTGCGTGAAAGGTTGAAAATATCGATTTCCCCTCTGTGAGTAAAATAAATATCGTCATCAGTATTTGTATTTGGTGCAGGTTTGTTACCCATAAGATATTTGTAATCATCCCCTGTCTGAAACCCGTCTACAAAATAGGAATTGACAGGCAAAGTCGCATTGAGCCAGATTATCATATCGCTCAAAGCCTGACCTTTCAGCAAAATCGGGCTGACTTCGTCATGGGTTGTAAAACTACCGATAACAGCACGTTTTGTTGAAAATTTATTAAGTTCGCCCAAGGTAAACGAAATTTGAGAATACAAATCATCGGCTTTTTTCCAGTCTTTTATATTAAAAAATGAACCGTAATATCCGTCAAACCCTGCTTCTAAGAGTTTGTCATAGGGTGTAAATACCGCATAAGAAGAAATCGGTTCACTCCAGCTTTCCGATACCTCGGCAAGCCACATAAATTCAGAATTCTTACTCCTTGAATAGGCTATTAATTCTTTCCAAAATGCCTGTGTTTTGCAGTGTGCAACATCTGCCCTTATTCCGTCAACCCCAAGATTTATCATATATTTGACAAAATCTTTGTATAAACTGTATACATTTGTGTCAATTTTATCTTCCGTTCCCGTTGCCAAAAGCCTTACATCAGTCCAGTCTGAGGGCAAAATCGGCTCACCTGACGGGTTTGTTACAAATAAATCAGGCCTTTGCAAAAATAAATCGTAACTTCCGCAGGCAGGAATATCGACAATAATTCTTATTCCTCTTTTGTGTGCTTCGTCTATAAAAAATTTTGCCTGTTGTTCAAAGGTTAATTTAGAATTTTTATCGTATAAATCCTTGTTTAAGGAACTGAAATCCGAAGCGGCATACAGACTTCCTGCCGTACCAAGCGCTTTAAGTTTTCCTGTCGGAGTAATCGGCAAGATGTGGAGAGTATTTACACCAAGATTTTTAATCTCATCAAGTCTTTCAACCCCGTTTACAAAAGTTCCTCGAACCTCGCCCAAATCCTCATTAATAAATCCGTCGCCGTCTAAATCCTGAGAATTAAACGAACGAATATTGATTTCCATAATAACTGTTTCGTTATTGAGAAATTTTGTGCGTAAATCATTTCTCCACTCCCCTTGCGCAAAAACCGCACACGGAAACGAAAACATTAACAATGTCAAAAGAAGTTTTTTCATTTAACACTCCTATTTTTCGATAGGAAGAAGCAATTCCTGATCAATGCTGATATGGTCTAAATCTTTTAAATTGTTTGCCTTCATAATTGCTTCGGCTCTTTCAGGGGTATATGAACCGTAGTTGCGCTTAATGATGGCTTCAACCGTATCACCGTCTTTGATAATATATTTTTTTGTCTTAATCGGTGTTTTGACTTCCGATTTTTCTTCTTTTGAAATCTTTTCGGCTTTTTTATTTTCTGTTACTTTTTCTTCCGAAACAACAGGAGCATCAACCTCATCTCCCGGAATATTTTGTTCATTAATCAAAGTTGAGGCTTCTTCTACATTATCAATTTTCTGAACCTGCGTTTTTGAACCGAATAACGGGAATTTATTTTTTAATGAAGTATTATCCGAATTTGCAACAAACATTCCAAATAATGACATTGCAACCACAGTCGTAATAACACCCAAAATGAATCCGCCAAGCCAGTGCATAGCAGGTGATTTTGTATTAAATTGTGCTGATTTGAAAGACTGCCATAACAAATCAATTTCTTTTGATTTATTATCGGAATTATGATTTTCGGTTTCTCTGTAATATTCACTCGGAGCATAATCGTTTGTTTCCGAATTTTGAGAATAATCAACAGGGGTTTCATTTGCCAAATTTTCAATAACATCCATAGATTCTCTTGAAAGTGCAGACCTTCTTATAGTAGAACTTTTCATTTAATACCTCACTCGCCTTTCTGTAACATACCCTAAATCCTAACATAGATAAAAACATTATTCAAGTTTGTAACAAGTGCTGATTTACAATATTTACTCTATCTATATGACAAATATTTTGATTTTCTCATCTATAATAACAGAATGGAAGAAACTAAAGTCGAACGAAAGTACCTTACATATATTGAAAGTCTTATAAAGCAGATAACTCCTGAACTTCCCGAAGATATTAATAAACTTCAGCAGGATTATCTTGTTAATAATATAAGACGTTCAACCACCCTCCTTGCCCGTTCGATGCAGGAGGATAAGGTTTTTCAGACATTAGATTTTGACAAACAATGCACACTGATTCAGATTATGGCAGAGTGGTCTTTTCACAAAGAAATTGACCTTTTCCGTTCGGGAATTCCGGCAAAATACTGGAAAATCGTTATGCAGAAAATCTGGTACACAATGTGGGAGGTCATGTATGCCTGCGCTCAAAACAATGCACCGGACAGTGTAATTTTGAGCATCGTTGAAAAATATGTGGCAAGAACTTATAACGATGCAGTTGAAGATTTAAAAAATTCAAAAGTTATAACCGAAGAGACCGAAGAAAAAGCAAAAGTTCAGTCTAATATTGAACAAATGGCAATGAAATATTTGCAGGAGCGAAAAAAAGAAAAAATTAAACATTATTTAAAACTTTTTTTAATTTTTATTATTATAAGTGCTGTTGTTACAACTCTTGTACTGACCTTTAAAATATACGGAGTTATAGCAATATTAACGGCTATGGTTATATATTTATTTTTCTCAAGCGAAAGGCATTATTAAAATGGTTGAACAGGAACGGATGGAAAAATTTTACCAGTTTATGAGGGTAATAATGGAGCGTATAAACAGCCATTTTGAAGACCAAAAAGAATATATTCACTGCAAAGAAGGCTGTTCTTTGTGTTGTGAAAAAGGAGAATATCCCTGCTCCGAACTTGAATTTGAATTTTTAAAAATGGGTTTTACAACACTTGACAGAGAAACTCAGCAAAAGATTATAGACGAAACAATAAAATTAAAAGAAGAAAAAGCAAATTTCAAAGGCAAAGTGTTTATGCACAAATGTCCGTTTCTCATTGACCACAAATGCAGTGTTTATCCTTTCAGAATGATAATCTGCCGAACCTTCGGACTTTCTTACTATGACAAAGACGAATATACGAAAAAAAATACCCTCAAAGTTCCGTTTTGCATTGAGCAGGGCTTGAATTACAGTGAAGTCTATGATCAGGAAAACAAAACTTTTTCGACCGAACTTTTTAAACAAACGGGATATAAAAAAGAGCCTCTGACTTATAATTTAGGGGTAGAATTTTTGGTCAAAGAATTCGGACAGAAGATTATGAATCTTGATTTTGGGGAATTTAAACGCCTTCTTGACTGGCTGTAAAATTTTTTAAACCATAGGCAAAAAATATTTTGAGATGGTTTATATTCTGAAAAGGAGTATAAAACCATGACACAAATTTCGTTTACTTCAACATACAGAATCCCGCTTATTGAACAGGGTATCTCGGTAACCAAGAGAGAAAATTTAAAAAAAATGGCTTCTAAGTACCAAAATGTTATGTACCCTAACGGTAATCAGGGTAATGTTCGTGTTTCAATTCGTAAAAGACTGGATGAAAAATTTGAGCAAAAACTCAGACAGCTGGGCTTCAGAGTATATCAGAAATTTGAAAGACATAACATTCCCAAAACCAACGGCGCAATGGATGAATATATAAAAACAGAATTAAAAAATAATAATTACAAACAATACGGGAAACAAAAATAGAAAGGTTTTAATATGTTTATTACAAGAATACCTCCTAAAAAAATAGTCGCAAAAATGATAGAAAAGAAAAATCAGAAAATGATTCATGAATATACAACCGTTTCAGATTTTCTTGAACCAAAATTTGCACAAAGAATTAATGAAAATATAGATTCAATAGCAAGATATGCGAAAAGAAAAGACTGCCATCTTGAATTTGTACCGGCAGAAGATTTATTTCAAAACTCAATACAGATGAACGTTTACAAAAAGGGTGTATCCATTTTAAGAAATGATGACGGTCTTCCTTTTATGGCATTTGATTTAAAGAGTTTATCAGGGCAATCCGTACTGCCTGAAGATGCAAAAGGTATTGATTTAATAAGTTATATAAGAAAAGTCGTAAAATGTATAATTAACAATGATAAAAACCGGGGAAATAAAATATCCGAATTACAAATAAAAGAAGAACCAAAAGCAAAAAAAATTATGGATATTGCGTAGTAAAATAAAAAATCATAAAGAGCGGCGGTTAATTTTAACCGCCGCTCTTTTATATAAAAATAAGGTAATTATATACTATTTTACAGTAGCATTTCATTGCGATACAAAGCGAACAGGCGAAATAATAATGAGCCTTGTGAGCCTGTATGTGTCGGCGAAGCCGTTAACTGCCCATTAGGGCGTGGCAATCCAGCCGTTTAATTTGTCGATAATGATGAAATAACTGGATTGCTTCGTCGGAAAGCCATTTCCTCCTCGCAATGACAGACATATTTACTGTAACATTGTATATAGTTACCAAAAATAATTGTTTTAGATTTTTGTTTTTTGTAGAATAGACATGCGGTAGTTTTTAAGAAGGAGAAACTTATGAAAAAATCAATTAAAGATTTAGGCGACATTAAAGGTAAAAGAGCGTTAGTCAGAGTTGACGTTAACGTACCACTGGATGAAAACAAAAACGTAACAGACGATACAAGAATTCAGGCTATTGTTCCGACGGTTAATTTCTTAACCGAAAAGGGTGCAAGAGTTATTTTGATGGCTCACTTGGGCAGACCAAAGGGTGAAAGAAATATGGAATTTTCACTCGCTCCGGTTGCAAAATATATGAGCAAAGTTTTTGGTCAGGAAATCGTATTCATTCCGTCAGTGGAAGAAGCAGGTCCTTATGTTGAAAAATTAACAGACGGTCAGATAGCACTTTTGGAAAATATCAGATTTTATAAGGCTGAAGAAGCAAAAGATGATGATATGACTTTTGCTAACGAAATTGCAAAACTCGGTGATTTCTATGTAAACGACGCATTCGGTGCGGCTCACAGAAACCACACTTCAACTGCTAAACTTGCAAAAGTTGTTAAACCTGCAGTTTCGGGATTGTTAATGGAAAAAGAAATCAGATGTTTATCTCAGGCTCTTGATAATCCGACAAGACCGTTCACTGCTATTGTTGGCGGAGCTAAAGTTTCATCAAAAATCGGCGTTTTGGAAAACTTATTAGACAAAGTTGATAATATGATTATCGGCGGTGGTATGGCTTATACGTTTGTTAAGGCAAACGGCGGTAAAATCGGTAATTCCATTTGCGAAGATGACCAGATTGAAACAGCAAAAGCCATTGAAGCAAAAGCTCAGGCAAAAGGCGTTAAACTTGTAATGGCAACAGATGTTTTGGTTGCTGATGATTTTTCAGGCAACGGAACAAACAAATTCGTTAAAATCAACGAAATTCCTGACGGATTTGAAGGTGTTGACGCAGGCGAAGAATCAAGAAAAGCATTTGCTGATGTAATCAAATCTTCAAAAACTATTTTGATGAACGGTCCTGTCGGCGCATTTGAAAATCCAAAATTTGCAGAAGGTACAAAAGCAGTATTGGCTGCAGTTGTTGAAGCAACCAAAAACGGTGCAACTTCTGTTATCGGTGGCGGTGACAGTGTTTCTGCCGCTAAGAAATTCTTTAAGGCAGAAGATTTCACACACGTTTCAACAGGCGGAGGTGCTTCATTAGAATTCATCGAAGGTAAAGTACTCCCCGGTGTTGCAGCTTTGGATGAAAAATAAACAGTACTGAATATTTATTTTTGTAAAAAGAGAACTTTTAATACTTTAAAAGTTCTTTTTTATTTTAATATAAAGATATATTATAGATATATAAAGGAGAACAAAATGCTAGTAAACAGAATAAGCGGAGCAGATAATACATACAGAAATCAAAATAATGTAGCGTTTCAGTCAAAATTTGTTCCTAATAAGGCATTAGAAGATGCTTTTTTTATTGCAAAGGTTAATGTTGAATATGGCAAAAACTATGAGAAATTTTATGGCAGAAGTTTTGCTAAAATTATAGAACATTTATTAAATGACGGAAAAGATAATTTAATAAAAGTCACAAGAGCCCCAAAGAGTTCTTCTCTTATAATAAACGACAAAAGGGTTAATTTGTATCATTCAAATCCGCCATCTGAGGGGCTTGTTGATGGTGAACGGGTTATAGTAAATATTGTTGATTATTTTATTGAAAAAGGTGTTGAATTTTCAAAATTATCAAGAGATGAATTTAAGGCAATAAAACCCTCAGTTGATAAACTTAATGCAGATTTAAATGCGGATGATGTAACAAAAAATCCTCAAATTTTCTATAATTTAGAAGAAAATATGCAAAATATAAATGTTGCATTACACAAGCACACCGCCGAACTTTTAGACAAACTTGAAGCAAAAATATTTAATAAATTTTTATAATAATCCTCTTAACTTTTTCCGTTTTATAGGTTAAAATATAAAAAGAGGAATTGTTATGAAATCAGTCAAAGAAATTTCAACGGAAACAAAAATTCGTAACAGATTAAAAAATAATCCTGTTTGTCTTGAACTTGTAAATTATCTGTTTAACGACGCCGAACTTCAGGAAATGCAGGAATATGCGAATAATGTTTCGATAAGACGTCTTGGCTATAACGACCATGGGCCTGTTCATATGCGTCAGGTTGTGGGTAACGCAATTAAAATGCTCAATATTCTTCACGATTTCGGGATAAAAACTTCTTTAGAAGAAGAAGAAATCGGAACTTTTGAGGACAGTATGTGCGCCGTCATTATGGCAGGTTTGATGCACGATTTGGGGATGGCTATAGGCAGGCAGAATCACGAAGAACTTTCTGCACTTCTTGCAATTCCTATAATTGACAGAACACTGATGCACATGTTTCCGAAAGATTTGCACAAACGTGTAGTTATTAAAGAACTTACGACAGAAGCAATAATCGGACACATGTCCTCACACAGGATAAATTCCATTGAAGCGGGAATTATCCTGATTGCCGACGGTTGTGATATGACAAAAGGCAGAGCAAGAATACCTCTTTCAATGAACACTGTCCCGAAAGTCGGCGATATTCACAAATACAGTGCAAACGCCATCAAATGGATAGGAATACATCACGGAGAAAGAAAACCGATTAAAATCGACATTGAAATGATCTCAGAAGTCGGGTTCTTCCAAATTGAAGAAGTTTTACTGACTAAGATTGACGTCAGTCCTGCAAAGAAATTTGTCGAACTCTATGCCGGAGTAGAAGGCATGGAAAGAAAGTGCTACCTCTAACTCTTTTTGGATTTCATTATTTTTGTAAATTCATCAATATTCATTTCCATAAAATGAATAATAATTTTTGCAAGTGATTTTTTTTTAGAAAGAATAATTCTTTCCTTAGGATTAGAATCATTTGTCGCAACTATGTAATGAACCCAGTTTCTATTTAAGAATTTTCTGTCGTAGTCCATTGTATAATCATCAAACCCTGACTTCGCAAATTTTTCTGCTTTTTGATTAAAAGCCCATATAAAACGGCGTTTGTTTGGTATATTCCCATAGTGATAAAAATTCTGTACCGTTTTTGAAAAATGCGGAGCAACTTTTATTCCGAAAGAAACATTATTTTGCACTTTATTTATCTGCATTTTATTACTTACCTGTTTTCACTGCCAAATCTTTTATTGCATTCCGAACAGAATCCAAAATAGAATTTTCGTTCGTTGGGAAGGTGCTTCTTCCTGTAGGCGGGAAAAGTCTTTTCCAAAAACT
>Ga0256405_10011163_pt1 | contig 11569 bp, 12 predicted proteins | sample RumenRJG_02DNA_FD_189096 | JGI IMG/M metagenome (GOLD analysis project Ga0256405, IMG submission 189096) | Bovine rumen microbial communities from Lethbridge, Alberta, Canada - RJG_02 | ecosystem: Host-associated > Mammals > Digestive system > Stomach > Rumen | place: Canada: Alberta...
GGAATGATCTTGTTCATCGTTTTCAGAAACTCTTCCCGTTTTGTGATGCGTTTCCGTCCGCTGTATTCCTCGTCGCTGAAGCTGAGCTGGCTCATGTCGTCCTCCCGGTGGAGCTTTTGCTTGTCTCGATTATACCACATCTTGGCTTTGCTTGCTATACCGATTTATTCAGCGATTCCTTAAAGTACCGGACAAACAGAAAAGGGAACACGGGCGTCTGTCAGAACGGCAGGCGCTTTTTGTGTTCCCGTGATGAGAAAGGAGAATGCCTTTGACGATATACGAAGCTGTCAAGAATACGGTCCCCGTGCCGGATGCCGCCGTGCAGTACGGATTGGATGTCAGCCGGAACAGTATGGTGCGCTGCCCATTCCACAATGACAGCAACCCGAGCATGAAGCTGAACGACGAATATTATTACTGCTTCGGCTGCGGCGAGCGCGGGGATGTGATCGATCTGACGGCAGCGCTGTGCGGCCTGAACAAATACGATGCCGCGCGGAAGCTGGCACAGGATTTCGGCGTGGATTATGAGATCCTTCATCCCAACATGGACGTTGTGCAGAAAAAGTACTCTGACAGAAAACGGCAGGCGGAGCGAGAGCGAAAGGTCTTTATCGCACTCACGGAACGTCTGTATCTGCTTAGGGACTGGATCGTCCGTTACGCGCCGAAGTCACCCGATGAGGAACTCGACCCGCGGTTCGTGGAGGCGTGTCACGAGCTGGATCGGGTGGAGTATCTGGTGGATATCCTCTGCACAGGGGACGAGATCGAAAGGAGAGAGGTGGTGAAGATTATGCTGTCCGGCGACGTCAGGGATAGTCCCGTCGACCGCGCCGGATGATCCCGCTCATTCTCCTCTCAACCGGTCCGTCACCTGCCAGGCCAGCGCGCCGAGGCGGTTGTACAGCCACGTCCCGGGGCAGCTCTTGTTGGCAAACCAGCGGTGGACGGTTAGGAGCATCTCGTCCTCCCTCTGGCGGCAAGAAAGTGCGGCTTCCTTGTCGGGGATCCAGAGGAGCTTCGACTTCCCATTCCGGCGGCAGATGTCGGCGCAGAGGGTGACGAGGGTCGAGAAGACCGTCTCGTTCATGGCATAGGGTTCCGTCGTGTCGGAGGCGCATTCGATCGTCACGGCGCGATGGTCATTTTTCGGGGAGGAGGAACACCACGAGCGGTTCTTCTCCTCGACGTACAGTGCTACACGACCGTCCGGACCGATGCCGTAGTTGGAGCTTGCCTGACGCTCCTCGGGCAGAAAGATATTGCCCAGCACTTCGACGGAGCACTGTCCGACGACACAGTGAGGCGTGATGCGGTCGATGGCGTGGTTGCGGTGCCCTGAATGGTTTGGGCTGAACGCGGTGTAGACGACGAGAGGGCTGTTGGTGTATTCCATGATGCGGTCCTTCTGTGTTATGTGATGAGGATATTGTATCACAAAACCGGGGTCAGCGCAAGAGAGAAAACGGCATCTATGATTGACCCCGAGGTGGGGAATGTGGTATAATACAGAAAAGTAGTTTACATTCTGCCGGGTGTGCGGCAGACGAGGACGCGAGAGGAAATGATCATGATTGTAATAGACAAGCTGACAGAATCGGAAATCCCGTTTGTCGCGCCGTTGGTCGCGCAGTTCCGTGTAACGCTGAAATCGTTCAGGGGGATTTCCTCCGTTCCGGACGAGGCGGGAGGCGCGGCGGAGCTGAAGGAGTACCTGGACGCCGGATTTCCCGTATATACCGCACGGGCGGACGGGACATATTGTGGATACATCGTCTGCCGTGTGGACGAACCGTGCGTTTGGGTGGAATCGATTTATGTCCATCCGGATTTTCGGAGACAGGGGATCGGCACCGCCCTGTTCGGCAAAGCGGAGGAGCTTGCCGCATCCTTCGGGGAAGACACGGTCTATAACTATGTGCATCCCAACAACCATGCTATGATCGCGTTTCTGCGGGAGAAAGGGTACTCTGTGCTGAATCTTCTGGAGATCCGCAAGCCGTATGCTGGAGAAAAGCTGACGAGGAAGATCCGGGTGGACGAAGAGCAGTTTGATTATTGACGGATAACACCCTGAAAATTGGAGGTGACGTTTCATGATCCGCAGGCACATCGTCTTCACAGGCTCCGTGCAGGGCGTGGGATTCCGTTACCGCGCGCGTCACGCCGCCGAACTGTACGGCTGCACGGGCTGGGTGCGGAATGAGTATGACGGCTCGGTCGTCATGGAGATCCAGGGGACGGAGGAACAGATCGATCAGGTGATCCTCGCCGTGGAGCGCGGGACGTTTGTACGGATCGAGAATATGGATGTGAGGAATATCCCGGTCGTGGAGGACGAGCGGGGATTTCATTCATAATCGGGGAGGGAGAGAGATGTTCGGCACAAGGCATGGTTCGGTTTGGTTTGGAAGGAGGCCAGCATGAAGCACTCAGATTTCAGCAGGTTTTGTGAGATAGCGGGAAGTCTCGGCGTTCTCGCAGTCCGCATTTCGCAGGACGGGGAACTGATTTTCCGTCACAACTGGGACGACGACTGCCGCCGGAATCTATATTCCGCCACGAAGAGCTTTACCTCCGCCGCGGTGGGGATTGCGCAGGGGGAGGGACTGCTCTCGCTGGACGAAAAGCTGACCGAGGCGTTCCCGGACGACCTGCCCGCGGCGGTCAACGAGAATCTCAGAAAGGCCACGGTGCGGGATCTTTTGACCATGTGTCTCGGGCAGGGGGAGGCGCATCTAATGGGAGCCGAGCGGCCCTTCATCCCCGAGGACGACTGGGTGAAGCTCGCGCTCTCGGTTCCGTTCCCCTATGAACCGGGGACGCATTTTGTGTACAACAACGTCGGTCCGTATCTCGCGGGCGTTCTGGTGGAGCGGCGCGCGGGATGCGATCTGGCGGAGTATCTCACACCCCGGCTCTTTACTCCCCTCGGGATCCGGAAACCTACATGGGAGCGGGATCCCATGGGTCACTGCTTCGGCGCGGGCGGTCTCTTTCTGAACCTGCCGGAGTTTCACCGCTTCGGCGAGCTCTGTCTTGCGGACGGCGCATGGGAGGGCAGACAGCTCATCCCGGCGAAGTATCTCCGGGAGGCGACGTCGAAGCAGGTCGAGAACGGCGCGGAAGGGTACGGCTACCTCTTCTGGATGGGAAAGCAGAACACGGCCCGCGCGGACGGGAAGTACTGCCAGCTTTCGATCCTGTTCCGGGAAAAGAATGCCGTCGTCTCGATGCTCTCGGAGTGCCGGAGAGGGGATCTGCTCTTCGACGCAATTTACCGGGAGATCGGGGAGAGGCTGTGAAAGGAGTACACCATGAGTCAATCGAATCTTCCGCCCATTCTCCCGGATTCGGAAGTCACGCTCATCCCCGCCGAGTCGGGCGGTCCTGCCATGACGCCGGATTGGGTGAAATCTCTTGTGCTGACGGAAGTCCACCTCGAGACCGCGACGCCGGAAAGCACCTTCGACGCGGCGGTTCGGATGCTCGATCATTTGGCAGACCTCGGCGTGAACGGGATCTGGTTGACGCCGATTTACGAAAAAGGCCCCGGCGGAAACGGATACGGCAACATCGGGCCTCACACCGTCGAGCCGTCCCTCTGCCCGGATGCTGCTCCCGGAGAACGCCGGGACGCCGTGCGGCGGTTTGTCGCGGCGGCGCATGAGAGACGGATCCGGGTGCTTTTTGATATCGTCACCTGGGGAACCGTGACCGCTGCGCCTCTGTTCCGGGAGCATCCGGAGTGGTACAGAGGCCGAGCGTGGGGCAACGAGGCGTTCGATTGGACAAATCCCGCTTTCCGCGAGTGGTTCATCGACCTCGCCGTCGGGAATCTCCTGTACACAGGAGCGGACGGATACCGCTGCGACTGCGAGCCGAACTATGCCGGATATGCCGTCTGGGAAGAAGTGCGCCGCCGCTGTCTTGAAGCCGGACGGAAGGTCCTCATCATGGCGGAAGACGGGGCTGAGCGGCGGTTTGCCTTCGACATGGAACAGGACGGCGTGCTGTGGTACGCGGATCGGGACCGCGGCGGGCAGTATGCGGATCCCGTGAACTTCTACCTCGAAAAGCTGAATATCGTCGATTCCGTGAAGACCGGGCAGGGGATCGGTTCCGCGGACGCCCAGCGGAGAGGGGAAGGGGGACGGTACCGCTTCTACACCTGCTGCGTCTCGAACCACGATTACCAGCGGTCCGCTGTCAACATGAACCGGCTCGTCCTCGGGTATCAGGCAATCTTCGCCCCGTTCATCCCCCTTTGGTATCTCGGCGCGGAGTTTGGCATGAAAGCGGAGCATCAGGTGATCTACTTCGTCCCGGTGGACTGGAGCCTGACGGAGAAGCCGGAGAACGCCGCGTTTCTTGCCGATATCCGCAAATATCTGCACATCCGACGCGCATACCCGGAGATCTTTGAATTCTTCCCGCCGGATCATCGGGACGCGAATATCCGAAGAGTTATATGCGATCCCGCCCCCGCCCTCACCGCGTATGAGCGGTATGCGCCGGACGGTAGCAGATCCGTCTTTGTCATCCCGAATCCGGGGGATAATCCCCTCGTGACAGCAGTCTCCCCGGAGTTCATGGGCAGCTTCCGCGTCACGGATCTCATGACCGGCGAAACGGTTCCCGTGTCCGGCGGATCGTTCCGTGCAGAGATCGGAGCGGAGAGGATCGGGGTGTATCTGGCGGAGAGGGTGTGAAGCAGAATTGAAGGAAACCGTCGGAAACGGCGGTTTTTCTGCTGTTTTACGAGTTGACGGTGAATCAAATCCTGCCGATGGATCCAAAAAACTGTTGAATCCTGCCGAAGGATGTGGTATAATCATAAAAATATCACAAGATTACAGACAAATTGAACTTGCCCATACAGAGGAGTAAATATGAGCGAACAAAGCGGAGTGATCTACATCCTGACGAATCCTTCTTTCCCGGATTATGTGAAAATCGGATACGCGGACGACATTGACAAAAGGCTGGCACAGTTGAATCGCAGCGAGTGCATTCCGTTTGCTTTTCGGGTTTACGCGACGTATGAGGTAAACTCACGGCTTTCGGATCTGAAAATCCATGCCATCATCGACAAGCTGAATCCGAATCTGCGTTCCATAGAAAACTTCAACGGACAGAAGCGGGTTCGGGAGTTCTATGCCATGCCGCCGGAGGATGCTTATTCTATCCTGGAGGCGATCGCGGAGATTCATGGCCGAACGGATAAGCTGAAGCTCATACCGCCGAGCGAGGAAGATGTCGAGGCAGCGGAGACAGCCGAAGACATTGAGGAGCAGAAGAAGGAAAGGCTCGCTCCTTTTGCATTTTCTCTCTGCCAGATCCCGGTCGGCGCCGTCATTGAATACTGCAATCGATCCGACGAAAAATCCGGCTTGACCTGCACGGTCGTGGACGATCATACGGTCGAATACGACGGAAAAAGATGGTCTCTGTCTGCTTTGGCGTCTATGCTTACTCAGAGTAAACGGGGAGTTGCCGGACCGCGGTATTTCAAATACAAGGGTGAATGGCTGGGTGATATCCGGAAGCGCTTGGGGGTCTGAACGGGAGGGAAGACCATGAGACAATATATCGTAGACGCCTTCACATCCAAGCCCTTTTCCGGCAATCCCGCCGCCGTGTGCGTGACGGACTGCCCGCTGCCGGACGCGTTTATGCAGAATCTGGCGATGGAGAACAACCTGTCAGAGACTGCCTATCTGTTGAAAGAGGCGGACGGCTATAACCTCCGCTGGTTCACGCCGGGGACGGAGGTGGATCTCTGCGGTCACGCGACGTTGGCGTCCTCCTTCGTGGTTCTGAACTTCCTCGAACCGGAGAACGATGCGGTACGGTTCCACACCCGGAGCGGACTGCTCACGGTGCGGAGAGCGGGAGACCTGTATCGGATGGATTTCCCGATCTATGAGCAGGAGGAGATCCCGGTGACGGACGCGATGGAGCAAGCGTTCGGTGCCCGACCCGTCCGGGCTTTCCTCGGAGTGGATCTGGTATGCGTATTTGAGGACGAAGAAACCGTCCGCGCCATGACGCCAGATCAGACGAAGCTGTCAGGGCTTCCCGGACGCATCCAGAACGCAACTGCACGGGGCAGGGAGACAGACTGCGTGTCCCGGAGCTTCTGCCCGAAGGTCGCCATCGCCGAAGATCCGGTCTGCGGCTCGGCACACTGTCAGATCGCGCCGTATTGGGCGGGAGTGCTCGGAAAGAAAGCGATCACCGCTTATCAGGCATCGAAGCGCGGCGGCACGCTCCATTGCGAACTGATCGGAAACGGGCGGATCACCATCGGTGGGGAAGCGGTGCTCGTGGCCAAATCGGAGGTTATGGCCCTGTGATTCGGAAGCACATCATTTTCACCGGCTCCGTACAGGGTGTGGGATTCCGTTACCGCGCGCGTCACGCTGCCGAGCTGTACGGCTGCACCGGCTGGGTACGCAACGAGTATGACGGCTCTGTCGTGATGGAGATTCAGGGAACCGAGGAGCAGATCGATCGGGTGATCCTCGCCGCGGAGCACGGGACGTTTGTGCGGATCGAGAATATGGAGATGAAGAGCATACCTGTCGTAGAGGACGAGCGCAGGTTTCATGGGTGATATGGCAATGACGAAATGACCGGACGGGAAAGGATCCCCTTGTCCGGTTGTTTTTTTCGTAAGATGCTGGTGAGCATGCAGGACCTTGAATATTCGAAGAAATTGTCGAAAAATGTGTTGTATTTCGTTGAGATGGGTATATACATAAATAAAGGGATAATTATAGTTTACAGCGTCCAGGGAAAATGAGTAATAGTTGAAAACAATTGGATTTATTGTGGGGTGAGATGCAGGGTGAACTGATGCAGTGGCAGGGGCGTTGATGGCGAACCAAATCCTGTCGAACGACCCGAAAACCTGTTGAATTCAGCGGGAGGATGTGGTATAATATCATGAATAAATATAGTCTTTTGCCGGTCGGAACCCCCGGCAGCCTGACCGACTCGGTATTCGGGAGAATCAATCATGACGGACAAAGAACTGAAAACCTTGAAAGACAACCTTTGGCATGCGGCCGACATCCTCCGGTCTGGCGCGCATATCGCCGCGAACAAATACGGTCAGCCGATCCTCGGGCTTATTTTCCTCCGGTACGCGGACATCCTCTTCAAGCAGCACAAGGCGGAGATCGACGCGGAGTACAAAAAGCGGACCGGAACGCGCATGGAGAAGACGAAGAAGGAAATCTCCATTGAGAAATGCGGCTTCTATCTGCCGGAGTGCGCCTATTACGACTTCATCAACGACGCGCCGGACACGGCAGAGAAAGCGGATCTCGTGAAAAAGGCGATGGTCGCCATCGAGACCGAGAACCCGAAGATGGACGGTGTGCTGCCGAAGGAAGTCTATGCCCAACTTGTCCCGGACGAAGAACCGGAGCTGCTTTCGAGTATCGTCCGGATATTCAAGGATATCCCGGAGAACTGCAGTGTGGATATCTTCGGCGAGATTTATGAATACTTCCTCGGCAATTTTGCTCTCGCGGAGGGCAAGGACGGCGGCACCTTCTATACGCCCGCAACTGTCGTGCGCTATATGGTAGAGGTTCTCGATCCCCAGCCCGGCGACAAGAAGTTCCTCGATCCCGCGTGCGGTTCCGGCGGCATGTTCGTTCAGGCTGCGCGTTATATGCACCGGCACAACGCGAGTGAAGCGGATCAGATGAAATTCCGCTGTTACGGCGTCGAAAAGGAGCCGGACACGGTCAAGCTCGCCAAGATGAACCTGTTGCTCAACAACATCCGCGGCGACATCACCGAGGCGAACTCCTTTTATTCCGACCCATACAATGCCTTCGGCGCATTCGACTATGTCATGGCGAATCCGCCCTTCAACGTGGACGAGGTGTCCGTGGAGCGCGTGATCGAAGACCCCCGCTTCAATACCTACGGCGTACCGCGCAATTCTTCCGCATCCACGAAAAAGGGCTCGGACAAGAAGGAAACTGTTCCGAACGCCAACTATCTCTGGATCGGGTACTTTGCCACCGCTTTGAACGAAACCGGGAAGGCGGCGCTCGTTATGGCAAACTCCGCTTCCGACGCGGGAAAGAGCGAGTATGAAATCCGAAAGAAAATGATCGAAGAGGGCATCATCAGCCAGATGGTGACGCTGCCCTCGAATATGTTCTCCTCTGTCACCCTCCCGGCGACGCTGTGGTTCTTCGACAAGCACAAGCCGCAGACGGACAAAAAGGATGAAATCCTCTTCATAGATGCCCGCAACACCTTCACGCAGGTGGACCGTGCGCACCGCAAATTCAGCGACGAGCAGATCAAGAACCTCGGGATCATCACGCGGCTGTATCAGGGGGACACGGACGCCTTCCGAGCTCTCGTGGTGGAATACAAAGCGAAAACAGCGGAACTGACTGGAGAATTTGTCCGGATCCTGTCCGATCTGCAGGGCTATTCGTTCTATTTCGACGGCGACGGAAAAGAAAAGTACAGCGCACCGGTTCTGCGGTCCTGTGCTCCGGCGGATCTGCATTACGAATACTGCATCAAGGATGTTCATACCGCAGAGGAGGTAAGGGACTACCGGATGGAGATCCAGACGCAGGATACGGAAATCATGGCTACTCATAAAGAGCTTCACGCCGGACAGTGTTCGAAGAACCAAGACAAGCAGATTCGGGAATATGACGCCCGTGTCGAAGAGGGCAGAGGCCTCGCCGCAGAGATCGTCTATTATACGGACAACCTGCTCTGGCTTATGGAGCGTTTTCCGGACGGCCAATACCGGGACGTCATCGGGCTGTGCAAAGCGGCAAAGCTCGACGGAGAGGACGGCATCATCGACCAGGACTATTCCCTCAACGCCGGGCGGTATGTCGGCGTGGTCATCGAGGACGACGGCATGACCGAGGCGGAGTTCAAAGAAACGATGCTTGGGCTGAATGCGGAGTTTGAGGCATTGAACGCGGAAGCGAAGAAACTGGAAGAGCAGATTGCCGGGAACATGAAGGCGTTGTTTGGGGAGTGAGTATGGTTGAGTATAAGGAATACAGATTAGGTACACTTTGTAAACGTTTTTCAAGTGGAAAAGGAATCTCTGCTGATTTGATCAATGAAACGGGTATATACCCCGTAATTGGAGGAAATGGATTACGAGGCTATACAGATACCTACAATTTTGATGGTGAATGTGCTGTAATCGGTCGGCAAGGAGCTTATTGTGGAAATGTTCAATACTTCTCTGGAAAAGGCTATATGACAGAACATGCCGTCGTTACAGAGCCAAATAAAGAGAATAATGCGAAATATTTAACATATAAGCTTAGTCGGCTGTCTTTAGGACGGTTATCCGGACAAGCAGCCCAACCGGGACTCTCTGTAACCAAACTTGCACGGTTACGAATCGAAATGCCTCCCAAATGCTATCAGGATAAGGTAGCTGGCATTCTCTCTGCCTACGACAGCCTCATTGAGGTCAACAACAAGCGAATCAAGGTTCTGGAACAGATGGCGGAAAACTTGTACAAGGAGTGGTTCGTCCGTTTCCGCTTCCCGGGGCATGAGAGCGCGGAGTTTGAGGATGGGATTCCGAAGGGGTGGGAAGTCTGCAAGTTTTCTACGATTGCTAATGTGCTAAGTGGTGGAACTCCAAGTACAGAACATGAAGAATACTATGGAGGAGAGATACCATTTTATACACCCAAAGATAGTACAGATGGTTATTATGTGTTTGAAACAATATCGTCACTCACTTCGGAAGGCTTAGCGCACTGTAATAGCAGACTATATCCTCAAGATACAATTATGATTACAGCAAGAGGAACTGTTGGAAATTTAAACCTTCTGGCTGTTCCTATGGCTATGAATCAATCTTGTTATGCATTGAATAGTGATGTGATTCATTCTCAGTATTTTCTATTCTTCTTGATAAAACGAGAAATTCAAAAGTTGAAAAAGATGGCTTCTGGCGGCGTTTTTGACACTATTATTGTGGATACATTCAATCATATAAAGGTGTTGAAACCAGATGAAAAGACTATTACTAAATTTGATAAAAGGGTTTCGGAGCTGATGAAAGAGACATTCATATTGTCAATACAGAATCGCAATCTTATCAAACAGCGTGATTTGTTATTGCCACGTTTGATGAGTGGGAAGTTGGAGGTGGAATAATGGCACGGATACCGTTTTCACAAGTATTGAAAAACGTTTCAATTAATATCCGCAAAGAATATGATCGCCTATATAAATTATTCTGTGTAGATAAATATAAAGATAGTCCAGGAAATAGTGTTACATTAAGAAGAATATGTGCGAAAAATTTTACAGAGCTCCCGTTTAGGGGAACATGTATATCCTTAGATGATTTTGATATTAGTTTTGGATATAATTTTGTGAAGGAACCTTTTGACTTTAGCTTGGACTATTTGGTTTCTTTCTGTGAATACTCATATAATCTTTCGTTTTACAATCAATATTTTACGTATGGCGCATATTTAGTGAACGGGAGAACACTGATGCATTTTTACCTTCAACAGGTATTGAAGGTTATAGAGAATTTAGGGTATATGCCCTTGGTGGATAATGGTATTACCGATTTCGTTCCAAAAGATCAAGTGGCTATTTCCGTTGCAGAGATTATTGACACGTCCTTATCATATAAGGTAATCGAGTATAATCACCACTCAATGAAAGGCGATCTTAATAGGAAAAAAGAAATTCTTCTTGCGTTAGCTGACAGATTAGAACCACAAAGGGATAAACTCAAACATAATAATTCCCAAGTTCAGGACGATCTGTTTTTCCTCTTTAACAACTTAAATCTTCGTCACAATAATATTGATCCGGAAGGCAAGGACTATAAACCATTTGTGGCTTCTATGGAGAAAGAAGAGTTAGAAAAATGGTATGATGATATATATCAGATGTGTCTTCTTGCATTTCTTGAATTGGATCACATTGACAGGAAAGACAGAATTAAAGAATTAAAAGATGGAATCAACAGTAAATAATGGGGGCATCCATGCGCAACTTCATCTCCGAAGACGACATCGAACAGGCGATCCTGCAAAAGCTGGAAGCAGCTCCGCTTTGTTACAATATCGTCCGCTGTGATCCTTCGCCGGATAAGCGGGAAGTCTTCCCGGACGGGACAGGACGAAGCGACAAAAAACAGTGTGTTCTCCCACAGGTGCTGCGGGAGGCTTTGCCGCGCCTGAACCCTGACATCCCGCAGGACAAGCTCGACGGGATCCTGAAGGATCTCTGCCGCGATTTCAGCGGGTCGGATATGACGGAGACCAACTACCGGCTCTATAACCAGATCCGAAACGGCGTCAGAATCTCCCTCCGCCGGAACGGGAAAGAGGATTTCGACTTTGTGAAGCTGGTGGATTTCGAGCGCCCCGAGAACAATACCTTCACCTCCGTTTCCCAGATGTGGATTCAGGGCAGGGTGTACTGGCGGCGGCCGGATGTGCTCGTTTTCGTGAATGGTCTGCCGATGGTGTTTATCGAATTGAAAAACAGCATCGTCAAGGTGGAGGAA
>Ga0256405_10011164_pt1 | contig 11566 bp, 17 predicted proteins | sample RumenRJG_02DNA_FD_189096 | JGI IMG/M metagenome (GOLD analysis project Ga0256405, IMG submission 189096) | Bovine rumen microbial communities from Lethbridge, Alberta, Canada - RJG_02 | ecosystem: Host-associated > Mammals > Digestive system > Stomach > Rumen | place: Canada: Alberta...
CTCCACGTATATTATGCCTATCTGCCTCTGTAATGGCCCCAACTGCAACTTGAGATACTTGAGCTCCGCCACCGAAAATAAGAACCCTTTTACCGAAAATGTCATTTAAGGAACCGTGAATTTCAATGTCTAAAATAAAGTCCTTAGACTCTAAGTCTTCGATTAATTCATCGAGTTTCTCAACATGATCAAGCTCTAGATTCAATGTTCCAACATCATCCTTTACGTATAGATGAACATATGAAATGTTGATTCCATGACTTGAAAGAATGTCTGTTATCTCATCAAGAACTCCTTTCTCTTCTTTAGTTGTAATTGTTAAAGAAATACTATTCATAATATTACCTAATAATACTTAAAATATTCAATTATTTAAAGATTATCTTAAAATCAAAATAAAAATCTAAAAATAAAAAATGCTAAAAAAGATTAATTGAAGATAAAATTTTTTTTAAAGATTTTAATTTATGAGGAAAATATGAAGTTTATCCCCAATTAATCCAATTTAGCCTTTAACGCATCCAATTCAGCATGCGCTTTCTTATATAAGTTTAAATAGCTGTCATGTTCGCTGACAGGAATAACCTTAAGACCTAACTTCTCATACTCTTCAATGTAAGATCCATCAAATACTGGAATCTCAAACTTGATTTCATCTGGAGTCTCATTTACAATGATCAAATCCCTGTAAGGGAAATCATATTCCACAATGTATCCTCCAAGACTCATCATATGATAAGGTCTGATTACAAATTTCATATAAAATCACCACGTTAAAATTTAGAATAATGCAATGACCATAGCCAATACTCCAAGTGCAGAAGTCACCAATATTGTAGGATATAACTGTCTGTTGGTAAATATTGGGGAGAATGCACTGACGATTGCCATAATAACCGGAAGCAACAATGATACTATAATGCACACAATGAATTTAAGTGAGAACAGTTCTGGTGCAACACCTAAGAACAGTACACAGTACATCAATCCTAAAGTAAATATCAAAAATCCTCTGGTTAAGTAAACAAAAGTTCTGTATTTGGAAGCAAGTTCCATATATGGCCCTTCAATTACGTCTGATTTAGCCTTGATGTAGGAGAACGGATATTCGTTCAATAGAATCATGTATCCTATAAAGAAGACTACAGTTCCGATAATACCTGCTAAAGTGAATAAAAACGGTCCGTTAGCTTGCTGATAAGCTACAATGTCTGCCAAGAAAATGCTTTTGGATAAAGCTGCAGGTATGAATAAAGCCAAATACAAAGGGAATGAACCGAAGATGATCATCCTGAGAGATCTGTTTGAACTGATGTCTTCAATGGATGATACAAGCAAATCTGGTCTTGCAGCACCTTTTGCATGGTCTGGGAACCTTAAGTTAATGCTCATAACGGATTTGGATAAGGAACCCATTAAAACATAAGCGATTTCTTCTACTTTTAAAAATCCAACAATAGCAATCAAGCTAGCAAATGCCATGAATTGATAGTTTTGAGGCATCAATGCTAGAAATACTGCCAATACTACAATGAAACAAAGAATAGGCATTGCCTTATACAATCCTGGTGCTGGAGAATTAGGTTTTATGTTCTCCTTGAACAGGAACTTGATTGATGCCCATAGCCCCGGACTTGTAACTGGAGGCCCGATTCTTTGTTGAATCCTTGCTTGAACATATTTCCTTTCAATTCCAGGAATCAAAACACCTATGAACAATGCTATGATAAGTGTTAGGATAACCTCTAAAATTGAAATAAGTGATATTTCATAAGCCATTTCTCTTTCCTCATAATAATTTTTAATAAATGTTAATCATAAATAAATTAAATTTCCTAATGAATATTGGATTTCAAAATTGATTTATCCAACTTGTTATTCTCAGTATCATAAACCTCTATTGCCCTATCAGAACAGGTAAAGCATGGATCACACTGTACAATGCATAATTGACCATCAGTGATATGATTGTCAATGCAAGCGTATTGCATAGCTCCAATATTACTCATTGAAGGAGTCCTAATAATACTATGGCGAACTCTTCCATCCTCAATGGCATAGGAGTGATACAATGTTCCCCTTGGAACTTCAATATAGCTTTCAATCAAGCCGGTATCCACCATTTCCCAAGACCTGTCAGTAATCTTTCCTTCAGGCAAGTCTCTGATTGCTTGACGAATGATCTTGATTGCTTCAAATATTTCAAAGACTCTCATAAGAAGTTGAGCCTTAACATCACAGGTATCTTGAGTGATAATGTCATAATCGAAGTTATCATACTCATACATGTCTGTTCTCAAGTCCCTTTTAACACCGGTAGCACGTAATGTAGGACCGGTTACAGCTAACTTAAGAGCCTGTTCCTGTGGAATGTAACCTGTGCCTGTAATCCTTGACAATACGATTGAATCATTAACGAACCTTTCTGCAAAGTCTGCAACGTTCTTTTCAACCAAGTCCATTCCATCCAATATTCTGCGGATTCTATTGTCATCCAATTCACATCTTGGCCTTACACCACCGATGATGGAACATCCGTATTGAACACGGTTTCCTCCAATCATTCCCAAAAGGTCCATAATGGTTTCCCTAATGAAGAAAACTCTCATGGAGAATGTTTCATGAGCCAAGGTTTCGCAACCGTGACCTAAGTACAATAAGTGACTGTGCAATCTTTCAAGCTCTCCGACGATTACACGAATATAAACCGCTCTGTCAGGCACTTCAACTCCAAGACCTTTCTCAGCAGTTCTTACAGAGTTCCATGTATGTGAGTTTGAACAGATACCACAAATCTTTTCTGTAAGCATATTTGCCTTTTCCACTGGAAGACCTTCCATAATACGCTCAATACCTCTGTGGTTTACACCAATTGTGATTTCCGCATCCTTAATGATCTCATCTTCTACGAAAAATCTAACCCTATAAGGTTCTAAAGCAGCAGGGTGAACTGTACCCATTTGAATCTCAGTTTCAATGATTTCCTGCTTTTTAGCTTTCTTTTCTTCCATTTCATCATCCCTTTAATGAATAAATAAAAATAATCTCTTAAATCCACCTATTAGTCCGCATTCAATAAATGCGGCAAAGATGCAACTACTCCTGCCAATACATCTTGAGGCCTTACAGCACATCCTGGAATCTTAGCATCAACAGGAATCACATTTTCAACAGGCCCTTCAATTTCCTCTGAAGGAATGTCTCCATAACAATTCTTATAGACACCACCCATCACTGCACAAGCGCCTGCTGCAACAACAAGCTTTGGATTTGGAATGGCATTATAGATATCCTCCAATGGCTTTCTATTGTCATGAGTGACAGGCCCTGTTACAACAAGAATGTCCGCTTCACGAGGGTTCCATGTTAAAAAGACACCATATTGCTCTATATCAAATTTAGGAGATAAAACTGCATTTACAATTTCAATATCACAGCCATTGCATCCACCAGTATAAACAAGCATAATATGGATTGCTTTTGACCTTGAAAGTGTTTTAAGACTCATCTATTCACCTCCCTCATCTTCAGAAACTTCATCAATTTTAGCATCTGAAACCTCTTCATTGAATTCAGAGCTTCGTTGAACATCTTTCTCATACTTTTCATTAATGTTATCTTGAATGTCCTTTATCTTGGATACCTTATCAAGAGCTACACCAACATTTTCAATTTTCTCATCCTCTTGAACAATATTTTCAGAGAGTAATGACCTGTCGGACAAGTATTGTGCAATGAATGCAATCTTGTCATGGGATATCTTGATAGGTTCCTCTAAGAGTTCACTTGTGTCAACATTGATCTCACCGACATTTCCAGGGTGAATGGTTCCTGCCTCTTCAAAGAATGAATAGATTGGACAGAAATCGTGACACCAGTAGCAAACTACACATTTTAAAGGATCAAGTTCTGGAACTTCGGTTTTCACCCATCCTTCCTTAAGCTTTACAGGGTTTTGCAGAGGTTTCATTGTAACTGCACCGGTTGGACAGACATTTGCACAACCTCCGCAACCGATACATGCTTCCTCATCCACCTTCTTGTCAGGCTCAACTGTTCCTGTCAAGATGGCATTACGGAGTTCCATGTCAGTCACTCTGTCTGCAGCAAAGAGAATTCTTTTGAAATTAGTGTAAGCTCCATTAAGCATAATCTTCAATACATCTTTCATAATTACCAAACTCCTAATTCACCCTTTCAAACTCTCTTTCGAAAATAAATGACTTAGATGGGCAGATATTCATACATGCTCCACAGTAAATACATTTATCGTCATCGACAACGAATTTAAGATTCTTGTTCTTTGTTCCGAGATTGACTTCATCACTTGGAATTTCAACTGCATTAATCGCTTCCTCTGGACAAATGTCCTTACATAATCCGCATTTTACACACAAGTTATCGTCAATGTAATTGAATCCTCCAGAGATTTCATACTTGACGCTTGTTGTTTTTGGAATTGCGTCCTTAGGACAGTGAATTGCACAGGTTTCACACATGATACATTTATCCAAATCAACATTGATTGCCCCTCTTTGAAGGGTTATTGCATCTTCTGGACAAAGTTCAGCACAAATACCGCATGAAATGCAGTCATCATTAACTTCTCCATCCCAAGAGATTACTTGGAAGTTTCTTGCATCTTCCTTACATTCATTTACACATTTTCCACAGGATACGCAGTATCCAAAGAGCTTATTGTCTTCACTTTCTGTTAATGATGAAACAGGACAGTTGTAAATCGCTTCAAGACGTTTAGCCTTATTCTCTTCAGTATCTTCATCAAGTGAAGGGTCATATCTCAATGCATTTTCATCTCTTTTGAGTGCTGGGCTATCAAATGTCTCTTTACATAAACCGCAATTGAGGCAACTTACAATGCTTCCTTCAACATTTGAATACAAGGTGTCATCCTTAATGCTTCTTTTAATCTTAAAGTCATCTACGCATAATGCCTCATTGATACAGTTTTCAACACAAGCCAAGCACAAGGTACAAATGCTCTTATCATACTCGCCGTCTTTCAATGCACCTGTAGGACAGACATCTTCACATACCTTACAGCCTACACAGTATCCTTCATCCTGGATAATCACTTCAATTGATCTGGTAGGACAGTAGTAAGCACATCTTCCACATTTCACACATTTCTCGCTGTCTGTGCTGATGCAAATCCTATCTGCGGTCTTGTCGGATTTTACAGGAAGCTTCATGCTCTCTATCTTCTTGACTCCTGCACCGAATCCAACTGTGTTTGCAACCATTTTCAATGAATTAAGCAAGACTTTCTGCTTGTCTAGAACAAGGTTATCAGTATCAACTCTTGCCTTTTTAGTACAGACATCCTCACAAACGCCACAGCGTGAACATATACCTTTAACTATACCATCATCAAGATGAATGCTTTCTATAGGGCAAGTGAACTGGCAAACACCACAACCATTACATTTTGCCCTATCAACCACATATCCTCCGTATTTATTCTTGAATATAGCATGATTCGGACAAGCTTCGAAACAAGCACCACAACACATACAGCTAAAAGCCTTATTATCAACAAAGCGTATTGCTTCACTTGGACAATTTCTTATACAATCCCCTTGTCCATCACACTTATTAGTTGTTAAATACATGATTCTTCTCCTAAATAATAAGTAAGACCATTATCTAATGATCTCCTTTCGCTCGTCCTCCTAGTAATGCACTGCCTATCAATACGCCAATGACAGCTCCCAAAAATGTGGTTGCAATTGGCACATCATTATAAACAGGGAATTGGCCTAATCCATAAGACATTATCAGAGCACCAATTATAAGGGCTAAAATTCCACTTGCTGTAAACTTAAAGCTATTGTCCAGATTCAAGTGAACCCTTGAGCCAACAATGAATCCAAATATGATTGCAATGATAATCGGTCCGATTACAATATTAGCGATACTCATTCCTCTTCCTCCGCTAATTTCTTAAATTGTGAAAATGCAATTACCACTGCGCTTAAACCTACAAGAACCTTGAGTCCAACTGCAATGTTCAAGTAAGGGACGATTCCTGCATGGGTCAAATCCGGATATGAGAATAATGTTGCAATAGCTTGAGGCACTTGTCCATAAAGGTTTCCACCTACATTGTAAAGGTATGAACCGGTTAATGCAAGTCCTGCCAAACCAAGCAAGACATAAGCCAATGCACCGATTGATTCTAAAGTGGAAATGAACCTATGAGACAATTTCAATGGAGTGCCGTCTACACCATAAACAATGACACAGAAAATGATTGCTCCTGCAATCATTGCTCCACCTTGGAAACCTCCACCAGGAGTTATATGTCCTCCTAAAATGGTCATGATACCTAAAGCAATCATGATAATGGCTATTGGTAGAGTCATTATCTTCAATATAGGGCTGCTGTCATTCTTATTCCAGTTTGGAGATTTTTTTCCTTCAACCATCATTCATCATCTCCTTCATTCATATCAGCATTAATGTTCTTGTCTAAAATCTTTCCTTTACCAAAGACAAGCAATACAACAAGCACTGCAGTCACTAGAATCAATGATTCTCCTAAAGTATCAAAAGCTCTCCAATCGAATACAACAAGTGTAACCATGTTTGGAGCAAGCTGTGTTCCGATAGCATTGTAAACCAAGCTGATTCCAGGTTGAATCAAGTTCTTGAATCCATAGATTGCATCGAACAAGGTTGATGCAAAAAGGATTGCTGCCAATGCCATAATGAGTGATCTAACACTAGTAATTTTATCAGACATACTTTAACCCCCAATAAATTACTGCAACTAAAATTCCAAGAACCACTACAACATAGAATGTCATTTTTTCCAAGGAATCTGATTGCTCGGATTTTATCTTTCCTGCAAGAGGCATGTTTGTAAAGAATAAAATTGCAACTAAAATCACTACAACAATTGAAGCAACTACACTGACATGCCTTAGCAATAATGCTGCAAGTATCAATGAAACGAATATCAGGAATTCTGCAGCTATTGCACCTGAAACATTGTCCATAGTTGTAGGGTCTTTAGATAAGCTTGACTTAAGTCCTTTTATTGAGTCTAGGAATTTCTGATATAAAGCCATTAGATCAATCCTCCTGCAAATGGAATGAATACATCAGTTACTATATTTGGGAAAATACCTAAAGCCAAACAGATTATAAGCAATACAGCTACAGAGAAAACAGTAGCCTTTGGAATCTTCTCATGAGCAAATTTCAAGTCTTTTGGCTTAGGCTGCAAGTATACTGTATGGAACGCCTTAACGAATGTGAAGAATATCACTACACTTACAATGATTGCAAGAACTGCAAGTTCAGTGTATCCTGCATCCAATGCAGCTTGCACAAGCATCAATTTACTTTGGAAACCATTGAATGGTGGAACACCTGCTAAAGCGAATCCTCCAAGCAATACCATTATTGCCATCTTTGAATCAACTGCAATCAATCCACCTAACTTTCTTGTATCGGATGTTTTTGTAAGGTAGTAGACAGTACCGAATCCGATAAATAATAATGCAGTTATGACAATTTCATTTGCTGCCTGGAACAATGCCGCTGCAATTGAATATTGTGTTCCTATACCAAAACCTAATGCAATGAAACCAAGTTCCCCTACTGCAAGGAATGCTATCATTCTTCTAAAGTCTACCTCCATTGCAGACATTGCAATGCTTAAAGCCATTGCAAGAATAGCAAATACGATTATTGCTGTATTGAAGTAAGGGATATATGCGAATATCTTATACATTGCAATACCAAATGCAAGCATGCACAATACTGAAAATCCTTGAAGTATTGCAGATCCGTTAGGTCTTGCTTTTGAGTAAACAGCTGATTTGATAGTGTGGAATGGAGGCAATCCTGCTGAATATAACCATCCAAACAATATCAATGCAAAACCAATCACTAAACTTGGAGCATAAGGGTTTACATAGTTGTTGCTTATTGCAAATATAATATCATTGATGTTTACTGAACCAATTGTTCCAAGTATGAATCCAATACCTAACAATAGCATTGGTCCGCCTATTGCACCTAAAATAAGGTATTTCAATGCGATTTCATAATTGTCTTCAGTGCTTGAAGCTATAATGATACCCACTTGGGTTAAAGCTGTAATTTCAAAGAAAACATACATATTGAAAATATCGTTAGATAACATCAATGCAGTTACAGATGCTATACCCATAAAGATAAGGTATAAATAAGGGCCGGACACTTCCTTTTTCTCAGAGAAGTATGTCAATACTGCCAAGAATGCAACGATGCCCATAAGGAATATGAAAATCCTTTCAATATTTTCAAAGACATAAACAATACCAGTATTGTAGCTTGCCACAAGAGTGCCGACCAAGTTTGATGGAAGTGAGCTTGCAAGAAGGGCTGGGTCGTGACCACCGAAGTATTGGATGCCGACAGCTGCAATGATTGCAATTACAGGAATTGCAATAGCCACAACAATTGAAATGGCCTTAACTGTTTTGTCCTTTCCACCAAATATGTTAACGATTAAAGCAGCTAATATTGGAATGACAACCATTAATGGAATCAGATAATTCATTTTTCATCCCCCATCATTTCAGATACGCTTAAGGTTCCATGCTTTCTGTATAAAACCATAGCCAAAGCCAACATCACTGCTAAAGTACTTGCACCAATTACAATACTTGTAAGAACTAATGCTTGAGGCAAAGGATAAGCTGCATTTGCTGCAAACCAGTCTGCAGTCATGCCTGGCAAGAAGATAGGCACGACTCCACCTGCTTTAAATCCTAAGCAGATCAGGAATAGGTTAACCCCTTCCTCAATGAAAGCAATACCAATAATCTTTTTGATTAGATTATCAATGAAGATTGCTGCAAATAGTCCAATAATTATAAATGCACCAGAAGCGAATAAAGAAGCCAATTGAACATCCATCATAACTATGCCTCCTCCCTTCTAGTTTTTAAAACAGCTAATGCGATAAATACTGGCACAATAGCCCCTTCTACAATAGCTTGGGTTAAAGCTACATCAGGAGCAAGCAAAATCTGGAATAAGAACGCTACACAAAAACCAGAAATACCAGTTAAAATAGCTGCCTTAAGCAAGTCATTTTGTAAAAGTGCGATAATAGCGCTTAAAACTGCAACAAAAATTACTATATATTCAATCATTGCCATCATCCTCACTTTTTTCATCTAATTCTTCACTTGAATCATCACTCATATCCAAATTATCTTCAAGAATCACTTCCTCAATCAAATCAGTTTCATCTTCATTTTCTTCCTTATCAGAAGTCTCTTCAAGATTTGGATTAAGTACTGGATTATTAAGAGTATCTTCACTATGGAAATAAGCATTAGCTAATGCATGAGCCAATAATGGTGCTAGGAATAAATAAATAAGGGCAAATAAAGGCTGACCTAAAGCAAGGAATGCAATTATTCCTGCAACGTCAACAATACCTAAAATATGAATTCTAGCGTAGACTACATTATCTAAGTTTCTATCAATTCTTAAAACACCTACTACTGCAATCAATATCAGAAGTGCAGAAATGACAAGCAAGATTGATTGAATCATATTGATTATACCAGGATCAATTCCAAACATCATTTATGCCCTCCTCATAACTGCTGCATAAGCTATTGTTCCAACAATGCCTAATAGAAGCAATGCTAGAGCAATATCCTTGAAAAACCCGATATTAAATATTGTACCGACTGCTATAAGTAGCAAAGTAAGTGCTAAAGTGAATGAAGAAGTACCTATAAGTCCCATAGATGTAGATTTATATGTAATAATCCTCAATGTTGCAATTAGAAATACAATCAATGCAACTATTAAAAAACACTCAGAAATCAATAAAATATCCATTATCATCACATTCTATGATTATAAATTTACACAATAAACATAAATTTGAAAATTAAACCGCTTATTTTACATTTTTATCATTTTAAAATTTGGATTAATTATTAAAATGAATTTTTAGAAATTATTCTAGCATTCCCTTGATATAAGGTTCAAATGGAATAATGTCCTTAACATCCCTTGGAGCAATGACTGCAACCTTTATGACTTGATTTTCGCTATCCAAGTCTACAGACAATGTTCCAGGAGTCAAGGTAATGCTGTTGGCCAAAATTGTTTGGGATATTGGTCTTTTTAGTTCAGTATCAATATCAATCACAATTGGCTCAAATCCATCAGTCTTGAAGACTCTTAAAGCCATATCTATTGTAGATTTGATAATCTCTAAAATAAGAACCACTAAATAAGCAATCGCATAATAAATTCTACTTAAAAACATTAAAATAACCCCATAATGTTTTAAATTATAACAATATTTACAATATGTCAAAAATTTGTAGAAAATTAGTTAAAATTTTTTAACAAATCATAACAAATCATGATAAATTATCATAAATATTCATGACACTTTTATGACAAAATCCTGCGCAGAAAAATATGCAATAAAAGCACCATATAAATTATATATAATGATAGTAAAAAAATTAATTTTTTTAATATATTATAAACACTATTATTTATCATGATTATTTATTATAAATCTTTTTATAATTTTCATGGAAATTAATGGATAAACCGCGATAGTAATACTAAGTATAAAAAAAATATTAAAAAATAAGTGAAAATCAGTGAGAAATTTATTGAAAAGGAAGAGATTAAAGAGATAAAAAATTAAGGTAAAACAATAGCTTGTTAGGAAACAATAAAATAAACATCCCTATTAAAATCAAAAACAGTGAAACACCGAATTTCTTATGGTATTCCTTGTCTCTAAATGGGCTGAATGCCTTTACTCCAGAGGGAGTGAAAGAGTCCAATACAATATGACTGCATAAGCCAAAGAATATTGAAAATGCAAGCAATGTCAAATTTATCTTTAATGGAGGAATTAATCCCAAATTAACCGCTACCACCAAAACCGCAATTGCCACTAAAAATACAGGAGACAATCTTTTATTAAGAAACAACAATGCCAATGCAATTATCAATATCAATAATATCATAATGTTTCTTGAATTGTTGAAATCAAGGTTATAGGAATACAATCCAATTCCAAAGAACAAAAATAATGACAGGAAAACGGTTATTAGAAATGCTCCTAAAATAGAATGAGTAAATCCTCTATGGCTTGAAACCAGGAATATGCCTCCAAGCAAAATGATCACAAGACCTAAATAGTAAGGCAATCCCAGAAAATACAAAAAACATGAGATCAATGCTCCAAGAGCTATGATTGTGATAACATGGTTTCTTTTGAACTCATGGTCAAAGTCCGGAATATTTGCTGAGATTACCGCTAATGCAATAGCCAAAGGATCATAAAACATGAATAGAGAAAGAACAAATGCAAATATCGTATGGCCTTTATAAGAGGAAATACTAACACATCCTATTTAATTAACATACTCTATAACACTCCATGCAAGTATGTTTATTAAATATTTGATTTTAAGCTAATATAAACTAAATGAGAGCATTTGAGAAGTAATAATGATAGGAATAGTTTACCATTAAAAAAAGTAGATATGAGAAA
>Ga0256405_10011165_pt1 | contig 11565 bp, 6 predicted proteins | sample RumenRJG_02DNA_FD_189096 | JGI IMG/M metagenome (GOLD analysis project Ga0256405, IMG submission 189096) | Bovine rumen microbial communities from Lethbridge, Alberta, Canada - RJG_02 | ecosystem: Host-associated > Mammals > Digestive system > Stomach > Rumen | place: Canada: Alberta | collected...
GCCCCAGCCACACCGACAGCGGCAGTTTTCTCTTCCATGCACCGCCTCCCGCCGCGCCGAGAGCCAGGATCCCGCCGCACAGCAGGACCGCGCCGAAGAGGATCATCCGGGTGCAGAAGAACACCGCGTACCACCCCAGCCCGAAGAGATAGGCCGCCCCGATCCAGCCTGCCGCCGCCGGGAGCCTCCGTTTCTTTCGCCATCCCTCCCGGCCGCAGACGACGCAAACCGCCGCCGCCAAACCACAGAATCCGGCCCTCAGCAGCGACAGGGTGAACAGCAGTCCCAGAGGGGGCAGGGATCGTCTCAGAGCCTTCAGCGCGTACCAGCCGCTTCCGCCGCTGACCCACAGCATGACGCATCCCGCGGCCGCCAGAAACGCGCCCAGTCCCGCCGTTTTCAGATTCTCCCCCAGCCATTTCAGCTCGCATCGGATCCGATCCATACACATAAAAGCATCACCTCACAGAACACGCTGACGTATTCTATGAGGTGATGTTCTGTATTATACGGAAATCGGATCAGTCGTTTCCGAACCAGTCCTCGAAGCTGTCGTCGGCCGATCCGTCGTCGATGACCACGTCGGGTTCGGCGGAGCCGCCTCCGGATGAGGTCTGGCCCGTGTCGGAGGTGCCGCCGCCCGAGGTATCGGAGGAGCCGCCGGAATCCCAGGTCTGGGTCTGAGGCTGCCATCCGTTCCAGACGCCGTGCTCCACGCAGTAGGAGTTGTACGGGCGCACCGCGTAGGAGGAGCCGCAGAACTCGCCGTCCTTCAGCAGATTGCGGAAGAACGCGACTCCTGCCCAGTAGGCCGGTGTGGCCCAGGAGGGCATCTCGCGGTACACGTACTGCGCGTCCACGATATAGACCTCCGTGGGGAAGCTCCGGTTCTCCACCCGGATCAGGGACGTCCAGGAGCAGTTCCAGGACGGGCAGGTGGTGGTGGGATAGGCGATACCGCCGGTCAGCGTGTCGCGCAGGACCCGGACATGCGTCGAGCACTTGGTCTTGGGAACGGATTCCCGCGTGAAGTAGCCCACCTCCGCCCGGTACATGCGGGGATCCAGGGAGCAGGCGTCGTTCACCAGCTGGCCGGAATCCCGGCAGTAGGTGGCGGTGATGACGCCGGGAGCCACCTCGAATTTCCGGAGAGGCTCGCCGCCCGCGTTGGCCTCGTCGATATACTTCTGGTGGAGCCGCGTCATGACCAGATCCCATACCTGCAGGGAGGGATTCTCCCCGAAGGCGGACAGGGACTGAGGAATGTCGTAGCCGGTCCACACCGCGCCTACATAGTAGGGAGTGTAGCCCACGAAATACCGGTCGAAGTCCTGGGAGGTGGTCCCCGTCTTGCCGGCCACGTTGACCTGCTGCTGAAGCGTGCAGGCCATACCGGTGCCGCCCGTCATGACCTCCTGCAGCATGATGGTCATGATGGAGGCGCTCTCCTCGCTGATGACGATGCGGGGATCGTCGGAATAGTCGAACACGACCTTTCCCTCGCCGTCCTCCACGTAGAGGTAGAGGTTCGGCTCGTTGTACATGCCGTTGTTCTGGAACATGCAGTACCCGGCCGCCATCTCCAGGACCGTCACGCCGTAGTTGGGCTGACCCAGAGCCAGAGCCGCCTCGCCGATGTCGGTGAAGTACTGGCCGCTGGAGTTGGTGTATCCCTCGATCAGGCTGTGGAAGTTCAGCTCGTTCTTCATGAAGTTGAAGGACTTCTCCACCCCGTACATGTTCAGCACCTTCATGGCGACGGTGTTGACGGAGCGCCGGATGGCGTCGTGGATGGGCGTCAGTCCGTAATAGATCTCGGGCAGGTTCTTCGGGTAGCCGTAGTAGCCGTACTGGGCCTCGCTCCACTCCGTCGCCTCCTGGATCAGGTAGGGATAGAAGTAGAGGGGCGTGTCGTCCACGGCGGTGGCGTAGGTGATGACGCCCGCGTCCAGAGCCGGTCCGTACACCGACAGGGGTTTGATGGAGGATCCCGGCGGTCTCGTGGCCACGGTGGCCCGGTCGGTTCCGCGGTTGATGATCTTCTTGCCGCGTCCTCCCACGGTGCCCAGCACGTCGCCGGTATAGGGGTCGCAGATGACCATGGCGGACTGGGGCTGAAGTCCCGATCCGGTGGAGGGGAAATACTCCCGGTCGTTCTCGTAGATCTCCTCCAGGGTGTTCTGCACGTAGGGATCCATGGGGACGTAGATCTTGTAGCCTGAGTTGAAGATCATCTGGCTGGCGGCCCGCTGGGTCACGTTGTATTTCTCCGCCAGGTCCACGATCAGCTGGGAAATGACCGCCTCGGTGTACCAGTCGTAGATGGTCATGCCCTCGCTCGAGACCTCGTCCTCCTCCTCGTCGTGGCTGACCACCACAAGCTCCGTGTTCTGGGCCTTCACGCACTCGGCCTCGGTGATGTAGCCCTGCTTGCACATCTGGTCCAGCACGACCCACCGGCGGTATTCGTTGCCGCGGATATAGACGGGCTCGCCGTCCTCATTCAGCACGGGATTGCCGTCGGCGTCCATCTTCACGCGGTCCTTGTCGTGGTATTTCGGCTCGAACTGGGAGGGGTTCTGGACGATGGCGGCGATGGCGGCGCATTCCACCAGATCCAGCTGGGACACGTCCTTGCCGAAGTAGAAGTTCGCCGCGGCCTGCACGCCGTCGCAGTTGTTGCCCAGATAGACGATGTTGCAGTAGGCCTCGAAGATCTCCTCCTTGCTCTTGACCTTCTCCAGGTTCAGAGCCCGGAAGATCTCCTCCACCTTCCGCTGGATGGTATAGGAATCCTCGCCCGTCACGTTCTTGATGAGCTGCTGGGTGATGGTGGAGCCGCCGCCGTTTCCGCCGAAGACGAACTTGAACACGGACTGGGCGGTGGTGATCCAGTCCACGCCGTTGTGCTCCTCGAAGCGCTTGTCCTCGATGGCGATGAAGGCGTGGTACAGGTTCTCCGGGATCTGGGAGAAGGACACGGCGATGGTGGAGTCGTCGCCCGTCAGCCGCTGGTCCTCGATCTCCACGGGAGTTCCGTTCCGGTTGACGCGGTCCTCCATGGTATCGTACTTCATGTAGTAGATACGGGTGGCGGAGTCCCGGTTCACCGTCACGATGGAGGTGGGATCGATCTCCAGATCCAGGTGATTGTTGATATAGATGGCGAACACCGTCGAGACGATGATCCCGCATATCAACCCGATGAGGAGCAGGGTCAGGAGAATGTTCATGAACCAGGAGAACACCCGGAACAGCACGTGTCCCATGATCCCCAGCACACGAAGCGTCTCCAGACCCCAGTTCACCCGCGGGCTGCTTGAATCCTTCATGATGCGCGACCTTTCGTGATAGCTTTACGGAGTCTATTATAAACCCAATTTTTGAATCCCATATGAACCGAATCTGATTTTTATGGGATTTTGCCGTTTTTTTCCATCTTTTTCCGCGTTTTTTCCCTGTTTTGCGCCCTTTTCCGGCCTTAACGCAGAACCACGTTGTCCGCGCCCAGCAGCTCCTTCAGCTCCTCCGTCAGGAAGGCTGAGCCGTTCACGCCTACGGGGGCGAGATACGCCTTCTTCTCCTCGGAATAGAACACCGCGGGAACCGGCCCCGGAAAGATCGCGCAGAGAGCCGCCGCCCGCCGATACTCCGGGGATTCCTCCGAGGGCGTGCGCAGATAGATCTTCGATACCCGTCGGGGCGAATCGGTCCGGGGCGGCGTTTTTACTGCGGCGGGAGCTTCCGCTTCGGAGACGGTCCGCCGCTCCTCCGACGGTTTTCCGATCCGTCCCGCCTGCCCGGAGGTCTTCCCTTCCGCCAGCTCCGCGTCCGCTGCCTCGATGGCTCCGGGATCGTCGGCGGCCTGAGCGTCGGACACCAGGGGCACCATCCGGTCGCAGAGCAGCTTGGGATCCTCCTCCTCACGCGCGCTGACCGTACCGGATACGGCAACCACCGCGTCGAAGGTCAGAAGATGGCCGTATTTCTCCAGCGTCTTCGGGAACACCAGAAGCTCCATGGAGGCGGAGCCGTCCTCCAGCGTCACGAAGGCCATCTGCTCGCCGTTCTTCGTGGCCTTGTTCACCCGCTTCGCCACGGATCCGGCCACGGTCACCCGGCTCTTGTCCCGGTACCGCGGCGCGTCCGACGGCTCCAGGAGTCCTCCCTCCTCCTCCCCGTCCTCGGCGAAGGAGGCGCGAATGTCCCGGATGCGGGCGGGCTTCAGGGCGTCCAGATGGCGGCGGTAGTCGTCCAGAATGTGCCCGGACAGATAGAGCCCGCAGCTCTCCTTTTCCAGCGCCAGCTTTTCCCGCATGGTGAACTCCGCCATATTGGGGAACTCGATGGCGGGCTCCTTCGGGAGAGCGGCGGGAGCCGATCCGTCAAAGAGGCCGATCTGCCCCGCCATATCGCTCTGACGGGACGCGGACTGCCGGTCCAGAAGGCTCTCGAATACCGCCAGCCACCGGCTCCGGGCCACGCCCAGGGAATCGAGACTGCCGGACTTGATGAGGGTCTCCATCTGCCGCTTGTTGATGTCCAGCCGCTTCATCCGGGTCAGAAAATCCTCGGGACCGCGGAACTCCCCTCCGGCCCGGCGCTCCTCCACCAGACGGTCCACGAAGGCCTCGCCCACGTTTTTCAGAGCGGCCATACCGAAGCGGATCCCGCCCTCCTCCGCGTGAAAGTCCGCCCGGCTCCGGTTCACGTCGGGCGGAAGCACCGGGATTCCCTGACGGGCGCAGTCGGAGGCGTATTCCGCGATCTTGTCGGCGGATCCTCGGACCGAGGTCAGGAGAGCGGAGAGATATTCCTTGGGATAATGGGTCTTCAGATACGCCGTCCGGAAGGAAAGCACCGCGTAGGCCGCCGCGTGGCTCTTGTTGAAGGCGTAGTTGGCGAAGGACACGATGTCCTCGAACAGCGCAACGGCGTCCTCCTCTCCGATCCCGCGCTCCCGGGCCCCGTCGATGAAGGACTGGCGCTCGCTCTCAAGCACCCCCTGCTTCTTCTTGGAGATGGCGCGCCGCACCACGTCCGCGTGACCGAAGGAGTATCCCGCGATCTCCCGGAAAATCTGCATGACCTGCTCCTGATACACGATACAGCCGTAGGTCACGTCAAGGATCGGAGCGAGCCGGGGCGTGCAGTAGCGGATGCTCGCGGGATCGTGGCGCGCCTCGATGTACTTCGGGATGGAATCCATGGGGCCGGGACGGTACAGGGCGATGGCCGCGATGATGTCGTCCAGGCTCCGGGGCTGAAGCTGGGTCAGCATCTGGCGCATGCCCGCGGATTCCAGCTGGAACACCCCGTCCGTGCGCCCGGCGGAGATGGTGTCGTAGGTCGCGGGATCCGCCATGTCCACCTTCGTCAGGTCGAAGTCCGGACGGCTCTCCCGGATCTCCCGCTCCGCTCCGTCGATGATGGTCAGGTAGCGAAGCGCCAGAAAGTCGAATTTCAAAAGGCCCAGCTCCGCCACCGTGTCCATGTCGAACTGGGTGACGATGACGCCGGAATTGACGGAAACGGGAACGTACTCCGTCACGGGCCGGTCCGTGATCACAACGCCCGCGGCGTGGGTGGAGGCGTGCCGGGGCATTCCCTCCAGCTGTGCGGCGACGGTCATGAGCCGGTGGACCCGGTCGTCATCCTCATAGAGGGATTTCAGCTCGGGAACGCTCTCCAGCGCCTTCGCCAGAGTCATGCCCAGCTCCTGGGGGATCAGCTTGGCCACGGCGTCCACGTCCCCGTATCCCATGCCCAGGGCCCGTCCCACGTCCCGGACGGCGGCGCGGGCGGCCAGGGTCCCGAAGGTCACGATCTGGGCGGTCCGGTCATCCCCGTATTTCTCCCGCACATAGGCGATGGCCTCGTCCCGGCGGTCGTAGCAGAAGTCGATGTCGAAGTCCGGCATGCTGACCCGCTCCGGATTCAGAAACCGCTCGAACAGCAGATCGAAGCGGATGGAGTCGATGTCGGTGATGCCCACCAGATACGCCACCAGAGAGCCCGCCCCGGAGCCGCGCCCCGGACCCACGGGAATGCCCCGGCTCTTCGCCGCATGGACGAAGTCCCAGACGATCAGATAATACTCCGCGTATCCCATCTGCCCGATGACGGACAGCTCGTAGGCGATCCTCTGCTCGTACACCTCCCGGGGGCGCTTTTCGTCGAACACAATGTGCCCGTCCCCGACGCGCTTCTCCAGTCCGGCCAGAGCCAGGGAGCGGAGAAATTCATCGGGCTTCATGCCGTTTTCGGGCTCGTAACGGGGCAGCTTGATCTTGCCGAACTCGAAGTCGTAGGAGCACATGTCGGCGATCTTCTGCGTGTTCTCCACCGCGCCCTCGTAGTCACGGAACAGACGGGCCATGTCCGCCGAGCTTTTGAAATAAAACTCGTCGGTCTCAAAGCCGATGGGACGGCCGTCGGAGATCACGTTCCCCGTCTGAATGCACAGGAGAATGGCCTGGGTGTCCGCGTCGGTCTTTTTGATATAGTGGACGTCGTTGGTGGCGGCCATGGGGATCCCGGTCCGGGCGGACAGGCGGCGGATCCCCTCGTTCACCACGTCGTCGTCCCGGAGCCCGTGGTCCTGAATCTCCAGATAGAAATTGCCCCGTCCGAAGGCGCGGTCCAGACGGAGGGCGTATTCCTCGGCCTTGTCGTATTCCCCGGCCACGATCAGCCGCGGGATGTTCCCGGCCAGACAGGCCGACAGACAGACAAGGCCCTCCGCGTGCTCCTCCAGAAGCTCCGTGTCGATGCGGGGTCTGGAATAAAAGCCCTCGGTAAAGCCCTTGGACACCAGGGTGATGAGGTTGGCGTATCCGATTTCATTCTTCACAAGGAGGATCAGGTGGTTGGAGGACGCGTCCAGCTCCCGCTCCCGGTCAAACCGGCTTCTCCGGGCCACGTAGACCTCGCAGCCGATGATGGGCTTGATTCCCTCGGCCCGGCAGGCCTTGTAGAACTCCACCACGCCGTACATGTTCCCGTGGTCGGTGATGGCGACGGCGTTCTGTCCCGCGGCCTTTGCTGCCTTCGGGATGTCCACGATCCGGCACGCGCCGTCCAGCAGGCTGTATTCGCTGTGCAGATGCAGATGAACAAAATCCGGCATGTCACGCCTCCCATATATCCATGATCCCGGAAACGAAGCGGAAGAACGGCCTTCCTTACGTCCCGGATTCCTCCTCCAGCTCCTCCGCCGCCCGCAGGATCTTCTCCAGCCGGTGCTTCACGCCGGACTTGGAGATGGGCGGATCGTGGAGCTTTCCCAGCTCCTCCAGATTCAGCTGCTCGTTGGCGACCCGCAGGTCCCCGGTGAGCCGCAGATCCTCCGGGAGCAGGTCGTACCGCCCGGCGGCCTTCAGGCTCTCCACGGCATCCGCGTATTTCCGCACGGCCTTCAGCTGCTTTTCGATGTTGGCAGTGTCGAAATTGACCTGCCGGTTCACGTTTCCGCGGAATTCCCGGTCGATCTTGGCGTTCATCACGTCAAAGGAGGCGGAGGTCGCGCCCAGATAGGCGAGAAAATCCTCCACCGAACCGCTGTCCCTCAGCCACAGGACCGATCTCCCCTTCCGGACGGAGGACCCGAAGGAAAACCCGGCCTCCCCGAGACAATCCCGCAGAAAGGCCGCGGACTCCGGGTCCTCCAGGGAGAAGTCCAGCTGATAGGACTTCTTCGGATCCGTCACGGAGCCGCAGATCCGGAACAGCTCCCGGAAGAACACTGCCCGGCATCCGTCGCACCGGCATTTTTCCCAGATGTCCCGGAGCCTCTCCGGACCGGGCACGGCGTCCCCCGCCAGATCGGAACAAGTATGGCGGCAGCATTTCTTCCGGATCTCCGCCGCCGCCGTCTGATTTTTTACTTTCTGAGAAAAGCTCTCCCTCATGTCAGCTCACGTGAATGATCTCGCATTCCAGCTCCACGCCGTAGTTTTTCCGCACCGTCTCCCGGATATGCTCCACCAGAGCCAGCACGTCCCGGCAGGTGGCGCCTCCGCGGTTGACGATGAACCCGGCGTGCTTTTCTGAAACCTCCGCGCCGCCGATCCGGTATCCCTTGAGGCCGCTCTCCTCCACCATCTGCCCGACGAAATGCCCGGCGGGACGCTTGAAGACGGAGCCCGCGCTGGGATACTCCAGGGGCTGCATCGACACGCGGCGGGAGGCATAATCGCCCATGGCCGCGGCGATGTCCTCACGGTTTCCAGGCTTCAGCCGGAAGGAGGCGGAGAGCACGATCCGGTCCGTGTGCCGGTAGACGCTGTCCCGGTAGCCGTAGGAGTGCTCCTCCAGCGTCAGCCGTCCGGTCTCCATGGTCCGGGGATCCAGATACTCGCTGGCCTCCAGCACCTGCGCGGTTTCCCCGCCGTATGCCCCGGCGTTCATCACAACGGCGCCGCCCACGGATCCGGGAATACCGAACGCGAATTCCAGCCCGGTCAGACCCGCGTCCCGCGCCGATTTGCAGACCGAGGACAGGGACGCGCCTGCCTCCGCCGTCACAAGACCGTCCTCACCCACAGCGATATGGTCCATCCCGGTCAGGGACACCACCGCGCCGTCGTAGCCCGCGTCGTCGAACAGGACGTTGCTCCCGTTGCCGAGAATATACGTCCGCACTCCGCGTTCCCGGGCGGTGGTCAGGACCCGGATCAGGGCGTCCCGGCAACCCGGCACCAGATACAGACCCGCCGGTCCGCCGATGTGAAAGGATGTGTGCCGGCTCATGGGTTCGTCCACAAGCACGGTCAGGCATCCGCCCTCCGCGGCATAAGCGTTCAGATCCCCGGCCAGCGCCCGCACAGCGTCCGTCATGATGTCAACCCTCCGAGAATGTCCTTCACTTCGGACAGTTTTTTTACAGTATATGTGAGAGCGCGCCCTTCGTCCGGCAGTCCGCCGGGATTGAAGCGGCAGAAGTCCAGTCCGTACCCGATCGCGCCGTCCGCGTCGGAGGTCAGGGAGTCGCCGATCATCAGCACCCTTGATTTCTCCGGATTGCCGAGAGCGGAGAACACCGCGTCGAAATATGCCTTTTCCGGCTTCTGGACGCCGATCTCCTCGGACACGAACATGCCCCGGAAATACGGCTCCAGTCCGGATTTTGCGAAGCGGCTCCGCTGGATCTTTGAGATGCCGTTGGTGACGATGTACAGCTCGTACTCCCCGGCCAGCTCCCGGCACAACTCCACGGCGCCCGGAATCAGGACCGCCTGTCCCGCCAGGGAATCCATGTAGATGTCCCGGAGAAACGCGGCTCTCTCAGCGGTTTCGTCTCCCTCGGGCTCCCCCATGGAGAGGAGCAGGAGACGGAACCGCTCGGCCTTCAGAAAATCCAGCGTGATCTCTTTTTTCTCCAGCCGCTTCCAGAGTCCGTCGTTGATCCGGGAATACCGCTCGTACAGAGAATCCGAAAAGGAGAACCCTCCCTGCCGCGCCGTCTCCCGGAACGCCTCGTACTCGCACCGGCTGAAGTCGAAGAGCGTGTTGTCCGCGTCGAAGAGCAGGATGTCGTACCGTTTCATCTTACTTCGTAAACTTGTGGAAGTTCTTCTTGCCCTTGCGCAGGATCAGGCCGTCGCCGCCGAACCGTGCTTCCTCCACCGCGGCCTTCAAGTCGGAGACCTTCTCCTCCCCGATGACGGCTCCGCCCTGCTGGATGGTGCGGCGGGCGTCGGAATTGGTCGTGCAGAGGCCGGACTTCACCAGAAGATCGATGACGGTGATCTTTCCGTCGGTGAAATCGGCGTCGGTCAGAACGGTCGTGGGCATGTTGGAGTTGTCCGCGCCGCCCGCAAACAGAGCCTTCGCGGCCGCTTCCGCCTTCTTCGCCTCCTCCTCGCCGTGGACCAGCTTCGTCAGCTCGAAGGCCAGGATCTCCTTGGCTCGGTTCAGCTCGCTGCCCTCCCATTTGTCCATTTCGTCGATCTGCTCCAGGGGCAGGAAGGTCAGCATGCGGATGCACTTCATGACGTCCGCGTCGCCCACGTTCCGCCAGTACTGATAGAACTCGAAGGGAGAGGTCTTGTTGGGATCCAGCCACACGGCGTTTCCGGCGGTCTTGCCCATCTTCTTGCCCTGGGAATCCGTCAGAAGGGTGATGGTCATGGCGTGGGCGTCCTTGCCCAGCTTCTTCCGGATCAGCTCCGTGCCGCCCAGCATGTTGGACCACTGGTCGTCGCCGCCGAACTGCATGTTGCAGCCGTACTTCTGGAACAGGTAGTAGAAATCGTAGGACTGCATGATCATGTAGTTGAACTCGAAGAAGGACAGGCCGCGCTCCATTCTCTGCTTGTAGCACTCCGCCCGCAGCATGTTGTTGACGGAGAAGCACGCGCCTACCTCGCGCAGAAGCTCCACGTAATTCAGATCCAGGAGCCAGTCGGCGTTGTTCACCATCTGGGCCTTGCCTTCGCCGAAGTCGATGAACCGCTCCATCTGACGGCGGAAGCACTCGGCGTTGTGGTCGATGTCCTCTCTGGTGAGCATTTTACGCATGTCGGTCCGGCCGGAGGGGTCGCCGATCATGGTGGTGCCGCCGCCGATCAGGGCGATGGGCTGGTTGCCCGCCTGCTGCAGACGCTTCATAAGGGTCAGCGCCATGAAATGGCCGGCGGTCAGGGAGTCTGCGGTGCAGTCGAAGCCGATATAGAACTTCGCACGACCCGCGTTCACCATATTCCGGATCTCTTCCTCGTCCGTCACCTGCGCGATCAGCCCGCGCGCCTTCAGTTCTTCATAGATGCCCATGGGATTCTCTCTCCTCTGTTGATGTTGAATGATAATATGGGTAATCCGGACTGCTGTGCCGGATTATTTTCTGTTTTTCGCCAGCATTTCCTCCGCGGCCTCGGTCTGCTTCTCCGTCACGTCGATGCCGCCGATGATCCGCGCGATCTCCGCCGTACGCTCGTCCCCCGTGATCTCCCGGACCGCGCTTTCCGTCCGCCCGTCCCGCTCGCTTTTCTCGATGAGCAGGTGGCAGGGCGCGATGGAGGCGATCTGGGGGGAGTGGGTCACGGAGATCACCTGGGCTCTTTTGCTGAGCCGCTCCAGCATGATGCCGATGCGCTCCGAGGTCCCGCCGGATACGCCCGTGTCGATCTCGTCGAAGATCAGGGTGGCGGACTCGTTCTTGTCGGCCAGGGCGGTCTTCAGGGCCAGGGTGATCCGGGACAGCTCGCCGCCGGAGGACACCCTGCCCAGGGATCCCAGCTCCTCGCCCGCGTTGACGGAGATCAGAAAGTCCACGTCGTCGCAGCCGTCGGAGCGGAACACGGGGACTCCGTTCTCCCTCAGCGGCGTCACGGCGACCCGGAACCGCACCTTCGGCATGTCGAGGAACCGGAGCGATTCCGAAATCTCCCCGGTGAGTCGTTCCGCCGCCGCCGTCCGCTTGGCCCGGAGCTTCTCCGCAGCGCCGGAGGCTTCCGCTTCCTTCTCCGCCAGCTCCTTCTCCATCTGCGCCACCCGGAAATCGCCGTCCTCCAGCTCCGAAATCCGCGCGGCGATCTCCTCCCGCTTTGCCTTGACGTCGGCGAC
>Ga0256405_10011166_pt1 | contig 11563 bp, 17 predicted proteins | sample RumenRJG_02DNA_FD_189096 | JGI IMG/M metagenome (GOLD analysis project Ga0256405, IMG submission 189096) | Bovine rumen microbial communities from Lethbridge, Alberta, Canada - RJG_02 | ecosystem: Host-associated > Mammals > Digestive system > Stomach > Rumen | place: Canada: Alberta...
GATGACTTTTTGCATTAAAAGCATAAGTTACAACAATTTGTTTCATTTCCAAAATCCTAATTTTTTAAGAGTTTCTGCCATATCAACATCAGGATATAGCTTTTGCCAAGTTTCATAAGCTGTCAATTGTTTTTCAGGCTTTGTAAACCTTGCACTTTCCCAATCAATAGCTGCTTCAACTTTATTTGGTATATCATAGTAAGTATTTATGCCATCTGAGTAAAGATGGATATGATGCCCAGAAAACTTACGATGAAGCTTCGTGGCAATTTTATCACCAAAAAGAAAAATATTTATCATTTTCCAAAAATCATGAAATGGAAATGAATATCCTTTTTCCTTAGCAATTCTCTGAACTTCTTTACGATGTCTTTGAATGTTTTTAATTTCAGTAATTCTATTATGCAAGAATGTTAACTTCATGTTCAGGTCTCGGTCTAAAGATAATATCATCCGGAATAACAAGATTTACCATATGAAAATTTCTGTCTATTCCAATTTTAAGGTATTCGGCAGCTTTATTTCCAGCTTTCTCAAGAGACTGAATTTTACGAGTAAGAGCGAGCTGTTCTTCAAACTTCTTCTCTTTATTTATTCGCATCACCTCAGCGGTGGGAAACATATCCAACATTTCTTGCTGCTTTTTTGGATGCTTATCTCGTTTATTCTGAGAAAACTCTTGAGAATGATTATTCAAATTATTTGTACTTTGAAATACTGCCTCAACCATATTTAGAATATACTAATCTTCGTCTTCTTTTTCAAGAATTGATGTGTCTGAGTCAATAAGATTCATTACTTCTGCTATGGCAAGTCCGATTACACATAGGAGAGATAAGATAAACAATGTCCAACATACACCTGAAGCTCCATCAAAAAGAGCCAATCCAGCTCTATTAACTTTTGCAATAGCCAAAAATGTATCAAAGATCGATCTTACAACTGAGACAATACAAATACCTATGCCAGACATAACTGATGTATAGATACTAAGCATAAACATTTTTCCACAAAATGTAAGCTTTGTTGACTCAAAAAGCTGGTCAATTTTTGCTTTCAACTTTTTGTAAAAACAATTGTTTTTCTTTTCAATTTTTGCCAATCTTTTGGCCTCCTGCTCTTCCAATTTCTTCTGTTTCTTTTCTTCTCTTGTCATCTACTACACTCCATTTCATCTTTAGCTTTTTCAAAAGTTTTACTCAAATTTGCATAAAGCTCATCGGCCGTTGTGCTATTGTCACAATTAATAGTATGCATTGCACCATAAATTGTTTTTAGGAAAATTGTTTTACTATGCTCATCATGTGCAATAAGCCAAACATCTTCCCAATCCATAGTTAAGCAATTATTAACTCTAGTAATTATTTTCTTCATAATGCTCCTACCAAACCTCTGGTAATTCAATTAAAGCCTCATCTTTTTTATCCATAGCATACCAATATGAAGCATAAGCAAGAAGCATATCATCTAATTCTTCATAATGAGCATTTGAAACTGGTTGGTCTGTAATACCTTCATATGGATTTTCAAATTTGGCATTTTCATCTTTGCTAACATTCATTCTAACAGTAGAATATCCATTATCAAAGTCGAATACTTTTACGGTCTTATCTTCAAGAAGTTTATCAACAGCACAAATCTTCCATGCTCCTTCACCTGCTTCTTGATAACCTACACCAAAGATAGGATGATCCATTTCGAATGTATCTTCCTCAGTCGGATATTTCTGTCGATATGCAGTCCACCATTCTTTAAGGTAATCCCATTCATCAAATGACATTGTAAAATATTGATGATGAGTTCCGTCAGCATCACCAAACATTACATCTGCATCAATTGAGATTGTTGTGAATGATTGTTTTGAATATTGCTCAAGGAAAGAATTTTTGAATTCATCCAACAAACCTTTATTTTTGATAAAATCCAATAATTCATCTGGTGTACAGTAAAGAATTTCATCTAAACGAGACTGTGCAATAGACAATTTTTCTTCATCAGAAGGTTCTACATTCTTTTTAGGTGCGCGTGGCTTTACAGATTTATATTCACCATCATAAGTAACATTTTTATTCCATAAAGTACCAAATTCAGTATTTTCAACAAAGTCATCTACAATTCCAATGAAGTTATCAAAAATATCTTTTGGATCTGTAAAGTCCTCGAAGAAAATACGGATTTTTGAGTCCATTTCTTTAAGTTCATCTGCATCTTTATCATCATACCAGTGATACTTTTCGTTATATCCGGGATATATACAATAGTTATATCCGCGGGGATAAATAAAACAAATTTCTTTTCCAAGTTTCTTTTCAAGAACACGCAATAACTGAAAAGTAATGAATGTTGAGAAAGTTTTTGTGCGGTCGTAGCCAATTAAATTATTGTATTCGGTATGGTCCTTAAAATCTGTTATGCCTTGCGTCTTTAGGTATTTTTCCAATTCTTTAAGTTCATCGATACATTCATATTCTGGCTCTGGATAACCTTTTTCTGGTTTAGCTAAAACCTTATACCAAGAAATTCTCCAAACTGGATTAGAATATGCAAGCTCATACCATTCTCGTTCTTTTCCAGTGTCCCAGTCTCTTTCACACTTTCGTACCATAAAATTTTTAATAATAGAACGGCCATGTTCAAAAGTATGAATGTCTACATAAGGCAATTTCTTTTTCTTAAGAGTGGCTAAATCTACCAACTCACTCTGGTCATTATATTCTTTCATTACCAAGGCTCCTGTTCTTTATATGGCAAAAGATAGTCATCCTGATAGTCGTGCTGCTTCCACCAAAGGGCATAAGGCATAACTCCAAAGAAAAGACCGTTTCCATCACAGCCATATTGTGTATATTCCTCAAAGTCTTCTTCACTTTCCAATTCTGAAACTTCTTCTTCCAAGTCGAAATCTTTTAAGTCAACTGAGTCATATTCAAGGCTGAACTCATAACAACTTCTACTTGGCGCCTCATATCTGTCATCACAAGAAAATGGTTTTTCAGCATAAATGATAGCTTTAAGAACCTGCCAATTTATACGGCCTGAAGGACCATCACAATGACCAACATTATCCAACCAGAAATATTCATTATTGACATCTTCTGGATATTTCTTGCTGTAAGCTTCAAACCACTTACGAAGTAATGGAAGGTCTTTCAGTGGGAAAGTTGCTTCATAGTCATCATCACCATCAGCATCACCAAGCATAACATTTATATAAGCTGTAAAACTGTTATATTCTACACTCTTATTTTGTTCTGCAAAATACTTTTCAAGCTTATCTTTAAGAGAATTTTTCTCAAGAAAGCTTTGTACGAACTCAGGTATTTTGGCATACTCGGTTTCAAAAACTTCTTTAATTTTTGGATCCACTATTTTTCTCCTTTCTTTTTATTATATTTTAAGCCCCATTTAATTAATGGTTTTAAGTTTTTCATAGATGCTTTTGACATTGTAAAAATTTTATATTGAAATGTTTCGGGCTTCATACATATGAGCATATAAAACATTCGATTTGGAGTGGGTATAAATTTATAAAATGAGAATTCTGTAAATAGATTTTTCAAAATATATTCATCATGAGAATCATCTGGCTCGAGTGAAACATTTTCCCAAGCTATTAAAAAACTTTGATTTACCATACTATAATAGAATATACATTTAAAATGAAAAAAGGTCAACTAAATGTTGACCTTTCTTAAAACTATTCTAAAGTTTTTCCATCTGGCAGCTTTTCAGCATTTTCAAACTTACTTTCTGCAAGTTTTTCCTGTTTCTGAATAACCTTATTAAGGTGTTTCTGCCAAACTTTCTTCTGATGCTTTTTAGCAGAAGGCTTTACAAAATAGCGCTTTTCTTCATAAGCTTTCATAATACCTTCTTTCATGACTTCCTTCTTAAACTTCTTGAGAGCACGCTCAAGATTAGGATTTCCATCACGATCTTCCAAAACTTTAACTGTAACCATTATTCATCACCTCCTTCCTTCTTCTCTTTACCTAAAAGGTAATTAAGGCGATTCTCAAGACAGAACATATAAAGTTCCAGTGCATCACGCTCATGAACCATGAAGAACATTTCTGTTTCATCAAAGCCAGCTTTTTCACGAGTCTTTTTTCCATCATCATCAAATCCAGTAAGCGAATAAAGCTCCTTAAGCTTTTTACCTACATTGTCGATTTCCTGACGAATGAAAGCTGTTTTTCCAACTTCCTTCGAAGTTGCATCTTTTTTAGCCATTCCGGCCTCCTTTATTTAGTTTTCCCAAACCAAGATTTAGTGTCAACCTTGAAGATAGATTGTCTGATAACACTATTATATTCTGGTTTTTCAGGATTAAAATGTATATACTTGCTAATGTCTTTTCCCTCTAATAAAGAGCGAACAACGGACATATTTAGCATAGTCTTATCAATTATATTAACTTGTTTTGAGTTCATATTAAATGCAAAAAGTAACTGTTCAAGAGGTGTCTCACCCATATGAGCAACATCAAATTGATATCCTTGTTTAAGATCTTTTTCTACATCTTCAAGAGTTTTATTTGAGTCAGCAACCTCTTTGATGTAGTTATAACATAATTCTTTAATGTTATTTACAAGTTTAGTCTTGTCTAAGTAAATCGAACCTTTGATATTATCAGATTCATCGCCATATAAAGCTTTGTAAAGTGTAATAGAAGCTTTTGTTGGCTTAAATAAAAACTTTTCTTCAAACTCTTTAATGGAATAAGGTTTATCAAGACCTTTATTTATCATATGAACATCATTTGATATGTAGCGCGACCAGTCATAATCTGTTGTTACCAAAGCAACTTTTTTATTAGGTCCAATCATAGATAAAAGAGGCTCTACAAAATCATCAGCTTCATATTCTTGTGAATAAATAGTCTTAACTTTTTCACCTCTATAGGTATAAAATTTTTTATATAATACAATTGACTGATAATAGAGTGAGCTATACTGGCGATTGGCTTTATAATTTTCATCAATCTTTTTTCTTTCAGATGATGGAAACTTAAATGACTTAGATTCACCTAGGTCATATTCTGAAATTGGGTCAAAAATAATATAAAGAGTATCATTTAAGGATTGTCTTAAGTCCTCAGTAAATGAGATCATTTTTCTAACAACCTGTTCTGCTGTCTCATTTTTACCTAAACATCTATAGAAAAGGTTTGCAGAATCAATAATTATATAATCATATAACACTGTTTATTTTCTCCTTTTAATAATCGATGGAATTCACAACTGGAATATCACAAATATCTTCCCAAATTGGAGCTCCCATAAAGTTGTCTCTTTTAATTTCATATTTTACTATAGATGTTCCTTTTATAGATTTTTGGATGGCTTTATGAATATCATTATCCCACGCAAATCCCTTATAAAGTTCAACTTCCATAGTCTTTGAGAGATTATATTTGATATTAAGTTTATCATAACCTATAAAGTTAATTGTGACTAGTTTTTTGATATGCTTTTCTCCTATTCTTCCATACTCCAAACTGGTTTATTACAAACATGTTCCCAATAAATGCGATTAAACATTGACTCTCGTTCGAAGTCTACTTCTACAAAGTTTGAATTTCTAAGAGCTGCATCCATTGCTCTGAAAATGTCTGTATCCCAGAAGTGGCTACTACTAAAAGTCTCCACTAAGAAAGTACCTTCTAAGTTATATTTTGTACCATTTGCATCCCAAGCAAAGTATTTAACTTTAACAGGTTCTCGCCAAGGTTTTTTAGGCTCAGTATGTTTTTCCTCTTTAAGAGGAGCTTCTTTTGCCAAATTAGACCAACTTACATTTATTTTCCGTGGCCCGATTTTAACTTCATAAGTTTTTAAGTTAAAGTCTATATCTCCTAAATCTTCCATATATTAATTATAATAACATTATCTCTGGAAAGTGAATCCAATTAACTTATCACTCAATTTTCCTGTACCACCTTCTGGCATAATTGATTGCCCATCAGTTTTTAACTTAAGATTATAAGTGATTTTTGTATCATTATTAGAATAAGCAATAACAGTACATTCATAAGTTGAGCCTGGATTTAGTCCTTTAATTACAATTTCATTAGCATTACAATCATAAACTCCTTGGCTACAAATACCTGGAATATAGAATGTAAGTGATTTAAAGTTTGTAATTTCAGACTCTCTAATAGTCCAAGAAATAGTAACTGAATTTTCTGTTTGAGCTGATTGTTTTAATTCATCTAAATTACAATCTCTATCTTGATTGAAATAACCTTCAACAGTATCAGCAATTACATCATCAATTTTTTCTTTTACTGTTTTTCCATTATTATTGATTACAACTTCTTTACCTTGATTGTCTGTATAAATAGCTTCTTTATCTTCTGAATCATCTAACTGAAGAGTGTGTCTCATATCTGGAATAAGGTCTTTTGCATCCATTTCTTTTAAGTTTAATTCAGATTTAATATGAGGTGTCCATTTTTCATTAGCCCAAACTAATGAAGTTTTTTGTGTAAATACAATATCCTCATCGTTATAAGCATATAAACCTGAGAATCTAACTGGAAGTTTAATTGTATTTTCAAAATCTTCTATTAAGATTTGATATGTTCTGATTGTAAGACCGACTTTAACTGGGAAAATTTTAGACTCATTAAGCCAAGCTTTTTCAGCATATTCTGGGTTTTGGTCTATTGACTCTATAGTGACGTTGACAGGTACATCTACTTTCATACCTGCAACATCATTTTCAACCGACATATAAAGTGGAGCTTTTGGATATTGTTCCCAGAATAAGAATGTTGCTGCTTTATCAACATCTCTTAACTTAGAATAAAATGCAGTTGCTTGATAATTTATTTTTACTGGCATTGCCTTAACTACAATACCAGTTTCAGGTGAAATCCAACCTTTAACAGCTGCAGCAGTATTCATTGAGGCTGTACGGTCATCTTCTTCAAAAGATCCAGCAGCACTATAGCATGCAAAAGGTAAATCTAATGACACATAATTTATGTTGTTATCACCTTTAACAAAACCTTTTCCAACTGTCTCAGTTCTACGTCTGAATACGATGTCCTCTTTAGAATAAAGAACTCGACTTACATCACCCTTAAATAAAAGGGTAGATAGAAACCATTCGAGTCCTACTTTTACCATGAGGTCTGTACTGATATAATCTTTTCTGTCTAAGCTATCATAATAGCCTTTAATTGTTAGGTCTTGCATGATTCATCATTAAATTAGAAATTTTTTCAAAATCATCATTGAAAACATTTTCTATATTATAATTAGTTGTTAGCAGTTTATGTATATTTTCCTCTGAAAAGTCGGAGTTATCATTCAATTTAACAATACCAATTAAAGGTCCTAATGCAATTATTCCAATCTTAATCAACTGTTCTATGAACATTCTTTTTAAGGTTTCAACTTCTTTACTACCCATATTATAATAGCTCGAATTTAAGTTTAATCCTAGAGTATCGAACATTTCTACTGTAGGGTTTTTAGAAACAATTAAAGATGGGATATTCATTTCTTGTAAAATAGGAAGAAGCTTAATATCAGAAGTATGTAGTCCAATTAAAGACTCAGACATAATTTTATTATGAAATACATCTGCAATGTCATCTCGTGTACATTCATTAATTAAGCAATAAATATTATTTTTTTCCAAAATAAGTTTTTCTTCATCTGTTGTATAAAAAATAAACGCCTTTGTTGCTATGTTTTGTGGAATTACATAATTCTGTAAACCATAAAGAAATTTTACTAGTTCAGTAACATCATATTGAGCTTGTTTCATTATGAAATCTCCTTTAAAACTAAAAAAGCTCCAGCTATAGCTGGAGCTATATTATTGTTATATTAACAATTATTCAAACTTAACACCACAAACTGGACAGTGTGTTGTTCCTTCTTCAGGAGACATAGCTCCACAAGAATCACAAGCAAGACAATCAGCCTCAGTGTCCCAAACAATGTTTACTTTACCATTGATGTTTGTTACGTCCTTAATACGATTTTTTGAAGCTTCTGGAAGCATATCATATCCCTTAAGAAGGGCAATCTTATCAGCTGTTAAACCTGTAGAAGTTGATGCTGCTGAACGGCGAGTTTTAGGTGCCTCAACATTAGCTGTTTCCATTGTATCAAATGAAGCAGTTGTAGCTGGCGCTGCCATTGGATCTGGCATTGTATCAGTTGAAGCAACTTCATTCATTTCAGCTTCTGTCATATTAAGATTTTCGCGAATTGCAACATTTTCAGCTTCTGCCTGAGCGGCTTCTGTTTCAGCTCTCTTAGCTTCCCATTCAGCCTTTTCTCTTTCAGCAAGACCCTGCAATTCTTCGAAATAATTTGTTCCAAGTGATGCATCACAAAGCTTAAATACAGAAGGAATTCTCTTAAGAAGTTTGTAATATGGAGTTGGTCCGAAGAGCTTCTCAATATCATACTTCTTATATGCCATTTCTTCCTGTGTAAGATTACCTTCAACAATAAGAGCTTCATTTACCTGAGAACCATCATTGTTGATAAGCTCTTCCATCATCTCTTTTTCCTTGAGACGAGAAGCATTCTTTACATCAAATGGATTATCTTTTTCACCATTCTTCTTAATGGCTACATCATATTTTTCATAATTACCATATTTACCAATCAAGTCACGAATTTTTGTAACAAAACCAAATGACTTAATACCTTCCTTTGCCCATACTCTGTTCTGGTCATCGATTGTAACATCACGAGCAAGAATCTTTGTATGCTTATTTTTAGCACACCAATCATCTGAACGGTCAATTACATTGTAAATTGTAACACGGTCACCTTTGAAACCTTTTGAGTAAGTGAAAGCAAAACCATCAGACTCCTTAAATCCACCTTTAGAAACGGCTTTGAAGAGTTCTGGGAATTTAGCCTCATTTACAAATACTGGCTTTTTATTTACGTAAGTCTTTTCCATAACTTTGTTATAAAGTCTCAAAAGAATATAGTTGTCTGATTCTCTTTCTGCTGGAATTGGCATACGAATTGTGAAACGCTTTCCATCATCGTCCTTTACATCAGCAATAAGCATTTCATGTGGATCATAAGGTGATCTCTTGAATGAGGACATTACTGATTCTGTTCCGATTGGGGCGCCGAGAAGGCGAACGATACGATACTGACCTTTATCAGTTCCTGTGTAGGCTACATCTTCATAGTTTTTTGAAGGTGTGTAAGATGAACCCTTGTTTTTAGAGTTCTGTTCTTCTTGTTCTTTGAGTTTCTTCGCATATTCTGTGAAGAACTCGTCATTGAGTTGTTCTGACATATTGCATTTTCTCCTTATATATATTACATTAAATTACAGCAACTGCTGTATGATTTAATTAGTACATATCTAAATATTAACAGTCCTTAAACCGTCTTTTCTTCATCTGGGTCTTTATCCGGATTCCAATCCTTCCAAGGACCATAATTCAATTTATATTTACTAAGCTGATTATCATTAAGAGACTCAGCAAACTGTGATACTTCGAAAGCGCCATACCTAGCTAAAGTAATAAGCTGAACGGCATTTGCTCTGTCTAAAGCATCAAAATTAAAACCTGGACATTCTTTTTTATTTATCCATTTTTCGGCTTTAACTTCAGTCATAGACTGTCGAATCATTCTAAAATCTTCAAAATATGAAGAAGTTACTTCTGTAAAGTTTTTTCTAGGCTTAAAAATTAAACTCATTATGCATCCACCTTTGTAAGAGCTACATCCATAAAGCTATTCTTGATATGAATAATAATGTGAGCATCATTATCAAAATCAAAACTAAACTTAAATGTTTCTTCTTTAAGAAGATCTTCCTTCAAAAACTTCATGTGTAAAGTTGGGAAAAGGAAGAGTCCATCAATAATGTGGTCCTTATCAACCGAAACAATTGGAAGGTCTGCACTAACCTCAGAAACCATATTGTCATAATGCAATAAAACTTTTGATTTATCTTCTGGGTCAAAGCTTATCTTGAGCTGCTTATACTTCCAAGAGTCAGCATCAAATACACCTTCAAACTTTTCAATAGCTTCATAGAAATCAGCAGTTTTAATAGTCAATTCAGATTCAGTATCTGCTGGAGCTGACATTGCTGCAATTTCTTCTTCAGAAGGAATCTGGAAATCAACTTCTGGCTCATTAAACCACATCTTAATTCCAAGAGAATCGATGTTGATATAAACATATGGATTGATTGAATTATCCAAAGAACTTTCAAAATTACAAATCTTAAATTCTCTAGCATCTTTAAGAAGAGGAGAGATTGTTCTCAAAAGATAGAAATCTTTTCCATTAGCACCTGTCTGGATTTTCTTTGTAATGATAGAAGTATTATCAACGCTTGTTACACCTTCATCTGAAAGTTTAACAAACTTATTACAATTCAAAAGACCTGCCATGCTACACATATAAGAAATTGTATTTTTAAGGTCGTCTGTAAGTGAAATTGTTGTTGCGCCTGTAAAGGCATTAGAAGTTTCAAACTCTGAAATAGCCTTCATATCATCGGCAGCTTCTTCCTCAATTGTGTTCAAACAAACCTGAGAATATTTTGCTGTTGTCTGATCACCTGTAAAAACAAGCTTTGAGTTTGCATAAGAAATAGTATTTACATCTGAGTTTACTTTTTCAAGATAATTCAAAAACTTAGAAAAATCAATTGTAAACTTAAAAGAATCATTTGATTCTATATCAAAGTCAGCGGTAATATGTCCACTAGCGCCATTTCCATAAACTGACAACTTATTATTGTCAATAACAAAAAGCTGTTCAGTTTTAAGAGCTGCTGTATTATTACAACTCTTCAAATATGAATTAAACACTTTCAATCTGTTAATTTCATCTTTTTTCAAAATAAATTGCATTGAATAGTTTCTCCTTACTATAAAAATATTTTATTTTAATATTAACTTTAAAACAAAAAGAACACCTACAAAAGGTGTTCCTATAAAAGCTAATTTTTCAATTCTTCAAGCATCCAATCTTGAACTTTACCATCGAAATAATACTTTAAGATAAACTCATACCAGCTAGAAGTATCAGCATTTACAATATAGTCATCAATCATGAAATATGGTGGTTTATTAGTTCCTTTAATAACATAAGGTACATGAGGTTTCTTAAGTTTTTCAACCATAGCATCCCATTCATATTTTCTAAACCATTGACCTAAAAGTGGAGTATAAAAATGTTCCATAAGTCGATACTTTTCTGTATCGCATGGTATACGAATAAAACTTTTTTCAAGTGAACTTCGTTCAACAGCTTTTGTTACTGTTCTGCGATTTTTAAAAAGTCGGTCTTGTGTAATAAATGATTTTATTTTTAAACCAGCTCCAGCAACAGGCACAAGACTAACGTCATCTACTTCAATACACTTATATGTTTCATGTACATAATCATCATGTGATACTTGTTCATCATCAATAAAATATTCATTAGGCTGTTCGCTATATTCTTTATAAAGTTGTCTTTCTTTTTTAGAAACAATATAGTATGTTCGTGTATCTTCATCGTTCCAATGTCGTACACTAATAATTACAGCATTCTTAAAGTCA
>Ga0256405_10011167_pt1 | contig 11563 bp, 4 predicted proteins | sample RumenRJG_02DNA_FD_189096 | JGI IMG/M metagenome (GOLD analysis project Ga0256405, IMG submission 189096) | Bovine rumen microbial communities from Lethbridge, Alberta, Canada - RJG_02 | ecosystem: Host-associated > Mammals > Digestive system > Stomach > Rumen | place: Canada: Alberta | collected...
ATCGGTTTTATTCGATGCCTAACGCTTTGATGACAGCGTCTTCAGGGCTGGTGTAAAAGGTCGTGGTAAATTTGGAGAACAGTTCGGAGGGAACCGAACCGATGTCTGTGGCTGAGCTCATCGGCAATAGGATTTTCTTTGCCCCTGCGTCGAAACAGACTTGTAAAGTGTCGGCGAGGTTTTCCACCTTGGCGATGGTACCGCCTATTGTCATGGACCCAAGGACTGCGAGTTGGGCCGTGGTCGCCCTACCCAAAGCTGCGCTGCAATAGGAGATGAAGGCGGCCAAGGCGATGTTCGAATCAATGCCTACTCCCTGGCAATCCTCAATGTTCATCAAATAGTCCTTCGTTTCCAGGGCGATTGTTTGTGAGATGGATTTCGCATTGGCCTTGAAATAGTTCTGAGCGGTCTTCAACGCTTCCTTGATTGCCTTGGAATTGCCCGCTCCAGTCGTGTCGAACTTTCCGGAGCCTTTCTCGTTCAAAACGCATTCGATTTCGACGATGCCGACGGAATTGGCACTGGACCCAGTGGTGAATACGGTGCCGGCTTTGCACTGCCCTTCCGGGATGAGTTTGCCACCGCCCTGTTCCAAAACGGATACGAATTTTTCGTCCATGGTCTCAAGATCGATATAAGAGAACTGCGTATCGTAGAATTCCATTCCGCCAAGCTTCTTAAGCTGTTCTTTTACGCGCCTTCTTCCTTCGAGCGCGTATTGGAGGATCTCCGCGATGTCTTCCTTGGTGTAACTGTGATCTGGATAAAGGAGTTTGACCATAGCGGAGACGTATTTGTTGACTGCCATCACGTCTCTTTGATTAAGGCATCTGCCGAGCTTAAACCATTTCCGGTAACTGTCCGCATAGGACGTCTTTCTCATTTCGCGCAGGAATTCGGCGAAATAATCCGAGATGAAGCCCCATCCGTCCGTAAAGAATTCGGGGCGCAGCTTAGGAATTTCCCAGCCAGGGATATATAGATGGATGCGATCGAGGAACGCGGTGTCGATCATCTCTTCGGGGAACGGCTCGAATAGGGTTGAAGTTTTCATCAAAGAATCGATGGATTGGTTGATGTTCCCCTCGAACACGAAGGAGGCTTTCGCGATGACTTGTTCCTTCCCTCTAACGAAGGATCCGGAGTTCATGTAATCCTTCATGATTTGGACGCCGTTGCTGTCCTTAAACTTAATGCCCGCGACTTCGTCAAAGGCGACCGTATCCCACATGCCGACCAAGCCAACGGTCTTCTTTCCCATGTTGTAGAAAAGGTTCGCGACGGTCGTTTGGCCGCCGGAAAGCAAAATAGAGGACGGAGACAATTCTTTGTAAATATGGGATTTGCCGGTGCTTCTTGGGCCCAATTCGCAGATATTCATGTTGGACTCGATCATCGGCAGAATGCGCTCTAAGGCGTGCCATTTGACACGAGGTTCTAGTTCCGTCGGCTCCAAACCGCAAGACCTGACTAGAATGTCGATCCACTCCTCCTTTGTGAAATTGGCTCTACCGGAGACGATTTCCTGAAGGTCGAAGCCAGGCATTTGGATCGGGGTTAGGCCATCGATAACGAACTCGCCGCCTTCGTCTTCATCAAATTGGTAGGAAAGCTCAACGATGCACCAGATGCCGTCGCTCAGAAGCCTCTCGTTGGATTTGACGACTTCGTCCGGGATGACGTTGGTTATTCCCATGTTGTGGAGATGGGCCCAGTAAAGGTTCTTGCGTTCGTCGAACCTGGCGTCGACTACGTCAATGACGTTATAGGAGCCATTTTCGCGAATCCTTGATTTGACCAATTCAACTTCGTCATTTCGAACATAATTGTTGGTAAGGATTTGTTTTACCTGCTCGATGCCCGCGTCGATGTCTGCGTCCGAATCGGAGGCGCAATAGGTTCCTAATAGGTATTCCAAAACGAATGTGGGCACGTTGGAAAAACCTTTCACAAGCTTTGTAGCGCCTTTTTTGACGACGCGGCCTGCAAACGATTCATAAAGTTTCTTATCTAAATCGTCCATTGTTTGCTCCTCCTTAATAAATGTCGAGACGCATCGTGTTTTCCATGTATGTATGGAAATTAGTTAAGACGCTCCCGAGATTCCGGTTGCACTCCTCTAGCATGCTGCTCTCTTGTAGGTTTAGGTTGTTGATCGTCGACGTGAAGGAGTTGACGGATCCTGAGGTTTTCGTGGCATCTATTTTCGCGAAACCTACGGAATAATCACCGGCATCGCTGACATGGAACGAAAGGTTGGCGGAAGCAAAATTACCGAATTCCGCCGAAACCTGTATCGAGGCATAAGTCCCAAGCCCTGAAGGGTACTGCTCTAAGTAATGCAACGATCCGCTGTTGACGTAATACGACAAGGATTTCGTTGTTGAGAAATCATGGCCAAAGCGTACGTTGATCATCGTTCCGGCTTCGCCAGCCTGGCTTGTGGTATAGCTCACGGAACGGTCCTTTGATGAGACGTCCTTTGCAAGCTCCTCAAAGTCAAACTTAGGCGTAATCGCAAAAGTGGCGTTTGTGGTGTTGCCAGATTTGTCCGTTAATTGGAAGGAGACGTCCTTAGTGCCACTTCTGGTAAATGCGAATTCGGTCGGCGAAACCAAAATGTTGCTTTGGGCATCATAATTGTCGGAATAAGTGATGAAATCGGATGCTTTGTATACGATGCCGACGTAGTATTCCTGGCCTTGCTTTTGTTCAAAGGTTGGAGACGTTGTGTCTACGACGTTGACAAAGCGATTTAATTCCTTCACCAACTCACCATCTTTTGAATAAATTGAGTAAACGATGCGGTATTTGCCAAGGATTTCGCTATTTACTTTGCCAGAAATGATAAGCTGGTATTTGTCTTGAGGAAAGGTAACGCCAGGGTCGGTGTATTGAGAAAAGACTTCTATGGTTTGTTCCAATTCACCGTTGATCTTAATTGTCTCCGTAGCGCCGCAAGAGCCCAAAAACAAAGGAACTGCGGCGAGGATTGTTAATAATGCCTTTCTCATAAATCCTCCTTAAAAGAGCGGCTTAAACTTAGCCAGGTCTATGACAAACTGGATACGTTCTCCGACGTCGTCCTCTTCCTCGTTTTTGATGACCAGGAAGTAGCGTTTGTTGCGATCGTAGTCCAAGTTCTTGAGTAAAAACCTCATGCTGATCTCACGGTCGTTTTCTGTCGTTTTATTTGCCACGAAGGTCTTCTCGTCGGAAATAATCTGCTCGTTTTCGTCGACGAAATAGACGCGGATCACGGCTTCGGTTTTCCTTCCTTCGACGCGTTCCATCTGTTCGAAGGTCAGCGAGAAGGATTTCATCATTATCTTTCTGGTTGGCGTCTTGAGCATGACCTTGACTGGTTCTGCCCCTGCTTCATCTTTTGCAGCCCTCATCTCCGAAAGGACGATGACCGGAGTGACCATTTCTTGGAGCGAGGATCCGCCGTGAATATATTGGATACCCCCTCCCGCTTTCGGGAAAAGGTCGCATCCATAAGGCGTGGCGACTTTGCATTCGCAGTTACCCAGATAGGACATATCGAACCTGTTGGTGTTCGCGATCTCTTCACCGTGTTCGAGCAAGGCGAATCGGCCGCTTCTGAAATCAATTCCCAAGCCAGCGATCGAACTGTATTTGGCAGATTCGTCGATCTGCTTGTTCCTATAAAGGAAGCCATGGTCAGACGTGATGATGTAATTGGAGATCATCAATGCGTTGTAAAGTTTCTTGATCAGTTGAGTAATTTCAAGAACCGCTTTCTCACACGCTTCTACGACTCCGGTATCATGTTCGCCCGCTGCGTCGATTGTATCGTGATAAATGTAGACAAGACTCTTGTCCTTCATGTATTCGCGTAGCGCCGTTTTATTCCACGACATCACGGTATCATAGCGGATAGCGTCATAGCCGTTTGACATCGCTTGGAGAATTTTTTTCCTTGCATCGAGACCATCGGTGGGCTTCCCATCGACAAAGACCGCCTTGTCTGCGTAAGAAATTTCCTGATGGGGAAGCAACGCCGCCATGCCGAACATCGTGATTGAAGGCAGGGTCGTGATTTGGGCAAGGATCTTCGCCTTCCCTTTGAAGGAATCCATTTTATTTATGGATTCGACCAAGTCCCAACCGACTTCATAGCGCATTGCGTCCGAGATGATGACGAACTGCTTTTTCGCGGGTCTATCGAGATGGTTTTTAAAGAAATTGACGGAGAGGGGAAAAGACCCAAACGAATAATTGGGTTCCTTGGTCTTTAAACTATTCGAGAAGGCGTATCCGAGAGGATTGAGATATTTGGTTTCGTATTCGTTATCGACCGTTTCGACAATTGAGAGTTCTTCGTCAGTCGGGTCTTCGATCTTGGAATACGAGCAAAGCAAATGGCGATATGCCCTGTCAATCCAATGATAGGAGTCGACATATTTGCCTATGTATTCCTCTGGAAGAAGACCATCTTTTATGGAAACTAGGATTCTCTTCCTAAAATCAATGAAATCCAATATAAAAGCGTAACGGTTTTTATATAATCCGAACCATTTCCCCGAGCGTCTTTGTTCCTGGATGATTCGGGCGTAGAAATCGTAGTCATAGCTTCCACCCGCAAGTGCATGGACAATGGAATTGATGACCATTTCATCGAATTCGGGGAACACGTCGCAGGAACCGATGGCCTCGATGCCTTTGCTGGCAAAGATCTCGATGATCCGCAGGCGCTTGCAAACGCCAGACGCGAAGGTAGCGTATCGGTCATCGGGCATGAGAACTGAAGACACGAATATCTCTGCGTCCTCGCTGTTTTCGTTCATGACCAAATTTTTCAAGTATGGGACATCGAAAGTGAATTCGGCTTTCTTGGCAATCGCGGTGACGAGGAAAGAGTCCGCTAGAGACGAAATGTTTTCTACGCCAGAATAAGAATATGCGTCGCCGATGACGTTCCAAAGGAAGTCTCGGAAGCCGTACTTCTCTAGAAGTCCGTATTTTTGCCCATCGGTCTCATCAAGTATTAGTTCGCGGAGGATATAGTCGATTTTATTGTAATAATCGGAATTTTTTACAAGAACCGACATCATCGCGAACTCTAAGTCCCTTGGCGCGACGGCATCATTAAGCTCAATTCTTTTCTGCAATTGGGCGATTCTGTCTTGTGAGTCGAAGAAATGGATATGCTGTTCCACCACCGTTCTTAATCTTGCCGAGGAAAGCCCAAGGCGGCGCATTGTTAATGCGACGGTGTCGGCATAGTATTCCTTGGCCATAAGGAGAGTATCTTCAAGCCAGTTTTCTGAATCCAGGGGACGTTCAATCGGACAGTAAATAAGATAGTTTGAATCTTTATCTTCTTCCTCTAGAAGTACTTTGATGGTGAAGGGATTATTCGAGTAGATGACGACTTTGGCGTTACGATAATTGCCTTTATCGTCCTCAATGCTCTCGGAGAAATTTTTCGGAGCATCAAACCAGAAAATGACCTTTCTATGGTCGGAAGGTTCGTCAAAAAGGCGTTCTAGTTCTTCTTTGGCGACAGAATAATCAATATTCTCCATTCTGATGCCTCCTATTTAATGGGGACGAAAAGGTCTTTCTTAAGAGTTCTTCCGTCTACTTCTAATTCAACGCCTTGGAATTTTGCGTAGTTCACTTTTACGCCGTCGTCCAAATCGATATCGATGTATTGATTGGCCATGTGGTCGAGCACCTGGCCATATTCAAGAAGTTCCTGCTCACAGGCGATGACCTCATCAAGCTGTTTGCGGACATCCCTCAAATCCCTGGTATCCAAACGGCCAGAGCCAATGCGGGCTTGGAGTCTCTCTCTTTCTGCCTTGTACATCGCGGTGCGGGGGAGAAAATACTTGGAGTTAATAAGCGCCAGGGTGTTCTTGTTGTATCGATGCATATAGAGCAAGCAACGGAAAGCGCCGTGTTTACCGCTTGACATCATCCAATAGATCGGGCGCTTCTGGTAAATCTTGAGATGGTCTGGATAGAAACCATCATTTAGGTAGTCATTAATGATTTCTCGGGAGCTTTTGCCTGATTTGGGATCGAGCGCGCTGGCGATGAAGTTGAGATTTTCCTCCAACGTATCCTCACCATAAATGCGAGAGACCATATCTACGATCGATTGCGTAAGGCCATCGTTCATTCCAATGAATTTGTAGATATGGAGGACGCCATCTTGATCGACGTAATCGCCATATTTGCCGAAATCGAATTCTCCGCCGGCATAGATGAGTCCTTCTTGTTCAAGGGAATAACGCCCCATAAGGAGGCCGACAAAATAAGAGATGAGGGAGCAAATTACGGTTTTAGTATCAATCGTTTCTATCGAGGTTTGGGGCTTGTTATTGCTGAGATTTAGTTCAGTTAGACCACATAAAGCTGATATTAAGTTATTAATTTGTTTTTCGTTTTGTTCCAAACGCTCAGTTCTAGAATTTTGTTCCGCCGCTGCGATAGCTAATGCATCCGAAATATACTGGGTTTCTTGTTTGGAACCTATTCTTAATAACGTATGTTTCTGAAAATTCCAGGATAACTCCCGTGAATCCCAATCCTCGCGACAAAGCTTGATGCAACCAAGGACCAATTCTTTTAACTCTGGATCATCTAAATGCGGCGGACACGGAAGGTTTTTTATATCATCGGGCATTACGTTGATTGTAGGGTTATATATTTTAAGAATGTAGTCGGCGATAGGAGAATTCAAATAGCCTAGGAGTCCGTAAAATCTAGGGTCCGCTGTTGTCACAAAAACATTATTTGATGCCCCTTCGGTTATAAACCCAGATGGAAGAAAACGAAAACTTGTTATTCCAGTGACGATTCTAGACATCGTAATGCTTTCTTTTAAGGCATATTTAATATTACGCAATGTCGCACGAGGTTTTCCTTTTGGATCAACAAAATTTTTGATTGAACGACCGTCGTGTTCCCAATCAATTACTAAGAGTTGATTACCGTACCACCTTTTAAACGAACCGCCTTTGTTGCACGGAAACCACTTCTCTTTATTTGGTTTTACCTCGTACCAAAAGCGAATAAACTTTTCGTTCTCCCCAGTTGTTATTCCGTTCCCAACTTCAAAAGTATTACGGACTAAGGGCAAAAGAAATACTTTTAAGAAAGATTCTCGAAGCCAGAAAGCGAGAGGCTTGCCAGGAATCTTTTCCAAATTTACTAACTGGTTTGTTGAAATGAAGGAATCCTTTAAAAATGCTTCTTCCTTTCCATTCGGGGAATCGATGCTTTCCAAGTTATGAAAAACAGTTCGATAGCTGCTGACATTAGCCAATCGCGATACAAACGAAACTGTTTGAACAACCTCTCCGCCTATTGCCTCAAAGGCATGCGGGCCGAGGTGAAGCAAATTCGTAAATAATCGAGTTTTGAGCAAGGATGCTCTTAATTGTTCGAAGCTACCCAAAAACATCCAACTTCTCATATTAATCATAGCCATGAAACCATTCTTTTTAACAAAGTCAGTTTCCATGAACATAGCAAACATATCCGCTTTGCTGTTAGGGTAGTATTTGTTGGCGTAATCCTTGGCCGGCTGTTCCAAAGAAGAGATGCCAATATACGGCGGATTCGTGATCATCACATCATACTTTTTGGCCAAAACCGATGCGATTTTGCAGAGTTTTTCGGCCAAAGGAAGCACATGATTTTGGAAATCGAGCTGAGAGGTATCGGCGATGAAATTCGTGATCTTGTCATGGATTTCGATGCGAGCGCGTTCGTAATCCTTATCAAGGACCTTGAGCAAGGAACCGATGACCTTGCCATTGCTAAATGTCGTGATGAGGTAGTTCAGGACGTCTTCCGTAAATTCGGAGAAACGAAATCCCTTTATCTCGTCGCGGTAGTTGAAACGGCCGAAAGGCTTGCTGTCGAGGATTTCGTAAACGTTTGGAATCGCAATCCTACCAGGATTGAAGAACCTCGGGTCGATGGAGCGGGCCTTCATCATTAAAGAGAATTGCGATAGCTGGGCTGCGCGCTTATCGACATCCAAACCATAGAGATTCTTCTTTAGGATGAGGCTTGGGATGTCGCGGCGGTTGTATCCGCGCTCCAAGTACATTTCGTAAAGAAGATCAAAAACGTAAACAAGGATATGACCGGATCCGCAGCAAGGCTCGATGATTCGGATTTCCTCTGGGTTGACGTTCTTGTATTTGATGCGTTCCAGTTTGGCCAAAACATCAGGCTCCTGCTCGGCGTCTTCGACGTAGTACTTCATCTTCTCTTTCAAAGAAGAGTCGGGATAGGACTCAAGCCAGAGGCGTCCAACCGAATTCTGGGCCATGTAGCGGACAATCCAGTCGGGAGTGAAGAGCTGAGTCACGGCGGAAAGTGTATCTTTAGTGATGGTCTTCTTTGAAGCGAATACTTCATCTTTCTTAACCGAATTATAGAATTGGTAAAGCCAGCCGATGACTTCTACGTCGTTAAGAAAGTCTTCTTCCGGGATGTCCACAATTCTTCTAATCACTGAATTCTGCGACAAGAGGTTGTGTGGCAAGAGGAGTTCCATGTATTCCTGCTGGCGGTCGAAAAGCATCGGCAAGATTTCCGACAAGGCGTTGCACTGCGAGAAAAGGACATATCTATATAGTTCGTCTTCCTCGCCAGCGCTTTTATAAGAATCGACTTTTGCCATGTCTAGCTCTAAGTCAGTCGCGACGTAGGAAAGATTCCTGAGGATTTCCGGCTCATATCCGCCACCGCGGGCGGTTAATACGCGGAAGCCGTGTGGAAAATAGTCATGGACCTCCATGAAGCGGAGAGCGATGATGCGGTTGAACCATGTGTAGGCGAATTCTTCCACCACCACATCAAATCCTTCCACGCCGATATGTTCGGAAATGATTCGGTTTCTAAGCTCGTAGACGTTTTTGGGGAACGTTTGCTCGACGCCTTCGATAACCGTTCTTTCGCCGACGATATTGCATTTAGCATTACGGTCTTTGTAGATGCCCAGTTTGTTTAGGGAAAGGGCGATTTGGGTTTCAAGTTCCCTTCGGGCATATAGGGCATAATCCATCAAGGCTTTTTTATCCATGGCTTGGTCCTTTCTGACTAATCGATGTTGATTTCGTCGTTGTCTTTTAGGAATTCTTCGAGTTTTCTTTTGATGTTCGCGACCAAAGAGTCGATGTCGCTTTGCTGGGTGATGGTCTTTTCGGCGATCGGGACGAGTTCGATGGCTTTGACCTTTTTGACTCTCTTTTGGACGGGCGGAGTTGGCGGGACGACTGGAGTATCGTCGTTCGTGGGAACTTCCGCGGGCTTTCTGTCTTCTTCCAATAGCCGCTGCAAAGTTCTGCGGAAGGCCTGTACGTCGTTGCGAGCAGCGCCTTTGGCTTGTTCGATGTGGCCGGGGTTTTCAAGCGCGGTCGTATATCGGGCGAACGCATTGCGCATCTTGACAAGCTCGGCTTCGATGCCGTCCTTCGTTTCGGCTTTCTCAAAAGGTTTGCCAAGGGCGACTTCCGCCTCGGCTTCGATTTGCTTTAGGCATTCGTCGATTTCCTTTTCGGCCTGGGCCTTGATGGCGGCATTGATCTCCCTTTTGATGTTCTCGGCTTCCGCTACTAAGCTCCCGAGCTGCGGAATGAGGTTAAAGGGTTCGGGGTTGTTGAGGATATCCGCGATGTCGTTGATCTGCCCTGCCATTTGGCCGAGGTCCGCGATGAACATGCAGTTGTCCTGGTAATAGGTCAATAGTTCCTTCGCTTGCTTCCAGGTCCTCATCTGCGGGCCGTCGTTTTGGTAGAAACGGAGGATCGCATCGAGGCTTTCACCGTAATCCAATAGTTTGGATTCAGATTCGATGATGCGTTTGAAGACAGTGCCGGCGTCCTCGCTTGCGATGATGTCCTTGAAGAGTTCGATCATTACATCGACTTTCGGTTTGCCGGGATAATCCTGGTTCGGATGGGCGGCGCGGACTTCGCGGAGGGATTCAAGGCGCTTGTTAAAGAAGGACACGGAATCTTCGTATAGCGCCTTCTCCTTAAGCTCGATGACCTGGTCAAAGGCATCTTTCATGACGCGCCGGACCTGGTTCAGCGTCCTTTCGTCGATTTTTTCTTTGATCTCGAGTTTGATGTATTCATCATCGGATCCGCGATAGATCGTAAAGAGATCCTTTTTCGGGCTTAGGACGTTGCCGCGGTATTTGCCTTTGAGGAGACCATTAACGATCATCTTCGCCACCATGAGACGAACATCGATGGACCGGTAGCCAAAGGGAGGCTTGCCGAGTTTTTGGCAAAGCCATTTGATGGAAGTGTCGGTGGAGCGGCCTCTGTTGTCCTTGACGATTTCGTAAATCTCGCGCATGGCGGCACCGCTGCCATCGACATCCATTAGGCTTCCAATCATGACGGGTTCCGCCTGCAAGGCCTTGGAGATGTCTTCGTTCGATTTGGCGAATTCTTTGACGTAATCGAGTTTTGGGAACTTCGATATGATTGCCATTTTCATCGCCTCGTCGAAGCGTTTCTTTGGATCGCGCCCGGAAAGCGTGAGCTTGGAGCCGTTAAGGAAATAATCCGAGTCTCTTAGTGCAGAGAGGATCATCTCCTCCGCGCGCTTCCTTCTTTCCTCCGCTTCGGCGCGTTTCTTAGTCAAGATGGTGATAAGAGAGGCGCTGGCGCCAGAGGAATTGTTGCGGTCGAAGTAGAGGATCTTGTTCGCTTGGACAAGTTCTTCAATAAAGCCCGCGTTCATCAAGTCGATGACGATGCCGTCCCTATGGATTGAAAGTTGAATTGGCTCTTGGCCACCGCGTGACCATGGGGTGAGCACGGTGACGGTAATCGCATCCGGATTCGGCGTCGAAGGATTGTTGTCGTCGATATAACGATTCAGCGGGAAAGAATAATGGGAATCGTAGGAATAAGTGCGGCTAGCATCGACGATTTTATCGTAGATGATCTGACGGATGCCGTTGAGAACGTCGGCCTGGCTATAGGTGGAATTCTTGATTCGGCGGTTCACATCCTGTTCCTCATTGGTCAAGAACTCGTATCTTTCGCCATTTTGCTGCACGAAGGTCTCCGCGATAAGCCTGTCCAGGGATTCCTTGATCCTCTTCTTCAAGACGGCTTTGTCCTCATGGATGTCGGAAACCATCAGGGTGGACAACCTTTCAAGAGTGGGTTCCATCTCTTTCACGCTCTTGAGCATGAAGAGAACCTTTAGTACCTCGATGTCAAAAGGCGTATCGCCCAAGCGTTTGATCGCATTGGCGAAAACCTGCTTGATGTTGTAGTCCATGAATTCCTCGGCCGTGGAATAGAAATCGTTGAACGGGATGAGTAGCCCTACTTCTTGGCCGCACTTGAGCTCCGCGCTCTTCTTAAACGCGGAAAGCAAGGAACGCTCGCCGGAGGAGATGGACTTGCCCTCGGTCATGCCGTTCTCGCGGATGGAATCGAAGACCTTTTGAAGCAATTCGTATTGATAGTTGACGAACGGGTAGTCGTCGATGAATTGCTGCTCGTCCCGGTATCCTGACCACTTTGGGGTCGCCGGGAAA
>Ga0256405_10011168_pt1 | contig 11562 bp, 6 predicted proteins | sample RumenRJG_02DNA_FD_189096 | JGI IMG/M metagenome (GOLD analysis project Ga0256405, IMG submission 189096) | Bovine rumen microbial communities from Lethbridge, Alberta, Canada - RJG_02 | ecosystem: Host-associated > Mammals > Digestive system > Stomach > Rumen | place: Canada: Alberta | collected...
TACTTGCAGAGAAGGGAATGACCAACAAACAATTGTCGGAAATCCTTGATAAAGATCCTGCTGTCATATCAAAATGGGTGACTAATGCCGCCCAGCCCAATGTAGAAATGTTCATCCAGTTATCAAAAATATTGGGTGTAAGTGTTGACTATTTACTTTGGACAGAAGAAGGATAGTATCTTCAACTATAATTATGGCAAGAATCTACGATAATACTAAAAGTCCGATATTAAATAATCCATACGAGGAACCACGTTTGTATTACGATACAGACATGGATGGAAATTTGGATTATTCCCGTGTCATTGATGGTCGTCGGCCATTTACGACCTCCATTGATATTGTGCCTAAACACCATGAGCAAAAGCAGATGTTTGGCGGTTCTGATTTCGAGGATTCAGATGCTAACGCTACATTTATCAATGAGATTCGTACACAGGTAAAGCGGTGGCGAGAGAACAATTATAGTGGTGTAACACGCATCACCCGGGAACTTCTGAACTATTGGTTTAAGAATCCCGAACGCCAGTGGAACCTTCAGTTATTTTTCTGTCAGCGTGAGGCTGTTGAAACTGCTATTTATCTAAACGAAGTGGCAGACCTTGACCCCAACATTGGACGTGACCTGCTGCGCCAGTTGAATGAAAGATTGGCAACAGTATCTGACAATCCACAATTCATCCTGCCTCGTACAGCTTTTAAAATGGCTACTGGTACGGGTAAGACGGTTGTGATGGCCATGCTAATCTTATATAATTATCTGAACAGGAAGGATAATATGCAGGACACGCGCTTTGCAGACAACTTTATGATTGTTGCACCAGGTATTACCATTCGTGACAGGCTGAGCGTGCTATATTTGGATAATAGTCGCAAGGCACAGTCTGAGATGAATGACTATTACCACAGGCGTGACTTGATTCCCCGTCATTTCGAACCTTTGTTGGGTGGACTTAATGCCTCCATTACGATTATCAACTATCAGCAGTTGGAGCCGAAAGTGCTTTCCGGGAAACATGCCTCCCCGCTTGATGGCAAATTGCAGTATGTGGATGGAGAGCAGAAAAAACAGACGGGCAAGGAGGACTATAGTGTGATGCTTTCGCGCATTCTTCATAAAGGTGCCAAAGGCAAACGTATGCTTATCATCAACGACGAAGCCCACCATTGCTATCTGCCCAAAAAGACTAATACGAAAGGAAAGAAAGACGAAGAAACCGCTGAGGGAGAAGCCGAGAACCAAAATGCTATGGTCTGGTATGAAGGCTTGCGGCAGATGAAACTTTGTGGTTATAAGATACAACATGTCTATGACTTGTCGGCTACGCCTTATTACTTGAAAGGTTCAGGCTATGAGCCTTATTCGCTTTTCCCGTGGGTCGTAAGCGATTTCGGGTTGGTTGATGCCATTGAAAGCGGATTGGTGAAAATACCGTTCTTGCCTTCATTTGACAACACACACGACTTGGACGAGCCTAAATTCCGCAACATTTATAGGCATGTGAGTGGTGAACTCTCCAAAATGGGTGTGCGAACAGCCAGGAAAAAAGCCAAAGAGGAGGGGATAGACGATAAGCACGAAGCACTGCCAAATCTCCCAACATTAGTCAATACAGCGTTAGAGCAGTTTACCAAAGACTACGAGAAATATGAGCAAGGCACAAGAATTGAGGGCGAAGAAAAGGCTAATCTCTATACGACGCCGCCCGTGTTTATCGTTGTCTGCAATAATACAATGGTTTCCCGTGAGGTCTTTAAATATATCGCCGGCTACGAGACCGTTAACGAAAAAGGAGAAACCATCTACGTAAAGGGACATTTCCCCGTATTCAGCAACTACAACGAGAACAACCTTCCTAAGGACAAAGCCCCAACGCTCCTGATTGACAGTAATGCTATTGACGAAGCATCACAAGTGGTCACCGATGATTTCAAGAGGTACTATGCCTCGGAGATTGAAACCTTTAAAAAGGCATACGCCGTTCTTCACGGTTCAGGCAGTGCAGACCAGTTGACAGATGCCGAGATTCTGCGTGAGGTGGTAAACAGTGTGGGCAAGCCCGGCACTTTAGGTGCTCATGTCCGTTGTGTGGTCAGCGTGTCAATGCTTACAGAGGGGTGGGATGCCAATACAGTCACTCACGTCATGGGAATCCGTGCTTTCGGCTCACAGTTGCTCTGTGAACAGGTAGTAGGTCGTGCCTTGCGCCGCCGCAGTTATGATTTGACAGCATACGACTTGGATGGAAACGAACTTGACCCGAAGGTTGCCGCCAGGCGAAGCAAGAAGAACGTTGTTTACAAATTCCCACCAGAGTATGCCCACATCATTGGCGTACCGTTCAAAACGTTCAAAGGTGGTAAGGGTGGCGTGCCTCGCCCACCCAAGCCCAAGACGGTGATAAAGGCACTGACGGAACGAAGCAAGTTGGAAATTTGCTTCCCCAACATTGTGGGTTATCGTAGTGAAACGCCTGATGGCGAGATTCGGGCAGACTATCAGAATGTACCCAAGTTTGTCATCAACTTCAACGAGATTCCCACAAAGACGGTTTTGCAAAGTGCTATCGCCCCAACGCTCCAGATGATGGAAGTGGAATATGACGGCTTGCGCGATGCACAAGTCATCTATTATCTCACTTGGCAACTCATTCGAAATTATTATACCGACCGTGACGGAGGCCAGCAGTTCCAGCGTTTTGCCCCATTGAAGAGAATCGTGCAGCAGTGGTATGATGAACAAATAGAAGTGGTGGGTGGCGATGAAGAGCCGGAAGAAATGAAGCGCCTAGTCATTCTATGGCAACAGTCCAAGATATTGAGCAGTATCTATGAGGGCATACGCCAGGCCAACAGGCAGGATGAGCGCATCACGGCCATCTTGAATTACTACGATCCGAAAGGTTCCACAGCTCATGTGTTTGGTGCTACGACCAAGGCTGTTTGGCCCACCACTAAGAGCCATGTCAACTATGTGGTGGCCGACACGCAGTCGTGGGAACAGATTGCGGCTAAGACTTTGGAGGAAATTCCAGATGTCATCAGCTACGTCAAGAATCATTTCCTTGGTTTCCAAATTCCCTATATGGTGGGAACTGATGAACACCAGTACATGCCCGACTTCATTGCTCGGGTCAGAACACCGCGAGGCGAGGACGTCAACCTGATTATCGAAATATCTGGCTTCAGCGACGACCGTATAGGACACAAAGATGCCAAAAGCCATTATACGCTCGACTACTGGCTGCCAGCCGCCAACAATCTGGAACAGTATGGCCGTTGGGCTTTCGTAGAGGTTTCAGATATTGATAATATAAAGCGAACACTCATTCATAAAATACAAGAATTATAAATATGAGTCAGAAAGAAGCATTACAACTGTTTGAACAGAGAAAAGTTCGTGTAGTATGGGACGACGAAAAAGAGACATGGTATTTTGCTGTTGTCGATGTCGTTGAAGTGTTAACAGATAGTAATAATCCTACAGACTATTTCAAGAAAATGCGAAAGCGTGAACCCCAGTTAGCAGAGTTCGTGGGGACAAATTGTCCCCAGATACAAATGACAACTTCCACGGGGAAAAAACGCAAGACTTTGGCTGGAGATATGAAAGCCATTTTCCGCATCATCCAGTCCATCCCTTCACCCAAGGCCGAGCCGTTCAAGCAATGGATGGCGCAGGTGGCAGCACAGCGTATTGACCAGATGCAAGACCCGGAACTGAGCATTGACCAGGCAATCATCGACTACAAGCGGTTGGGATATAGCGACGCATGGATTAACCAGCGCATCAAGAGCATCGAGGTGCGCAAGGAGCTGACCGACGAATGGAAGCGGACTGGCGTGAAAGAAGGACTGGAATATGCTTCACTCACCGACATTATTACCCGTGAATGGAGCGGCTTCACCACAAAGCAATATAAGCATTTTAAAGGTCTGAAGAAAGAAAACCTGCGCGACAATATGACTAACCTTGAAATAGCCTTCAACATTCTTGCGGAAGCCTCAGCCACCGAACTCTCCAAACAACGCGACCCTCATGGTTTCCATCAGCAGGCCCAGGTGGCAAAGGATGGCGGCAGCGTAGCAAAGGCAGCACGCAATCAGTTGGAGAGCCAGTTAGGGCATAGTGTTATTTCGCCAGCCAAGGCCAGCGACTATCTGTTGCCAGACAAAGACCAAGAAGAGCAATAAAAAAGAGCAAATCATGAGCAACAAACCATACGACCCAAAGCATCCAGTCGCTCATATAGAGCATGAGCAAGAAAAGCGTGCTAGCATTCCTACCACCGAGCGGCAGGGAGAGGAAAGTTCCATCGTGGACGGTGAGCCGCAACAGTCGGAGTTTGACATCTTTCGACATGAGTTGCGTCGCGGCAACGATCCGGAACTCTATTGGCTCAACAAATACCGCAACGACAATGAGGATACACAGCATCCGTCATTGAAGACGGACATCCGCAGCCTCTATGTGCATGAGGATGTGAACCCCGAACAGCTCATTAACCGTCTGTATCGGGTACGTGACGAAAAGGCTGCTGGCTATGAGAAGCAGATGGAACTGTTTGAAGAGATGTTCCGTGAACAGGATGAGGAGGATGAACTGGAGCGTGTGGCAGGCTATTATCAGCACAACGAGAATTGGAAGAACCGTCTCATCTTGGGTGACTCCTTGCTGGTAATGAACTCCCTGCTGAATCGTGAAGGGATGCGTGGACAGGTACAGTGTGTCTATATCGACCCGCCCTACGGCATCAAGTATGGCGGCAACTGGCAGATGCGCATCAACAGCACCAACGTAAAAGAAAACGATGGCGGTATCTCTGGCGAACCAGAAACCATCAAGGCGTATCGTGATACGTGGGAATTGGGCATCAACAGCTACCTCTCTTATCTCCGTGATCGTCTAGTCATGGCTCGTGAACTGCTGACAGAAAGTGGGTCTTGCTTTGTGCAGATTTCAGATGAGAACGTGCATCTGGTGCGTAATCTGATGGATGAGGTGTTTGGGAGTGAGAATTACATTAGCCAAATAATTTACACCAAGACATCTGGCTTTACAGCCAAGAACATAAGTAGTGTCGCTGATTATATTTTATGGTATTGCAGAGATATAGACCAAGTTAAGGTAAGGAAACAATTTGTGCCACGTGACTATGATAGTGAGGGATTCGAATTTAGAAATATAGAATTAGAGAATGGGGAAAGATTGACACTTAAAGATTGGGAAGCTAAGAATAGAACTCATTTTACTTACAATAATAAGCCCAAAGGAGCTAAAATGTTTTCTTTGGGTGACTTAACTTCTCAGACAGGAAGTGATAGTATTCGTTTCCCAATTACTTTCAGAGGAAGAGAATATAATATAAGTACAAATAGAGGTTGGCGAACCAGTAAGAAGGGAATTGAAAGACTTATAGAACTCAATAGAATAGAACAAACAGAAAATTTTATCCGTTATGTGTTCTATTTTGAGGATTTTCCATTTAAAGAAGTTAATAATCTTTGGACAGACACAGGAACTAATCAGATGGAAGGTGGTGGGAAAATATATGTTGTTCAATCCTCTGTTAAAGCCATCCAGCGCTGCATTCTCATGACCACCGACCCAGGCGATTTGGTGCTTGACCCGACATGTGGCAGCGGCACGACAGCATATGTGGCAGAACAATGGGGACGCAGATGGATAACGATCGACACCAGTCGCATAGCACAGAACATTGCCAAGCGGCGACTGACCACAGCACTCTATCCCTATTATGAAACCTACGACGAGAACATCCGCCACGGATTCCGCTATAAGAAAGTGCCGCATATCACGCTGAAGTCCTTGGCTAACGACCTGCCTGCCGAAGAAGAAATACTTTACGACCAGCCCGAGATTGACAAGAAGCGCATCCGTGTGAGTGGTCCCTTTACGGTGGAGACCTTGCAGAACTACAATGTGCAGTCGCCCGAATCATTGGTGGAGCGCAAAAATGAAACGGAAGACAATCAGCAGTTCGTGGAGCGTATCTTCAGCAATCTTCGGGCTAATGGCATACGCAACGGTCTGAAAGGTCATGCAGCCCTGTTCTATGGCTTGCAGCCCGTGGCCAATCCCTATCTGAATGCCCGTGGCTTCTATAAAGACGAGCAAGATAATGAGGTACTTGCCTACCTGATGATTGGCCCGAAGTTTGGCACCGTCAGCAAGCAGTCGGTCAACATGGCTATCCGTGAGTTCCGCCAGAAACTGAATGAAGGAGCTTCTACCTTATATATATTAGGGTTCTCGTTTGAGGATGACATCAAGAACGAAGACATTAAAGACTACAACCTTGGCACCTTCCATGTGGTCAAAGTGCGTATGAATGATGACCTACTGCAAGACGGCCTTTTGAAGAAAGACAAAGCCGCCGGCTCATTCATCATCATAGGCGAACCGGACATCCGCTTAGTCCGTGACGATGACGACAACTGTCACGTCGAAATACAAGGCATGGACATGTACGACCCCATCCAAGACCGGGTGACAGAACGCAACGTGGCCGACATAGCCTACTGGGAACTGGACGACCGCTATAGCGGCACGGAGTTCGTAGTACGCTCCATCCACTTCTGCGGTGGTGACAAGAAAGAGTTCAATGCATGGAAGAAAGGTTTAGAGAGCGTGGCACCCAAGCAAATCAAGAAGAATGTAGAGCGCACCCTGCGCATGGAATTCCCCGAAGAAGTTTGGGACACCCTCTATGATTTCCGTTCTGCTCCCATCAAATACGAAAAGGACCGCAAACTCGCCGTCCGTGTCGTCTCGCAGTTCGGTGAAGAGAGTACCAAAGTCATCACTATGGAGTAATATTATTAATATGGTTTCACCTTAGATGAATTAGACTTCATCATCAACTACGATATCAAATATCGTATGGGTGATGAATTAAACGAAGAATAACTATAAATACAAGTGGTATGGAGCAGAAATCAAATGTACAATATCGCGCTGAGAAGGAATATAAGAATAGTCGTGAGAAGTTTTCTTTCTTGCTAAGAGAGATTATATCTAATTCTATTCATGCAGTTTTGATTCGGAAAAATAAGGAAGATAATTACACCCCTGAAGTTCATCTGAAAATCCTATTTGATGAAGATCAGTGCCAAATTGAATTAAAAGATAATGGGGAAGGTTTTACGGAAGACAATATCAAATATTTTGACGAGTTAGATGCAAAGAACAGAGAAAAGGAACAGCTCAATTTCCATCCGTTAGGACAAGGACGATTAGCAATTGTTTATTTTTCTGATTTTGCAGAATATGAAACTGTATATAGAAATAAGCAGAATGTATATAAGAAAAGAATAATTCCTTATCCAAATACAGGATCAGGACTTTTTAGTTGTTCTTTGTTTTCTGAAGAGACTTTGACCGCAAATGATACTTATACAGTCTTGAAGATAATAATTAACAAGCAGAATTCTTATGGAAGAGCTAAAACCTTTTTTAAGAGGCATCCAACTTCTTCTGATATGAAAAAATGGTTTATAGAAACCTTTTTCCCGTTTATTGTTAACAACGATGATTTGATAGTTTTTATAAACTTCAACAATGAAAAAGAAACGATTAATAAAGATTCTATAGAGAAAGAAATAGAACCACTCCCATTTGATGTCACTTTTCAGTATAATGGGAAGCATGCATTTCAATTGTGGATAATAAAAAAAGACGGTGAGATGCGTGGAGAGAATCCGATAGATTGTTTTGCGAGAAACCTAAAAGCAGATCTAGTCGAAGGAAAAATCAGTTATTTAATTGACAATCCAGAGGGGTTTCTGTTTTATTTGACATCTGAATATTTTGATGAATACGTAAATACAAAAGGTGATAAAATAGAGATTACCTATGATGATGTTGAGAAAATTAACCAAGAGGTCAATAGGGTCTTAGATGATAAATTCAAGTCTATAATACAAAGGAATCAAAGAAAAACAAAGCAAAATCTAGATTCTTTTAAGAAAAAATATCCTTCATTAGAGCCATTTATAAACGAAGAAAATGTTATTAATGGAAAAGGAGTCTTGAATGGGGATGAAATAGTAAAAAAGGCTGTAGATGAGAAGAGTAGAATAGAAAAGAAATTTTGGACTCATATTGATGACTATCAGGGAAATGATGGAAATGAATCATTTGATGATTCGGAAGAGTGCCATAAACTCATCAACTCCAGTTTGCATATATATGTTAAACACAGAGATGTTGTCTTAAATAAATTGCACGATCTTCTTCCTTACTTTAAAGATGGAGCGGAAGAAAAGCCTGAACTTGAGAGTACTGTTCATGAGTTGTTTTTTAGAAGAGGAACAACCTTGAAAGATTCTTCAAATATTAATCATTTGCATAATCTATGGATACTGGATGATAAATTCACTACCTTTTCCAATGATTTTCAGGCAAAAAGTACAAAGTCAGGTCAACCACTATCTGATATTTATCTATGGGCAGATCATCCTGAGAAGACCAAGCAAGTTCTAATACTTGAATTAAAATCAACGACAAAGGCTCATAACGCAGGAGATTCAAAGGAGGGGATGATAGCTCAAATAAGAAGATATGCCAAAGATTTCTACATGAATCCGACAAAAGTTTTGAACTGGGATGTTGACACAGAGAAAGTACAATACACTGGTATAATATTAGCACGAAAATCAGATATAAATAAAGAGTTAACATCAAACAGTGTTGGTAGGTATTATGAAATTCCCTTTCTTTCTAACTCCTTTTTTCTTGATGATGAATTTTCAAAAGGAAATGAGGATCCAAGAAATAAGAAGGCCATAAGGATTGAATTATACTCTTTTGAAGATATTTACGATTTGGCATCAGGTAGGAATGAGGTGTTTTCTAAATTATTAAAAAACGAATTTACTATTCAAAAAGAGGAATGAATAAGGGTTTGAGTTATTGGTTAACTTTCACGAGTTAGTGGGTAACTATAATACACTTCTTGGACGAGCCAAGCGACAAAGTCGAGCGAGTGGTTAACTTGAAAAGAGATGTTTTTTATAAAGCAAGAATTATGGCAGGAGTAAACATATTTATAAGTTCTGCGTGTTATGACTTGTCGCAAGTCAGGCAAGATTTGCGTGAGTTTAAAATCATGCACAGGTTTATGATTAGTTCATTATAATAATGTGTAATTTTGCAAACGATATGGACGATAAGAATACAATACAGACAACAATGTCAAGTCTCATCAATGATGTCAGAGACATTGTAGAGAACGGACTGAGAAAGGCATATCAAAATGTGAATGCCATAACTGTGTTCACTTATTGGCAAGTGGGGAAACGCATCGTAGAAGAGGAACAGCGAGGAGAGAAAAGAGCGGAATATGGGCGTAGGCTGATTGAAACCCTTGCACAAGTCTTGTCAATGGATTATTCAAGGGGATTTTCGGCCCGTGACCTGCGCAATTACAGACAGTTATACTTGTGTTTCAATGACTTAGAGATTTGGTACACGCGTGTACCAAATCTTACTTGGTCACACTATCGCACCTTGCTTTCAGTGACAAGTGACGATGCCAGATACTGGTACGTGAAGGAAGCATCACGAGAGATGTGGAGTGTTCGCACTTTGGCACGCAATGTTGGCTCACAGTATTATCATCGTCTGCTGCAATCAACGAAGAAAGAGGCTGTTATTGCTGAAATGCAAACATTGACAGCACCGCTACAGGAGGATGCAAGAGGATTTCTGAAAGACCCTGTAGTGGCAGAGTTCTTGCAACTGCCATCAAACAGTGACTACACGGAAAGCGACCTTGAAAGGTCTATCATTAAGCATCTCAGAGCGTTCTTGTTGGAATTGGGACGAGGCTTTGCCTTTATGTTTGAGCAATATCATATAAAAACAGATGCAGGCGATTTCTTCATCGATCTTGTCTTCTATAATGTGGTGCTGAAATGTTATGTTTTGATAGACTTGAAGACACAGAAAGTGACGCATCAAGATGTAGGACAGATGGATATGTATGTACGGATGTTTGACGATTTGAAACGCACAGAAGGTGATAACCCCACCATTGGGCTTCTACTGTGTTCTGAGACAAGTGAGGACATCGCCCGCTATTCTGTGCTTCACGACAGCAAACAACTGTTTGCCTCAAAATATCTAACCTTTCTGCCTTCGCAAGAGGAATTGCAAAGGGAGATAGAAAAACAAAAAGCTATCTTTGAACTGCAAAATAAAGAATGACATCGTATATTTCATAACAATATTTCTCTTGCATTTCTCTCGTTTAAATGTTACTTTGCCATCAAAGATGGCGAACTTACCCCGTCTCGGAAGAAAAACAAATGATTTTGTTTTCTCTCGACTTTTCGTAACTTTGCCATCAAAGATGGCGAACTTACTCCGTCTCGGCATAAAAAAGATTAAAATCTTTTGTTCTGCACTCGACTTTTCGTAACTTTGCGCTCGAAATCTAAGAATAGCGTAAATATGATACAATCAATGACAGGCTATGGCAAGGCTGTCGTAGCTTACAAAGACAAGAAAATTAACGTAGAAGTGAAATCGCTGAACTCCAAGCAGCTCGACTTGCAGACACGTATCGCGCCGCTCTACCGCGAGAAGGAGATGGAGGTGCGCCAGATGGTGGCTCAGGCCGTCATCCGCGGCAAGGTGGACTTCAGCCTATGGATAGAGCGCGACACGACGGTAGATGCTACGCCTATCAATGCCGCACTGGTAGAGAACTACTACCAGCAGATGCAGGCCATCAGCCAGAAGACCGGCATTCCCATGTCGGACGACCCTTTCTGTGTTCTCTTACGAATGCCCGATGTGCTGACGAAGACTGAGGTTGAAGTGCTCAGCGACGAGGAGTGGGCCGTGGCGCGCAAGGCTGTCGAGGAGGCTCTCGACGCTCTGGTCAGCTTCCGTACGCAGGAGGGCGCCGCCCTTGAGAAGAAGTTTACGGAGAAGATAGACAATATCCAGCAACTGCTGGCCGAGATTGAGCCTTACGAGAAGAGCCGCGTGGAGAAGATTCGCCAGCGTATCACCGACGGCCTGCAGCAGATTCCGGGTGTCGACTACGACAAGAACCGCTTGGAGCAGGAACTGATTTACTACATCGAGAAGCTGGACATCAGCGAAGAGAAGCAGCGCCTGACGAACCACCTGAAATACTTCCGAGAGACGATGGCCGAGTCTGCCGGACAGGGCAAGAAGCTGGGTTTCATCGCCCAGGAGATGGGTCGCGAGATTAACACCACCGGCTCGAAGTCGAACCAGGCAGAGATGCAGAACATCGTGGTGAAGATGAAGGACGAGCTGGAACAGATTAAGGAACAGGTCTTGAATGCATTGTAGAAAGAAAGCCTCCCCTAGCCCCTCCGAAGGAGGGGGAAGAAGCCTCCCCTAACCCCTCCGAAGGAGGGGAAAGCTGCGCCAAGATAATTAAGTAAAACAGAATTAATAGAGAAAGGGAAAGGTGAAAAAGGAACGGATTTTCGGATATGAGACGGCAGGGGTAACGTATAAACTGCTGAAATCGTTTTCGAGAAACAACCGTCGATATA
>Ga0256405_10011169_pt1 | contig 11560 bp, 8 predicted proteins | sample RumenRJG_02DNA_FD_189096 | JGI IMG/M metagenome (GOLD analysis project Ga0256405, IMG submission 189096) | Bovine rumen microbial communities from Lethbridge, Alberta, Canada - RJG_02 | ecosystem: Host-associated > Mammals > Digestive system > Stomach > Rumen | place: Canada: Alberta | collected...
AGGTGTGTGCATTCCTTCAAAACACTATATGGCAGATCTTTCCGAAAGAATTGCTGAGATACAAAAACTCGTCGATGACGGGAAATACGTTACCATCAACCGTGGGAGGCAATATGGAAAGACAACCACGCTGGATGCGCTGGGGAAAGTGCTGAGTGAGAAGTTTATTCTTCTTAACCTGGATTTTCAGGACATCAGTGATGCGGTTTTCAAAACAGAAGGTTCCTTCGTCCAGGGAATGTGTCGGATAATCGACGATGCCGCCGAATTTCATGGTGCACCAATCCCGGAAAAGGTCAGAGCAGACTTTGATGCCTTAAATCAAAGGCCGGAAGATTCGGTAAAAATGGATGAATTGTTCCGCATTTTCATGAGATGGTTTCAGGAAACGGAACGCAATGTGGTTCTTATCATTGATGAAACAGACAGCGCAGCGAATCATCAGGTTTTTCTTGATTTTCTGGCCCAGCTGCGTTCACTGTATCTGAAACGGGAACAGAATCCAGACGTAAAGACTTTTCAATCCGTCATTCTCGCCGGGGTAACCGATATCAGACACTGGAAAAGCAGGAACGGAAGCAGGGAAACCACTCCCTTTAATATTGCGGCAGATTTTACAGTCGACATGAGCCTTTCCGAAGCCGAAATTAAAGGGATGCTGGATGAATATGAAGCCGATCATCATACCGGAATGGATACAAGGATGATTTCCAGGGAGATAAGAGCTTACACAGCCGGCTATCCTTTTCTGGTGAGCCGGATCTGCCAGCTGATCGATGAACGGTTTGTCTCTGAGAAATACCGCACGCTGAGGGAAGCGTGGACGGAGGATGGAATACGGGAGGCGGTAAACGTCATTGTAACCGAGAAAAATACGCTTTTCGATTCCCTGATGAGCAAGCTGCGTGAATACGATCATCTTCGCAGTCAGCTCCGACGGAGTTTGCTGCAGGGCGAGACAATCGAATATCTCCCTGATGATCCTGCACAGGAACAGTTGATGATGTACGGCTTTATTATCAACTGCCATAATACCGTTGCCGTATCAAATAAACTGTTTGAGATCAGGCTCTACCGAACCTATCTGGGTGAAAGCAGGTTCGCGGATGAACTGAGAGGGAGTGCGCTTGATCACAAGCCTGAGTTTACAAAGAACGGCGAACTGAATATCCGGCTGATCATGGCCAGATTTATTGAAATGCAGAAAACCATTCGTCCTCTCATGGATGAAGAGGCTGAAAAGAAGTTTCTTGAGGAAGAAGGAAGGGAAAAGTTCCTCACGTATCTTTCACCGATTATTATCGGAGCAGGAACATTCAGTATAGAGGAACAGACAAGAGACAGAACACGTATGGACGTTGTCATCCATTATCTTGGCAAGCGATACGTCATCGAGATGAAGATCTGGCAGGGGGCAAAAATCCGTTCAGATGGTGAGCAGCAGGTGATTGAGTATCTGAACAGGTATGGACTTTCTGCAGGATATATGCTCAGTTTCAGCTTCAACAAACACAAAGAAACCGGAGTACACGATGTAAAGTTTGGTGACAAGCTGCTTATTGAAGGCATCGTATAGTGATGCATTCACTGAAACAGGCCGGGTGTTCAGGGGGGGATCTCATTGAAGGATCCGCTGTTTTTGCTTTCAGCAGAAATGGGGATCCTTCAGTCCTTTGTCGAAAAATGTTCAAATTGCATAAATTAATGCATCAAAATTTGATGTTGACATTTTAAGGGAACACTGTTATAATCCCTAACTGTTGAGCGGCAACGCCAAAGTGGCTCAGTCGGTAGAGCAGCGGTTTCGTAAACCGCAGGTCAAGGGTTCGAGTCCCTTCTTTGGCTCTTTAACGAGGTGTAGCGCAGCTTGGTAGCGCGTTTGGTTCGGGACCAAAAAGTCGCAGGTTCAAATCCTGTCACCTCGACTTGTGGAAGCTTTGTAAATCAAAGCTTCCATTTTTCTTTCTCTCCTGTTTTTTGGCAAATGTAGAGTACTGGCAGAGATTCTGCGAGATACTGAACCGGAATTGCTGCAAACAAAGCCGTCCCATTAGACAGTCCTGTTTGCACCTGTGATCCCTGACAGCTGCAGATTTCAGCCCTGTCATTCCGGCTTGAAATGTCCGTATCGTTTGATTCTGACATTTTGATATAAAGCGCATGAAAGTTTCCGAGGCTGCAGGGCAGTTTTTCGGGACACGTCCGATCAATTGCTTTTTTGTACTACTTTAAATCAAAGGAGAACAGACAACCATGAAAAACAACGCAAAGAAACTGATCCTTCTGGCACTGGCAGTCCTGATGCTTTTCACGCTCTCAGCCTGCAGCTTCTCCAGCTCCTCTTCCTTCAGCGTTTCAACCAGTGTAACGGATGAAAACGGAGAGACAAAAACCAACACCGTCACCTCCAAGGTTGGCGCCGAGGCCGGTCCGGATGGGGTAAAGGTCACAAACGAGACCACCACAACCAAATAATCCCAATGCCCGGATGCTTTTCGGATAACATTCTGACTGTTTGTCATCTGAACACGTTCGGGTCTGATCAGCGTTTTATAGCGCATTCAAACTACCTGTTTTGTGAGAAGGATGAGCTCTGGCTCATCCTTCTTTTCGCAGGATTCCGGCCTGCCTGTTCGTGGGCAAGGGTGCACAGGATCAAATCTCTTCATCAAGCGAAATACCGGAAAGTTCAAAAATCAGTGATCAGCGAAACTGGTCTATTGCTAAAACCCGGAATTCATGATAGTATCACATAGATTCAGTTTCAGAATTCTTTCTTCGCGGACTGAAACGAGTCGCTTTCATTAAACATACGGGAGAATGGTATTCATGGATGACAGAAACATTAACGGACTGTATGAACTCATCTTCAAGTCAGAAATGGCGGAACCGAACATCCGTGACTTTTACGATAAGCTTCAGCCCAATATCGCACTTTTTGCCAGCCAGCTGCACATTGCACGAATCGATTTCCGCATAGAGGTCGAACCAAATGTTTATGAGGTTCGGGGAAAAGCGGATACGTTTACCAACTTCTATCACGATGAGGTAGACGGAATTGAGTCGGCGATGAAGCTTGAATATCCGGCCCTCAGTTACACCAAGGGAACCGCCACTGTTTTTCCCTGGAAAGGGCACACCTGGACGGGGGAAGAGAAAAAACAGATTGAAGCGGTTTTAAAGCTGATCAACATTTCTCTCAGCCGCTGCAATATGATCCGTTATCAGCAGGAAGCTCCGTATATCGATCTCCTGACCGGACTGGTCAACAATGAGGGAATCGTTCGTTTCGGAAAGCGGCTCCAGCGCAACGTAAAGATGAGTGATTATGCCGGACTGTTTATCAATCTGAAAAACTTTAAAGTCCTGAATCAGCAGCTCTCACAGCCTGGCGCCAATGCGATCATGAAGGAATACGCCCTTCGCCTGAACAACTTTCTTGACACGCGCAAGGAATGTGTGGCCCGTCTTGGCGGGGATAATTTCTTTGCACTGATCCGGAAAGCGCATATGGAAGAATTCATGGCGCTGGCAATGAATATGTCACTGACCACGATGAACGAGGGGCAGAATGTCCTGGTGAATGTCCGTTCCAGAGTCGGAGTCTACCTGGCGCGCGAAAAAGATACCATTGACATCATTCTGAATAATGCCAACTTTGCCTTCCAGAGAGCCAAGCGTGCCCAGCAGACCGTTTCGTATTTCGATGAAGAGCTCATGAACGAAACCATGCGGGCAAAGAAAGTCTCCATGATCATTCCGGACGCAATCGAAAAAGGGGAGTTCCTTCCGCTTTATCAGCCGAAGGTGCGTGCAAGCAACAGCCGTCTGTACGGCTGCGAGGCACTGTGCCGCTGGAATCATGACGGGCGGATGGTTTCACCGGGGGAGTTTATCCCCATTGCCGAGATGACCGGACTGATTTCAAGCCTGGATCAGTATATGCTTGAATGTGTCTGCAGGGATATTCGCACCTGGCTGGATGAGGGAATCGAACCCGTACCGGTTTCCGTGAATTTTTCGCAGCAGGATTTTTTTGATGAGCAGCTGATCCAGAAAACTCTGGACACCATCAACCGCTACAATGTGGACGGCAAATACCTGGAAATTGAAATCACGGAATCCTGTTTTCATGAGAACTATGCTGCCCTGGAGGATTTTGTCAAGATCATGCATGAAAACGGAATCCGGGTTTCACTGGATGACTTCGGTACCGGCTATTCCTCTCTCAGCATGTTTAAAAACCTTGAACTGGATGTCATTAAACTCGACAAGAGTTTCTTTGATGATCTGGATGAAAAAGGTGATACGGACCGGGTCATTCTTGAGAGCATCTCCAAGATGATCAACCGTCTCAACAAGATTTCGGTTTCTGAAGGCGTGGAAACCGAGGAACAGCTCAAGTTTGCCAAACAGATTGGCTCGGACATTATTCAGGGCTTCTATTTTGACAGACCGCTGAATTTTGAAGATTTTACCAGGCGCCTGAAAATTCGTACTTATGAGACTCAAAAGGAAGAAAAATAACTGTTGGCAGATTCGGAGGGGTTCCGAGTGAATGGGTTCATAAGAAAGATCACACAGTTCTGGGGATCTCTTGAATCCCTGGATGAACGGATCTACTTCATGACGCTGTTTGTGGCAAACGTGGCCGGACTGGTCTGTTCCGTCGCCGGTTTTTTTCAGGGACTGAACCTGTCCGTGGTGCTGATGACCGCATTGATTTTCGTTTTTACAATGATTCTCAGCGTGATCAGTATCCGTTTTCCCCGCCATCGGCAAATGCAGAAAGTGCTGCTGGTCATTGTCATCAATTTTCTGTTCTTTCCCTCTGTCTTCTTTCCGTCCGGGGGAATCTACAGCGGGGTGATCCTGTTTTTTCTGGCCGGTCTGTTTCTGGTTGGTATCACGCTCCGCGGTTCTCTCAGCGTAATCTTGTTTACCGCGTCCCTTCTGGTGATGCAGGTGACGCTGTTTATTGCCCACAAACATCCTGCTCTGGTGAGCCCGATGACCGAACCGCAGCATTTTCAGGATGTTCAGGTAACCCTTTTCCTGTCCGGCATGTCCGTGTATGCCATTACAACCCTTATCCTGACGGCCTACGAACGTGAGCGGCATCATAACGAAGTCCTGATGGAAAAACTGCGGAATCTGTCTACCAGAGACGCGCTTTCCGGGCTGTATAACCGACGCGAACTGTTTCGCAGGCTCGAAATTGTGTACAATGATCATCCGGCCGAACGGTCGGAGAAACTCTCCCGGGATCATCAGTACATCGCCATGTTCGATGTGGATAATTTCAAACATCTGAATGATACATACGGACATTCCTTCGGTGATACCGTGCTTGCTGCCGTCGCGCATGTGCTTGATGAGTCAGCCGATCCAAAGCACGGGGAAATGGCCTCCCGATACGGCGGGGAAGAATTCGTGTGTCTGCTGACCGCATCAGGCCTTGAGGAAGCCGTTGCCCGGGTCGATGCCATGCGGCAGAAGATTGCAAAGCTGCGTTTTGAAGAGGTTCCGGGACTGGGCGTTACCATCAGCGGCGGTGTCGTTCCCTGCAACTCGGAAAATGACCTCAAAAAGGTCATGCATAACGTGGATGAACTTCTTTACGAGGCAAAGGCCCGAGGCAAAAACCGGATCTGCAGCAAAATTGCGCAGCCTGTTCTGAAGCAGGAATGATTCCTGACGTATTCCGCCTGATTCCCCAAAAGCAGTCATGTGGAGCATGCCCGAACAGAGACTTTCACACTTAACCGCCGTTTTCGGCGGTTTTGATTTTTTTCGCAGAAGTTCCTGAAATGCGGTTGACCCTGACGCTGCGTCATGGTGTATTCTGTCCTTATCCGACGCAGAGATGAGCAGATCGGACGCTTTTTTCGGTCTGTCCGATGAAAGCAGTGAAGCCGCCGGCCACAAGGCCGCGAAAGAACCGTGGCCCGGATGACCCGGCAGGATCGAATGGAGTAAATAAGATGATGACGGTGCACGAGGTAAGCCGGCTTGCCGGGGTGAGTGTTCGAACGCTGCATTACTATGACCAGATCGGTCTCCTGCATCCTGCAGGCCATACGGATTCAGGATACAGGCTGTACGAGGAAGCGGATCTTGCCCGGCTTCAGGACATTCTGTTTTTTCGGGAACTGGAATTCCCGCTGAAAGACATACAGGTGATTCTGAGTCAGCCTGATCTGGATCGGGGAAAGCTGCTGGAGCAGCAGATCGAATTGCTGAGGCTGAAGAAAGAACACATTGAGAACCTGCTCAGCTTTGCCGAGGAAATCAAAGCACATGGAGGAAAACACATGGAATTTAAGCCTTTTGACCGAAGCAAACTGGAGGCCTATTCAAGACAGGCGAAAGCGCTGTACGGTGACACCGAGCAGTACAAAGAGATGCAGGCGAAAGCGGGGAACAGAACCAGAGAAGAGGAAGCGCTGCTGGCAGACCGTCTCATGCTGCTTTTCAAAGAGGCCGGAGAACTGAAAAACGGGTGTCCGGATTCTCCCGAGGCACAGGATCTTGTCCGAAAGATCCAGCGCTTTATTACGGACAATCTGTACAGCTGTACCGTTCCGATTCTCAGGGGCCTGGGAAAGATGTATTCCGGCGGCGGTGAAATGACGCAGAATATTGACAGCGCCGGCGGGCCCGGAACGGGGAAATTTGTTGACCGGGCTATTCAGATTTACTGTGACAGAGCGGAAACGGACTCATCCGCTGAGGAATGAACCGCTTTGTTCATTGTCCTTGGTCCGGATTGGATGAACTGCCGCTTTTTCCGGTTTTCAACGCCTGGTTGATTGACGGTCATCGGCAACTGCGATACAATGCAGACATTCAGAATTGAGAGAGGAGCCTTGAGATGAATCTGAAAGAAGCATTCCGTCTGTCAAACAAGTATCAGGAACTGATGAATGAGGCAGAACAGATCCTTGAAAACGAGGAATATACGACACAGGTGAAAAACACCTATCTGCGTCATAAAGTGATGAATGAGGCGGAGGATGAAACGGTCCTCGAGCAGCCTGAAATGGTTTATTACGACAAAATCACCGAGGTGGCCACTTTTCTTGTCTACCTGCTGGAAGAAAGACGGAAGCTTGCCGCTGCCATTCGCAAAGCCAAAGATGCCCTTGACATGGATATGGACAGTGAAATCAGTCTGAACGGCTGCCGGCAGAGCGTTGTCCGCGTACTGCGGTCCATGAATCAGCTTCGGGATTCCGAGCGCATTCTCTTTGGCGGCGGACAGGGCTACCGTTTCAACGTGGACGGTGAACAGGTCGCCTATACCTGTGATGTACGGCGCGTGAAAACGATCAATTTTGACCGGAATGTGATTCGCCGGGAACTTGGTGCACTGAACAAAAAAGCGGAGGAAATCTCTGCCAGAATTGATCTGTGCATGATTACCTCCACTGTCAGTTATACGCCGCCGTTTGATGTGGGTGCGACATTTGACGAAGCCTTTGATACCTTCCTGACCTCCGCCGGAAAATAAACCGGCTGCGGGTACATTGGATGCGGCGGGAACGGGATGTGCTGAAGCCGGTTCAGGTGCAGATGAACAATAACGCTGCACATCGGGCCCTGTAAATGAATTTGACAAGCAGCATCTTCGTCAGCGTTCAGCGCCCGTCATCCATTCTTCCATTCGATCTGTTTCGCACTCAGCCCAGATCATCCTTTCCACCTTTCATTGTTAACAGAACATTCCGTCGTCCAGGCGGACGGGAGCTCCTCAAAGGGGCAACCGGAAGTGAGGACACGGGTGTTCGAAATGGCGGAGGCCTTTCCGGGCCCACTGCATCCAATGTACCCGCAGCGATCTGTCAGGCTGAAACAGGGGAAATGTGCGTCACATTTCTGACAGCAGCAACCCTTGTTTCATCAGGTTCTGTTCAAGGATATCCACACATTTTTCCGGACCGGACGTGTTTTCAATCTCAAAATCGGCATATTTGCGGTACAGCGGGATTCTTGACTCATAAAGAGCGAGGATCCCGTCCTTTTTTTTCTGCGTGACCAGCGGCCGGTCTGTACAGTTGGAAAGGAACGACCAGATTGTATCAAAATCCCGGTTCAGGAGAACAATGACGGTTTTGCCCTGCAGCAGATCCCCGTTCCGGCTGTAGGTCAGCAGGCCTCCGCCGGAGGAAATGATGCAGGGGGGATAGTCAGCGACTTCTCTGCAGATCTCATGCTCGACATCACGGAAAAATGCCTCGCCTTTTTCAGCAAAGATTGCTGAGATGGATTTGCCGGTTTTTGAAACGATCAGTTTATCCGTATCATAGATGGGAAGATTCCAACGTCTGGCAGCCAGCTTTCCGACCGTGGTTTTTCCGGATGCCATAAAGCCGCAAAGAACAATGGGTTTGACAAGTCTGTACATTGTCAGTTTCCTCCGGGATCAGTTGAGATTTGTGAGAAAGAAACGGCTGTTCTTTTCCTTACAGGAGGGGAGTTTACCCGGACCAGTCGGGATTGTCAAGCCGCTGCCGGGAGCGGCCCTGCCTGCACCGTGACAGATTGTCAAATTCCTTTCTCCGTCCGGTTCTTTTCCATCTGTCCGAAACGCCGTCATCTGGTGTTCAGAGCCTGACGGAATTCCTCCGGAAATGAAGGACCGGGAAAAAAAGAATTCAATTTGGGAAGAACAGGCAGGAAAATCGCTCCAAAAATGTGCATTCTGAATTGAAAAAAAAGGTTATATCAGCTATAATTCTACTGGAAAAGTTTAGCTGCAGAATTGAGACCCGTTTTCCTGATCAAACATCCGTTTTAAGCCGTCTGACCCGTTTTCCGGACTTTCAGCCGAGCGGTTCGGTCTCTTTTCGGAATTTGCCTTTTCCGGCCGGCATACAAGCGTATACCGGTCCGGCGCAGCCAATCTCTCTGATGACAATCAGCAGCCTAACCTGGCAGCATTTGCCTGGATTATTTGATAAATCAATGACAGATAACGGGAGATAGATATGGATAAGTATCAGTCACCTTCATTGAGTATGATCCCTCTGTATCGGAGTGAAGGGGATCCGACCCGGGTGGTTATGGACTGGAAACAGGCCGGTATACGTATCGAACACGATCTGCTTCAGGAAGGATTCGGTGTAAAGGTTTTCACACTGGAGGAAAAGGAAGAACAGGTGATTTTCGGGATTATTGTCTCGGAAGACCGTTTTTCCATGCCTTATTACCAGGAGGTATTTGGCAATATCCTGGAAAATCTGGCTGAACGGGATAACTTTACCCTGACTCCGTCACCGGATGGAACCAAGGCCTTTTATCTCAGCCTCAACAAGGAACAGGTAGAGGTTCTGGAACTGCGGACGGCGCTGGAAAGTCATGAGATTCTGTCCAGTCCCTCACAGCTGACCATCCCTGTGGGACGGGCATTTTCAGACACGGTGGAATCCCTGGATCTCCGATTTTTCTCCTGTTTTTACATGATGGATATTCAGGACTATACACCGGGGATGACCGATGTTCTCCTGACGGGCTTTCTTTTCAGAACAAACCCGAAGAATCTCCGTTTCCTTCTGCTTGACCAGGGGCATGTTCTGGAATCGTTTTATGACCTTCCGTACATGTTTGATCCGCCGACCCGGACCATGTCCGGCTGTCTGCAGGTCATTCGCTGGATTCAGGATGAAATCATTCTGCGTCTGGGTGCGATGGAGGCGAAGGGGGCCCGTTCCCTGGATGGATACAACGCTTCCCTGCGGGTGGATGAACAGGCGTATACCCGTCTGCTCGTGGTCATTACGCCGGCAGATGAACTGTTTCAGAATCAGGAGTTCCTGACCGTTCTGCGAATGGTCCGTGAACACGGACTGATGGTCGGCATTCATTTCTTCATGCAGATGAGTACGCCCGTTCCGATCACCTTCCTGACAAAAACCACGCTCTGCTTTAAACGGGCCATTGACGCGGAAACCGCCAAGCACCGGCTGGTGAAAAACTACCAGATCAAGCGCGGCGAGCACACGCCTCACTTTGTGAATGCCTGTTATATTGAACAGAGTGATATTGATACCATTACCAGTTACCTGAAAGAAAACAATCAGCTTAAATACATGAATCTGGTGAAGGTTCATGAGGAGGAGCCGGAACAGGTCAGCGAAACCTCTGACAGGGACAGGACCGAGGATCTTCTGAATGCTTCCCTGGATCAGTCTTCTACGGCGGCACTTTCGCCGGAGGAACCTCAGGAACCGGTTTCCGAATCACCTTCTGCGCTCTGGGCTCGTCCCGCATCACTGATTCACATTCCGAAAAATCCGGGAGTCGCCTCAAAAGAGCCGCTGAAAGAGCTGCGGCGCCGCCGGGTGACCGGGTACATTGCCCGGTTCGAACGGATTGTCCGGACCGGTGAAATCAATCATGTATTCCGCAGCAAAAAGCGCCTCAGAAAGAAAACGATCTACCGGAAAAAGACGATCCTTGAAGCCTACGCGGAAACGCAGGCGCCGACACCAAAGCAGCCGCGCAGCGAGCAGCCGGCTGCTCCGGTGACAGCCGGAGCGAATGTCCCCCGGAATTATACGGAAACAGCTGCATCAAACACGCCGGCAAGGCCGGAGGCGCCCGTCACAGCACCCACAAAGCCAGCAGATCAGATCAATGCTCAGACGGCTCCTGAAAGCACACAGAGAAAAACTGAGCCGGATACAAAGCCTGCCGGCAGCGAAGCTTCCCGGAGAAAGATCAGAAAACCCATTCTGCCGATCCTGCTGGGCTGTTCGCTGCTTGTGGGCGGCACCTATGCCATTCTGAGACAGCATAACATTATTCAGCCTGTTACCTCGTATATTCCGGCGCTGAACGGCATTTTCTCAGCCGCTGACAAGGACGCTTCGCCGGCGCCGATGACCGCTGAAACACCCGCCGTCGCCCCGGCAACGATGACACCGGACAAAGCAACACCGGCACCAACATCCGCGCCTGCCGCTGCGGCAACAGAAGCCCCGGCCATTTCCGGACCGAACACCCTGTCTGTGTCTGGAACTACCGGCAGTCCGGCAGACGTTCGGGGAAAACCGGAGCGTACTCCCGTACCGACCGGAATCGCGACCGCGGTTCCCACACAGGAACCGGCAAAACCGACTGCGGCTCCGGCGAATACGATGACCCCTGTACCGACACAGACAGCCGTTCCCTCTGCAACAGCAACACCGGCTGCGGCCACAGTCACGCCGGCCCGGAACACGGCCGTGCCGACGGAGACCCCGATGAGTACCGTCAGGCCGGAGGAAACCAGAGCGACGACAATTGATTCAACGGATGCGCTGTCCAATAAATCCATTCGTATTATTACCATGACAGCAGCAACCGCGTCCCCGACGACTGAACCGACTTCCACGCCGAAACCAACGGCGACAGTCGTGCCGACTTCCACCCCCAAACCAACGGCAACAGCCGCGCCGACTTCCACGCCGAAACCCACGGCAACAGCCGTGCCGACTTCCACGCCGAAACCCACGGCAACAGCCGCGCCGACTTCCACGCCTAAACCCACGGCAACAGCCGCGCCGACTTCCACGCC
>Ga0256405_10011170_pt1 | contig 11560 bp, 14 predicted proteins | sample RumenRJG_02DNA_FD_189096 | JGI IMG/M metagenome (GOLD analysis project Ga0256405, IMG submission 189096) | Bovine rumen microbial communities from Lethbridge, Alberta, Canada - RJG_02 | ecosystem: Host-associated > Mammals > Digestive system > Stomach > Rumen | place: Canada: Alberta...
TTACTTATAATGTTTTGTTTAAGTCTAATAAGTATTACAAGAAAACGAGATATTAATCCTGAAAACAAAGATTAAAATATTAAATAAATTCCATAACGTTTGAAGTAGGGGCAAAACCTTCTTCAACAATGCCTTGCATACGTTTTTTACGATACAACATATCAACAAATGCTTCAAGACGTGTAATAAAACCTGCTTCGCCTGTATGTTCATCAATTGTCAGATTTAATAAAGGCTTATTAAATTGTTTAGAACGTCTTGTAATTCTTTCTATCATTAATGAATCAGGTCCACAGCCAAACGCAGTTATTGTAATCAAACCGTCAATCTTATTATCTTTCAGGTAATGTCCTGCACAGCCAATCATTTCTGCTTCGTTTGCCCAATAAACTTTTTGCCCTAAAACAGCTACACCTTCTTGTAATTGTTCTTCGGTTAATTGATATGCTGTGTAAACTTTTACACCCATCTTATTAAGTTTATCAATAACTTTCATAGATGCACGTTCATCATATATGTTATATGCGTGCGAAACAAGGGCTATTGAAATAGGATATTCTGTTTCATCCTTTTCAATTAAAAGCTTTCCTGAAGTTGCGTATTTTAATGCTCTTTCATATTTCATGCCTGATTTGAGCATAACTTGAAAATTATTATACATTCTCCAACCGGCTTTTGAGGCTTTTTTTATTTGCTCCATGTCAAACAAGCCAAAAGGTTTAACACATTCCAACAAAAAATCATATAAACCGTGATGCGGAGCTGATTTGTCTAAAGTAGGTTCAATAATTGTAAAATCTTTCTTTATAACATTTTTAATCAAATCAGGAAGTCCCCTAATTTTAGAACAGTTATAAATTTTTGGAGCTATTGATTGCAAAGAAGGAATAAAGATTTTATTAACACCTTTTTCAAGTAAGTTAAGAACTTGTCCTACAAATATTTTCACAGGCAGACAAGTTTCAGTAACAACAAGAGCTGACCCGCTAGATAAAGTTTTTTTGGTCGTCTTGTCCGACAAAACCATTTCAATACCCATTGCTTTAAAAAAGCCACACATAAACGGATATATACTATAAAAAGATAAACCTCTCGGAATTCCTATTTTCATACCTTGTCCTATATAATCAATACTAGATAATAATAAAATAAACACAAAAAATTTTCCAGTTAAGAAATATATATATTTATAAAAATTTATTGAAAGCTTATTTTTTTTTATATAAAATTTGCATAACGGAGGTCTAAATGGACATCAGTAAAAAACGCATATTAATTGTCGATGATGATGATGAAATTAGAGAATTATTAGAATTTGACATAGCTCAAAGCGGTTATGTCGTAGATACTGCAAAAAATGGTGCTGAGGGTTTAAATAAAGCATTAAATAATGCTTATGATTTAATTCTGCTCGATGTGATGATGCCTAAAATGAACGGATTTGACGTATGTAAAAATATTCGTCAAGCTCGTCTTGCTATCCCTATCCTTATGTTAACTGCAAAAGGGACTATTGAAGATAAAACAGACGGTTTTGACAGCGGTGCAGATGATTATATAGTAAAACCATTTGATATACAGGAAGTTCTTTTAAGAATAAGAGTTTTATTAAGACGTAACCATATTGAAGAAGATACAAATTCACTATCAAATGAAATATTACATGCCGGAGATATACAAATTTTTCCTGACACTTTAGAATGTACAGTTGTAAATAAAAGGATAAAACTTACGCCAACAGAATTTGAAATATTATATTCTTTAATGCAGCATTTTAATAATGCCGTTACACTTGCAACTTTATTGGATGAAGTTTGGGGATATGACAGTAATGAAGACGTAAGAATGTTAAGAGTTCACGTAGGCGGATTAAGAAATAAGATAGAAGAAAATGTAAAAACACCAAAATATTTGCACACCGTAACAAATGTAGGATATAAATTAACACCGTTTTCGGAATAAATATGGAATTTAGTAAATTAAGAAAAATTCATAAAATAAAAAAACTCATGCAGCCAAAAAGACTTAAGATTGCGGAGCAAATCCTTATTGTTCTTTTTATTGCACTCTTAATTCCAATGATTATAAGCGGATTAATTATAAATAACATTAATCAGCAAGCAATGCGCCAACAATTAAGAAATTCTGCAATTTTAATTGCCAATATGGTTTCAGATGAAATTGATGTATTTTTCAAGATAGTTAATGGTGAACTAACTCAAATAAACAAAACTCTTGATTATTTGCCAAATTACACAACTAAACAAAGTTATCTTAAAGATATTCAAAATAATTTTTCATATTACGCTGATTTAAAATTGATTAATTCACTTGATAAAGTTAACAAATTAAAAATATTAAATAAACAAGAAGATAAATTTCTACTATATCAAGAAACATCTAATCATCAATATTTGGTTGCGGTATTTAATAACAGTGATTTAAACAACCACATGTTTAAATCATTAAAAGATGATGCCAGACAAATATATATTACGGATTCCACAGGCAGCATGATTGCAGAACACAACTATACCGAAGATATATATAGGCAATCTATAAATTTACTGCCTAAAAAATTATCCGATGATATTGCGACAATATACGGAAACAAAAAAAATCAGCCTATTGTATATCTGCACAAAACTAATCCTGAATTAACAATAATAGTAAATACAACTGAAAGAATAACTAATAATACTATTAATGAAAACCGTTTTAAACTTTTATTGGCAGTATTTATATCTTATTTAAGTATATTCGTAATTGTTGCACTGTATATTTATTATATGTACATAAACATTCGCCAATTATTTAAAGGTATAATGGCAGTTTCTAAAGGAAGTTATGAAAGAAGAATTCGACTTTTAAAGAGTATCTTTACACCTTATGAAATTGTATTTTTGGCATCAGAATTTAATAAAATGGCGTCTGAAATTCATAAATCTTACCTTCAACTAAAAGAACAAAATATAAAACTTGAGCAATTAAATGAATTCCGCTCAAACCTTATTGACACCGTAAGCCACGAATTAAGAACTCCACTAACAAGTATTCAAGGTTACACATCAAGATTATTGAGAACAGACATTCAGATAGATGAGGAAACAAGACAAAAATCGTTAAGGATTATCAAAAAACAATCCGAAAGATTAAAACGATTAATCGAAGATTTGCTTGTAATTCCTGATATTGAACGGGATAGAATTAGAGTGGCCTTAGAACCTGTATGGATTTCGGATACGGTAGAAACAGCAATTACATTAGTAAAAAACAGTGAAGAAAAGGAAATTATAAATAATATTTCCGAAGATTTTCCTCTTGTAATAGCAGATAAAGACCGCTCAGAACAAGTTATTGTTAATTTAATAGAAAACGCAGTAAAATATTCAACCGAAAATACACCTATAATTATTTTGGGCGACTATAATGCTCATGAAGCTACAATAAGTATTTGCAACCAATGTGATAGAATTCCGGAAGAAAAATTAAACAGACTTTTTGAAAAATTTATAAGAATGGATGATAAAACAACAAGGACGACAAGAGGTACCGGCTTAGGTCTGTTTATAGTAAAAGGACTTGTTGAAGCAATGGAAGGTAAAATAAGTATTTCATCAAATGAAGAATATGGATTTAAGGTAGATATAACGCTGCCTTTATTCAAATCGGTAACTCTAAAACCATAGGTAAATAAATATGTTTATGGAAGATGCAATAGAAGTAGCATTGCAGACAAAAAATGAAATTCCTGTCGGAGCAATAATTGTAAAAAATAATGAAATTATCGCTTTTGCTCATAACCAAAAAGAAGAAAAACAGGATGTTACGGCACATGCAGAAATACTTGCACTTCAATCTGCACAAACAGGTCTAAAACGCTGGAGATTAAATGATTGCGATATGTATGTAACACTTGAACCTTGTCCAATGTGTGCATCTGCAATTATACAAGCAGGAATTAAAAATTTATATTTCGGTTCATATAACACTCAATACGGAGCTTTAGGCTCAGCAACAGATTTAAGAAAAATCCATAATTCCAAAATGAATGTTTATGGTGGAATAAAAGAAGATGCTTGCGATGATATTTTAAAAAACTTTTTTGAAAGGTTAAGATGATTACAAAAAAAGAACTTGATGAACTTGTAAAACAATATGAAACAACAGATTTTATAAAAGATGATCCGATACAAATTCCACACAGATTTAAAACGGAAGAAGATATAACTATTTCGGCATTTGTAACTTCATGTTTTGCATACGGAAACAGAAAAGTTTTTATTGAAAAACTTAACGAATTGTTTACGAAGATTAATAATAAACCATTTGAATATGTTAAAAATTTTAATCCCAATTTATTAAAGGATTTTAGTTACAGGTTTTCAAAAGATATTGATGTAATTTGTTTTTTTGAAAAATTACATGAACTTTATAAAAATGGAAGCTCGTTAAGTGAATTATTTAAACAAAATTATAATGGTGATATTCAACAAATGATGCAGGCAGTTTGTGATTATTTTTACTGTGATTGTAATTTAACTCAAGGATATTGTCATTTAATTCCGAATCCTAAAAAAGGCTGCGCAATGAAACGTGTAAGCATGTTCTTGCGCTGGATGATAAGAAAACCTCCTGTTGATTTCGGGATATGGGATTTTATACCAAAATCCGAACTTTTAATACCGCTTGATACGCATGTTGCAAGAATGTCAAGACAATTAGGTTTGCTTGAAAGAAATTCTAATGATTTTAAAGCTGTAAGAGAATTAACGGACAAATTGAAACAATTTGATAAAAACGACCCTGTTAAATATGATTTTGCTTTATTTGGCTACGGAGTAACACATAAAAACAACTAGAAACAAAAAGTCGGGCTTCCACCCGACTTTTGCTTATGTTCCAATTTGTCCATTTTTGCCCCACATAACTGGCTCAGTTGTGTTATCTGTGCGACTTAGGTCTACCTTAACAGGGCCATTTCCACGAAATACACTATTAGTTTCGCTATTATTGTTTTGTTTTTCCGGTTTTTTAGAAGGATCAGCAGATCCACCAGCTTGCATCAATATTTTTTCTGCATTAATCATTTCTTGCTCAGCTGCATTTAATTTTGCTTGCGCATCTGCTTTTTCTATCATTGCTGTGTCAATTTCATCTTCAGCTTTGGCAAGTGCTCTTTCTTTTTCAACTTTGGCCTCTGCTGCTTTAACCTTTTCTTCTTCAGCTTTAATCTTTTCTTCTTCAGCTTTAATCTTTTCTTCTTCAGCTTTTGCCTTTTCTTTTTCAGCTGTTTTCTTTTCTTTTTCTGCGTTTGCCTTTCCTTTTTCAGCTGTATCTTTTTTACCTTTAGCCGTTTCTAGTTCTCCTTTAGCTGTTTCAATTTGATTTTTATCACCACTTTCTTTTGCATTAGCAAGAGCTGTACTTGCTTTCTCCAAATTAGTATTTGCTACATTTAACTCATTACTTGCTTTTTCAAAGGCAGTATTTTTTGTTCCTAAGTTAGCATTTGCTTCATCAAAGAGCTGGCATTTATTGTTATACTCTTCTTGTTTTTGATCAAATTCGGTTTCTTTATTTCTAAAAGTTTCAAGTAAACCTTTATACTCATTACTTTTTCCAGCTAACTCATCTTCTTTAGCTCTTGTGTCAGCATATTTTGAATCATAACTTGCTTTTGCTTCATTGTACGCAGATACCTTACCATCATAATCACTTTTTGCTTGTTCTAGGTTTGTTTGAACATCTACAGAATTATTATTGTTATTTGAATTATTTGTTGTAGAATTTTTTGTAGCGTTACCCCATGCCTGTACTACACTTGAAACACCTGTCAATGTGGTTGAAATAATTGCACTTGCTTTTTCCCAACCGCTTACTTCATCCGTTGTACCTGTTGTATCGTCAGTAATTTGATACTCTGCTTGATCTTGAGCAGCTTGTGCTGCAGCATCAGCCTTTGCCTGTTGAATCATAGCTGCAATATCAGAACTTGTTGTCGATATATTGTTATTTGTTTGTGTCGCTAATAAATGATAATTGCTGTTTACACTACCCATAGTAAACTCCTTTCATACACATTCTACTACATGCTATTTTACGGCATATAAGCACATGAACTTTAATTTATAATGTCTTTATTGTGTAAAATTCGTTACAAAAATTAACATCTATATAAAAAACAGCAGACATTTGTCTGCTGTTTTTATTTCCTTAAACTTTTCTCTTACGAGCTGCTTCTGATTTGCGTTTTCTTTTTACGCTTGGCTTTTCGTAACGTTCACGTTTTTTAACTTCTGATAAAACGCCGGCTTTTTGAATTTTTTTCTTGAAACGTCTTAATGCACTTTCAATTGATTCGTTTTCGCCTACTTTTACTTCTGGCATCGCTTTTTTCACCACCTTCAAAACTTTTGTATTTATGTGCAAATAATATCATGACAATATTTAAAAATCAATAGTTCATTTGTTTGATAGCTCCCCAAGCTCTTATTGAACCTTTCTCAAACTTTATTAAATAGTATCCGCCATCTTTCACAAATTCCATTTCTGCATTTGAATAAACATAAGGAGGCTTTGGTTTTATTCCAAACTCATCATATTTTTTTTGTATGCGTTCACGCTTCTTTTTTTCTTTTTTAGCCTTTTTTTGCTCTTTTTTATCATATTGTTTTTGAACTTCTGCCTCATCTTCTTCCAATAAAAATACGGGAATTCTAGCAACTACATCATAGGCTTGTATCAGCAAAATCATTTCTTTTGTTTCCGATAATTCAACCGTATAATGCCCAGGATGTATTACAGGAGTGCCGTCCTCCGCATAAATATAGTCAACTATTGTAAGTGTCGGACTTTGAATTGATGGAAGCGCATATCTTACATGGCTTTTACCCTCATCCAGTAATCCACCCGGATATATTGGGTATGGAGCATGAGGCATTACCAAATCCATCTCCTGATAATCAGGTGTTACTATGCCATCAATCATCTATCTTCTCCAAAAGAGTTTTCATAACCAACTTTATTTTTTGGAAATCCAGTTTTAATGCTTTTTCGTGTCCGACAAAAACTAATGATTTATATAAATGTGAGTTACCTATTTCATTATTTTTTAAAAATAATCGGTAATTTTCTCTCATTAAGCGCTTTAATCTGTTTCTTTTTACGGCACGCTTATGAGTTTTCTTGCTTACAACGAATCCTATTTTTGTTGGTTCTTCTGTATTTTCTTTTTTAAAACCGACAAAAACAGCCACACCATTAAGGTAAAACGATTTTTTCACCCTATATGTAGCTGTAAATGCTGAACTTTTTTTTAATCTGTATTTCTTACTAAGCACGTTTTGAAGCTGTAATTGCTAATTTATGTCTGCCTTTTGCACGACGTCTGTTGATAACTTCTTGTCCGCCTGAAGTTGCCATTCTTGCTCTAAAACCGCTAGTGTGTTGTCTTTTTAACTTTGTTCCTTCTAATGTGCGTTTCATAATTTCATTCCTTTTCGCTCATTTTTGTATTATTATCTTTATCGTAAATAAAAAACATTTAATAGTCAACATGAAATAAAAGGACAAGGTAACAATGGGTAACAAATTAGGCTTCATTGGCTGCGGCAAAATGGCCAAAGCCATTATTAAAGGGGTTTTAGCAAACAACAAAGATTTTAAAATAACCGCATCTACAAGTTCTGATTTATCAGCACAAAAGGCAAAAGACGAACTCAATATAAACGTAATTTGCGACAATAAATTTGTTGCAGACTTTGCAGATATAATTTTTATTGCAACAAAACCTAATCAAGTTGAAACTGTTTTAAATGAAATAAAAGATGTAGTTAACAATCAAAAACTAATTGTTTCCGTTGCAGCAGGTGTAAGCACAGCAAAAATTCAAAATATTGTCGGTAATATTCCTGTAATTAGAGTTATGCCTAATACTCCCGCATTGGTAAATGAGGGAATTAGCGCTATTGCAAAAGGCTCATTTGCGAATGATGAACACGTTAAAAATATTGAAAACATTTTAAAAAATGTTGGAAAAATAATTTGTGTTGAAGAAAATCAAATTGATGTTGTAACAGCAATTTCCGGTTCTGGGCCTGCGTTTTTCTATCAAATTTTTGAAGATATGGCTCAAGCAGGAGTTAAACTCGGACTTGATTACGATAAATCACTTTTACTTGCCGTACAAACCGCCTTAGGTTCTGCTAAAATGACACTAAACAGAGAAAAAACTCTCACTGATTTGATTGCAAGTGTTGCAACAAAAGGCGGTTGCACAGAAGTTGGCATAAATACAATGAGAGATTTAAAAAGCTCAAATTTATTTAATGAAGTTATCGAAAAAACCGCACAAAAAGCTCACGATTTAGGTTAATTTCTACTTATAAGATACACTACTGTTTATTAATATTGCAAGTTGTGCCATAAATAGCAATACTATTATTTTTATAATTAACATTTTAAACTAACCCCTCTCTCAAAGCTTTTACTGCAGCTTGAGTTCTGTCATCAACAACAAGCTTTTGGATAATATTGCAGACATGAGCTTTTGCAGTATGTTCGCTTATAGTTAGAATTTGAGCTATTTCATAATTGGATTTTCCGTCAACAACAAGCTTTAACACTTCATATTCTCTTTGTGTCAAATTTGAATGCTGTTCTCTAAAAGCAGCCCTCGTAACTTGTTTTGCCGGTATAATTCCTGAATTTTTCTCCCTTATATACGGTACTACTTGAGGATCAAGCCACATTGCGCCGTCATTTACAGTCTTTACTATCATTAAGAAAGATTCCGTATCAAAATCTTTCATTATATAAGCGCTTGCACCCGCCATTAATGAATCCATTACCTCTTTTTCCGTTGTATGCGAAGTCAACATTATTATTTTTATTTTTTTATTATCTGATAGAATTTTTTTCGCAGCCTCAATTCCGCTCATATCGGGCAAACCAATATCCATAAGAACAACATCAGGTTTCAATATTCTTGCACACTCAATTGCTTCTTTTGCAGTTTCGGTTTCTTTTATTATTTCCATATTATCAGAATCTTCAAATAAGGATTTAATCCCAACTCTCATTAACTTTTGGTCTTCTACTAACATAATTTTTATGCGTTTTTCAGACATAATTCCCCCCTCGTATGTGTTTATAATATAATTTTTTACAAAATAAAAAATCCCGAAATTTGAAACCGTTAAGGTCAATCATTTCGGGATTTTTATAATATCAAAAATTTTAATTATTTTTTATCTACATATTTTGAACCGTTTGCGATAACTCTGTCAGCTTTTGCTAAAAGGGCTTTCATTTCAGGAGTCATTTCATCTTGTGCATTATTAGCAACTGCTGTTTGAGTTTGAACTTTAATTGGAGCTGCAGCTGCTGATGGAATATAACCTGTATAACCGTTTGCATTTGCTTTTACAGGATTTGTTGTTTCAGGTTCTGCTAATTTTTCTGCATAAGCTTTTAATTCTTCTCTGTTCATCATTGGTGCAGATTTTTGATCTGCTGCACCTTTTTGAGCTACTAAGTTTTTTAATGTTGCATTTACTGCTTTTGATTCAGCTGTATCTTCACCTTCCATTGCTAATCTTTGTGCTGCTTGTTCTACTAATGCATCAAATACTTCAGGATTATTTTGAGCTTCTTCTGCAATTCTAACTGCTTCTTCTTCTCTTGCTTTTTCTAATTCGGATTTGCCAAGAACTTTTTCTACACCCTTTTCAGCGTAGTGTTGACCGATTGTACCTACCGCATAAGAACCAACTTTGCTTGCTACAGCACCTACTACAGCTCCTACTTTGTTATTACCAACTGCAGCACCTACTACTGAACCAAGTTTTGAACCTACTACTGAACCTGCTACCCAGCCTGCTACTGATGATATTGTTTTTGCTGTTGAACGGCCTAATTGTTTAAAACCTCTTTTTGCACCTAATTGCTTGAATGTTGGTACAACATTTGTCAATGTTTCAACACCGCCTTGCATTACTAACATGAATGTACCGGCTTCATTGTTATATGCATCTACACATTTTTTGAAAGTTGGTGATTTTGCTGATAAATTTTTTGTTGCTTGAGTAACTTTTGTTATACCTAAAGCTTTTTTAGTTTTTCCGAAAATACCTGTTGCATTTTTAGCTGTTTCTGCATAAGCTGCTGCATCTGCTTTTGCAAATGAACTTGCAGCTTTTTTTAATGCTTCTTTATTTGCAGGATTTGCTTTCACTGCTTCTGCTGCTTCTTGAGCTGCTTTGTATAAATTTTGTGAATTTGTTGATAATTTACCTAATGCTTCTGCTTGAGGAATGTTTGATAAAATTTCTTTTGCATCTGCAACTCTTAAAACACCGTTTACACCATTGTTTTTTAATACTGCATTTGCTTCTTTACCGTGTTGAACTACTTGTGCAAATGCTTGTTTATATTGACCTTTGTTATTTTTTAACCATTGGAAACCTTCATATCCACATAACATTGTAGGATAACCGGCTACTTCGCTAAAAGTTAATTTTTCTGCATCTTTTGTTAATGGCACACCGGTTGCATATTTTGCAAGATTTACTAAATCTTTTAATGCATAAACATTTGTTTGAGAACCTATACCTTGTACCATTTTTCCAAAACCTATAATATAACCTTACTTATATAAAAACGTTTTTTTCATGAAAATTGCCTTCTTTTCATGGTTTTAGCCACTTTTGTAAAGTAATGTAACAAATTTTTCAATTTTTGAAATCAGACTTTTCAAAAATACTTTATAGAGATGTAAGAGTGAGAAACAAATTTTAGAGGTGTGAGTATGGCAGTACAAGAATTAAAATTAGGTAATCAAACCGTTGACGGAGCTATTGTTCCAACTGATAACAATCCTGAATTTGAAGACAGATCAGATATGTTATTTTCTTATATGAACATGATTGCGTTCAATAACAAAGTAGATTTAAAACTTAACTTTGTTTAAAAAAGTTTTTACACATACTACTTAACTACTCACATTACACACACTACACACTACCTACCTTTAAAATGTTTTATTAAAAAAAACACCAGCCTGATTTTAAAATCAGGCTTTTTTTTGTTCTAAATTTCTAAATTAACTATACAGCTTGTTTTTCTTCATTTAGTTTATCATTCAGATAAGCTATTGTCTCCGGAAAATGCTGCTGCAAATATTGTGAACGCATTGCCAATAATTCATGTGATTTTGCGGTTGTTAAAAGGGCATTACTTTCGGCAATAGTTTCCCTTTTGCCGCCTCTTTCACCATTATAATGTGTTTCATGGTCTATAAAATATGCGATATGGTTTCTTTGTGCATCAGGATATTCTTTATTAAACGCTGCTTTTTCTTTTTCGTAGATTTTATTAAATTTTTCGTCCTCAAATACTGCATTTTTTACTGTATTATGCAAATTATTCAAATCTACATTTTTCATATCTACAGCATGACCTAATTCGTGCAAGATAACAAACAAATCATCGCCTGTATGAATTTTACGCTTATCAGGAGCCGGAGATGAATAAGAGCTTAAAACATCTTTTGTACCGT
>Ga0256405_10011172_pt1 | contig 11559 bp, 7 predicted proteins | sample RumenRJG_02DNA_FD_189096 | JGI IMG/M metagenome (GOLD analysis project Ga0256405, IMG submission 189096) | Bovine rumen microbial communities from Lethbridge, Alberta, Canada - RJG_02 | ecosystem: Host-associated > Mammals > Digestive system > Stomach > Rumen | place: Canada: Alberta | collected...
ACTGTCGTCGCCAATCTCGGCATCGGTCTCGCCAGAAGCGGTGAAAAAGTCCTTTTGATGGACTGTGACCCGCAGGGAAGTCTTACTGCAAGCTTAGGATACCAGAACCCGGATGAAATATCCACCACAATCGCCACCATCATGACCCACATCATCAATGAAGAAGACTTCGATCCGCACGAGGGCATCCTTCATCATGAGGAAGGTGTCGATCTTCTTCCTGCCAACATCGAATTGTCCGGGCTGGAAGTCCTGCTGGGCAACACCATGAGTCGTGAAATGATCCTGAAGGAGTATATCGACCACCTGCGGAGTGAGTACACCTACATTCTCATCGATTGCATGCCTTCTCTGGGCATCACAACCATCAACGCACTCGTCGCCGCCGACCGCATCCTGATACCCGTCCAGGCCGCTTACCTGCCTGTAAAGGGCCTTCAGCAGCTTCTGAAGACCATTACCGTCGTGAAGAAAAGGCTGAATAAAACCCTGCAGATTGAGGGAATCCTGCTCACGATGGTCGACTTCCGCACGAACTACGCCAAGGACATTACCCAGATGCTCCGGGAAAGTTACGGCAAGACGATTGGGATAATGGACACCTGCATCCCCTTCTCCGTCCGGGCCCCGGAGGCAAGCGCCGCCGGCATCAGCATTTACAAATATGATCCGAACTGCAAGGTCGCAAAATGTTACGAGCAGCTTACCAAGGAGGTACTTGACGATGAGAGAACGTCCAGGACAGAAGATTAAACTCAAGACCATCGATGAAATGCTCGGCGTTGTCGGCGAAGAGTCGGCGATGGAGATCGAAATCGAGAAGATCCATCCCTTCCGCAATCATCCCTTCCATGTGGTGGATGACGCGAAGATGCAGGACCTGATCGACAGCATCCGCGAGAACGGCATTCTCTCTCCCACCCTCATCCGCCCGATTGGAAATGATGAGTATGAAATGGTCTCCGGCCACCGCAGGATGCATGCAGCCATGAAGCTGGGGATGGATACAATTCCTGCCATCATCCGCGACATGACTGACGATGAAGCCATCGTAAAGATGGTCGACTCCAACATCCAGCGCGAAGAACTGCTGCCGAGTGAAAAGGCATTCGCCTACAAGATGAAAATGGATGCAATGAAGAGACAGGGGAGCCGGTCTGACACGGTCGCCGGTGGAACTTCCACCCAAAATGGGTGGAAGTTGGAAACAGCCGAGCTTATTGGAAAAGAATCCGGTGAAAGCAAAAATCAGATTCGCAGATACATCCGCTTAACCGAGTTGATTCCTGATCTTCTCGACTTTGTGGACCGCAAGCGTCTGCAGTTTACGGTTGCTGTTGAGATTTCCTACATCGACAGGGAAATCCAAGGATGGCTCTACGAATACATCAAGGAGAACGGTCCTGTGAAGCTTAACCAGGTGAAGGAACTTCGAACTGCTCTTCAGACAGGTGCCATGACCCAAGACAAGATGATTGTTCTCCTGAATGGAACTCAGAAAACATCTTCCTCAGGCAGCCTGACCCTTACGGACCACAAGCTCCGGGAGTACTTCCCTCCCACCTATTCACATGATGACATGATGGACGTGATTGAAACGCTCCTGAAGTCATGGAAGGCTCAGAACGGAGGCGATTCAGATGACGTTTGATTTCTATTTCGGTTCTCAGGCGGAACAGTTCAGTTTTATCCGGATCCCGAAGCTACTTCTCATGAGCCCGGAGTTTCAAGACCTTTCCATCCAGGCAAAGATGCTCTACGCCGTCCTTCTGGACCGGATGTCTTTATCCGTGAAGAATCACTGGGTGGATGACCAGAACAGGGTCTACATCATCTATCAGGTCGAGGAGATCGTGCAGGATCTCGGCTTCACGAAGAGAAAGGCCATGGATGTTCTCACGGAACTCGAGCAATTTGGGCTGGTCGCCCGCAAGCGCAGAGGCCGCGGTCTCCCGAACTACCTGTACGTGAAGAACTTCCTGTCCGGCTTGTCTGCATTCCAGTCAACTGGAAAAGGGCAGGCAAGAAATGCTCCTTCCCGCACTTCTGCCGATAGCCGAGGAGAATTAAGAAGTGCAGAAATCGCAACCTCACATCAGCCTCCGATGGGCATGATAACCACCACCGCGGCCAATAATCAGGCCATCCAGACTGGTACTGTCCGGCAAGAAGTGCAGAATCCGGCACTTCCAGAGCTGCAGGAATCGTCACTTCTAGAAGTGCAGAAATCAGCACCTCTTATGAATAAGACTGATAGGAATAACACTGATATGAGTAAGACAAAGGAATCCCATATCGTATCGAATCCCATCGTATCCGAGTTCAGAACCCTGATGGGATTCGATGGGGATGGTCATACCTCCGTCGATCCACTCCGTGAGCAAATACGGACCAATATCGGCTACACAGATCTCAAGATCTCCCACCCGAAAGACGAAGATATGATCGATGGAATCGTCGAACTGATCCTTGAGATTGAGCTGTGGACACGCCCGCAGATCATCATTTCCGGAACCAGCTTCCCCACTGATATGGTCCAGCGCCGGTTCATGCAGCTTCGAGAGGAGCACATCGCATATGTCATTGAGTGCGTCCACAACAACACAACGCAGGTCAGGAACGTGAAAAAGTATCTTCTCGCCGCCCTGTTCAACGCAAAAGCAACCATCGAAAGCTACTACGACCTGCTCGTCCAGCATGATATGGCAGGAATGAATTAAGCGGCTTCTCATTGTATCCGGACATGGGTCGACAGTGCCTGTGTCCGGCCCACCAGCTCCATTTGCCCCGGCCAGCGCCGCGGAGAAAGGAAATGTATGATTACTCTGTTTCTCGTTATTGCGATCTTCCTGCTTGTACCGGTCGTCCTCTTCTTCATGCTCTTCGCGAAAAGCATTATGACCCTGGACAGCGTCACCATCGCCGGCATCGTTGCCCTCGAATTACACATGACGAAGAAGGTCCACCCGGCATTCTGCATCCTCGCTGGCATAGCAGTATTCTTTCTTATCGCCGCCGTCTACACCTCCAGAATCGCGTTCTGGATCCTCACGGTGCTGTCTGTCATCAACTGGGGTTGCATCGCCGGATTCACAGTCGATACCCTCGCAGACCACATCTGGGGAACTGTAGTGGGTCTCCTCGTGGCCGCCGTCACCTTTGGGCTTCATATCCATGAGCGATCCGCGCATTTTTGATTCCAGTCGTGACGGTTCTCCGGATGATGACAATAAATAAAGCTGTTCACTGCTTGGGACGGATTCAGGTAGGCCCCTATGCAATGCAGCCTGTCAGCTAAACGGAGACGGATAAATCTTTTCTACAGCAAGGGAATCCCTCTCTCGGTCTACATAAGCATCGACAAACCATACAGTCTGACATTCGGGACAGCGTTGTACTGCATGGCTGATTCCAAACCCATCTATCCTCTTCCCTTGTATGACCGGAGGACCGTTCAGCACAAAATCACGCATCCATGCTTTATCCGTTGAGGATAAGCCCTTGCCAAGATTCATCTTCATTGCAGCACCGCATTTCGGGCATGCCGCTGTTATTGCCCAATGCATCAGTCTTCACCCATTTTGCTTTTTTTTCATGCCACCGGCCTGCCCAGAATGGTTCCGGGATGCTCTCCTTAATCTTCCTTTGAAAGCAATGCTCTCAGCTCGTCATTCAAATGAAACTTCATTTCTCAAGTTGCGCCTGAAGTTCCTGGAAGCTTTCCAGTGCGCTCTGCAGATTCTCGATAATATCCTCTGCGAGTTCATCCGGCTCCGGCAGGTTATCGAGGTCGGCAAGGCTCTTGTCCTTGATCCAGAAGATATCCAGGCTGGTCTTGTCCCGCGCCATGATTTCATCTACTGTAAACCTGCGCCAGCGTCCTTCCGGGTTCTCCTCACTCCAGGTTTCCTTTCGATCATAACGATTTTCAGGATGATAACAGCTGATAAAATCGGTCAGATCCGCATCAGCAAGAGGATGCTGCTTCAGGGTGAAATGAATGTTTGTGCGGAAGTCGTACACCCATACTTCCTTTGTCTGCGTCTGCGCGCTTGCCGGACGTTTGTCGAAGAAAATGACATTCGCCTTGACGCCTGGCTTGTAGAAGATGCCCGTCGGCAGCCGCAGGATTGTGTGCAGGTCTGTCGTTTGGAGCAGCTTCTTCCGGACGATCTCACCTGCCCCGCCCTCGAAGAGCACATTGTCTGGAACAACCACGGCTGCCTTGCCAGTCGACTTCAAAATCGTGTTGATATGCTGGACAAAATTCAGCTGCTTGTTGGAACTGGTCGTCCAGAAATCCGTGCGGTTGTAGACCAGGTCTTCCTCTTCCTGCTCCCCCTCCTCATTTGTGAAGGTCAGGGATGACTTTTTCCCGAAGGGCGGATTGGTTGCCACGTAGTCTACGCGGTATCCAGGATCAGTGAGCAGCGCATCCGCATTCTGTACCGGCACTTTGCCGTAGATATCCCCGATGTTGTGAAGATAGAGGTTCATCAGGCACATCTTATAGGTCATCGGAACCAGCTCCGTACCGTAGAAGGTATCGTTCTTCAGAAACTCCTTCTGTTCCCGGTCCAGACTGTAGTTCCCGGAAATGAAGTCCTGCGCGGCCAGGAAGAATCCGCCGCTTCCACAGCAGCAGTCCGCCAGTGTCTTCATTGGCTCCGGGTGCAGACAGCGGATCATGGCACGGATGAGCGGCCTCGGAGTGAAATACTGCCCGGCGCCGCTCTTCACATCCTCCGCATTCTTCTGGAGTAAGCCTTCATAGATCTCACCCTTTACATCAGAAGACATGGAGACCCATTTTTCCTGATCGATCATCTGGATGACCCGGTACAGTATGGACGCATTCTGAATCTTATTGGTAGCACCCTTGAAAATGCTTCCGAGGATGCCATTCTTCTGTCCCAGCGTTTCCAGAATGGTCTTGTATCTTGCTTCCAGCTCGGCACCCTTCAGCCGGTTGAATTCCGACCAGCCGCAGCCCTCCGGAATGCCAGAGTCGCGCTTATAAGGTGGCTTGGAATACTCATCCGCCATCTTTAGGAAGATCATGTAGGTGAGCTGCTCCAGATAGTCCCCGTAGGACACGCCATCGTCCCGAAGGGGATTGCACATGGCCCATACCTTTGAGACGATCGCAGATGTATTGTTGTCGGCCATCAGACCAACCTCCCATCAAATGCTTTCTTTAAAATGCTCTGGCGGAGAGCTTCCGCCTGGGCGAGAGAAGAATTAACCGTCTTCTCGATATTATCACAGGCTGACATTCTCGCATCTATGTTATCAATTATCTCCTTTTGTACTTCCAATGATGGAACAGGAAAGGATATTTGTTTAAGGATTTTTTGATTCAAAAAAGGCCTGGTTGACCCCTTACATAATTCTTTGACCTGGTCGATAACAACGCCCTTACTCTGAAACATCCAAACAAAAAAATCAGATCGTATTACGCTATTATCCAACGAGATTCTCATTAAGTTAGTAGACAATAGGGATCCTTCATATTCTTTCGGAACCTGACAGATTTCCCCTACCGTTCCAGATCTTGAAATGATGATATCTCCTGCTGTTAACTCAAATGATTTCAGTTCTTCAGCCTTTTCTTTTGTGACAAATATTTTGTTCCCTGGAACAAATGATCCACGCCCAATGTTCTCAATACCCAGTACAGGGATTCCCGCGTGTTTGTAATCAGTTTTCTTAAGCATTGTTCCAAAGGGCCCAGTTGTCATTCCTTTCCGCTCTTTTGTCAATAACTCTCCGATTTGAAATGTTCTCAATGACGCATCATTGTTTGCTTTACTAAATGCCATTTTTAGCACTGCCTGTTGGTACACCATTAGCTGCTGCTTTGTTTCCCGCAGCGTCTGCACCGCTTCATCCAGATTTGAGGAAATTTCCTCGATGCGGGAAACAATGCGCTGCTGCACTGCTGATGAGGGAATCGGAACTTCAATATTCTTTACCACATCCTGAGTGATTGCTTTGAACGTTGTACCCGTTCCCTTATTTTCAAGTTGTGCTTGAAAGTATTTGAAGAAATTCATCAAATACTTAAGGTTGACTGAACTATCTGGCCTAATTGCAGTTAAACCTCTTCCGATACACACTTCTCCAGGTGATAGATTCGTTGGTCCAACAGGTGCACGGACGGATAATAATATATCGTCCTTTTGAGCAATCTTCGTAGGTTTAGAGCAATATACCCGAATCGTAGGATATAGGTCACCAAAATCGGCTTTGCCTTGAAAAAAGGGGAGTCCGTCTCCTTCCATGTTGTAATATTTCGATTCCGGTGATTGGCCGGCGATAATGGTGCAGAATTCTTTCAGTTTTTTCGTTTCAAACTTCATCTCACGCCACCAGCTCTGTATTCATTTCCTTCAGCACTTCTTCGTACTGGTCTCCGAATGCGTCGTAGAATCCCATCAGCCCGCCTTTTTTATCGAAAGGCACCAGGTCCAGGTCCTCGGTCGTGATGCTGAGGCTGGCGATGATGTGGTCTTTGATCATGCGCAGCCACTCCATCTGATTATCGGTGAAGTGAACCGCGCCGGCGTTCCTCCGCAGGGTCCACTGCATGAAGTTATAGTTCACCTTGTCCGCAAATGGCGTCAGCTTGTCTTCATAGCCAAGCTCGAAGCGGATGATGGAAATCAGGTCTGTCAGCTGTGCCATAGTGCCCCTTTTCACTTTTTCCGGACGCTTGATGGCATAGCAGTCCCAAAGCCTCTGGACGGTGATGCCTTTTTCACCGAGTTTACTGTAAAGTTCTTTCAGCTTCTCGATTGCCATCGGGCGGTTCCGGTATGTCTGATCATAAATAATTCGAAGCGCAATGATCTCGTCCCGGTTTTCTTCAATAAACTCCCGGAACGTCTTGATCACCTTATCGGCGTTCTCCTCCTGGTCCGTGGCAAAGCCGGCATGCAGCACGGAGTCCAGATTCACCGAATCGATGATCTGGTCATGTTTCTTCCGGGCAGTCTCGATATAGACGCGGACCTCCGGCTTCATAAATGGCTTCACAGCTTCGTCAATCAGGTCCTGCTGGACTATCTGACACTGGTCTTCTGTCGGAGTCTCTGTATCAAACTGCTGCTTCGCTTTCTCCTCGATCACGTCCATGTCAAATGAATTCAGGAGATTTTCCGCCGCCTGATTTGCAGAAGTGCCCGCAGTCTCAGCGAATTCAGCTTTCTCCTTCTCTGTCATCTGACTGCTCAGACGGATGATCCGGTTTGCAAGGGAAGTGAGGGTATCTTCATCCCGGTCACCGAGTGCAACGCCCATCATCAGTTCTTTCAATGGAACCGAGGGTTTCCTCTCCAGTGTCCGGGTGTCGCTCTTCTTGCTCTTGGTCACGCCGACCGCATCCACGATGATGAAGTGGTCCTTGTTCTCCGTCGCGTCCGGCGTGACTTTCTGAAGGTCATCCTTGCCCAGGGTCCGCGTGCCGCGGCCCTTCATCTGCTCAAAATAGTTCTTGCTTCGGACGTCCCGCATGAAGATAAGGCACTCGATTGGTTTTACATCCGTTCCGGTTGCAATCATGTCCACCGTCACTGCAATCCGCGGATAGAAATCATTTCGGAAGGCGGACAGAGCTGCCTCCGGATGGTCTGCATGATAGGTAATCTTGCGGCAGAATTCATTTCCCTCACCGAACTCTTCCCGCACAATCTGGATGATATCGTCCGCATGACTGTCTGTCTTAGCGAAGATCAGCGTCTTCGGGACAATCTTCCGGTGAGGAAAGAGCACTGGGAGATTCTCTTTAAATGTCCGGATGACCGTTCGAATCTGACTGGGATTTACGATGTCACGATCCAGCTGACTTGGAGTGTATGTGATATCCTCATCCATCTGCTGCCAGCGCTTTTCCCGCGTCATACGGTCGCGGTATTCGATCATTCGCTTCATCAGCGCCGCACCCTTAGAACCGATCTGCGTCTCAATTTCAAAGATATCCTCGCCGACATTGACGCCGTCGATGATGGCCTGCTCGCGGGAATACTCGCTGACCACGTTCTCGTTGAAGAAGGCAAATGTACGCTTGTCCGGTGTCGCTGTCAGACCGACCAGAAAAGCGTCAAAGTATTCAAGAACCTGACTCCAGACGTTATAGATGCTCCGATGACATTCGTCGATGATACAGCAGTCGAAGAATTCAGGTGAATATTTCCTGTTGTACACCACGGACCGGGGCGCCCGCTCTGTGCCATCATCTTCCAGCGGTGTCTCCTCCTCGCTCTCATCCAGCTTCTTTTCCTGAAGAATGGAGTACATTCTCTGGATGGTACTGATGCAGATCTGCACGTCCTTCGGGATATAGGAGGAATTCAGCCGCCGGACCCCATACAGCTGGGAAAATGAACGAGTGTCGTCATTTGGCTTGTAGGCAAGAAATGCCTGCTCCGCCTGTTCGCCCAGACTTTTCGTATCCACGAGAAACAGAATACGCTTCATCTTTCCGAACTTCAGAAGCCGGTATGCCATCGTGATAGCAGTGAATGTTTTTCCCGCACCCGTTGCCATCTGACAGAGAGCACGCGGCCTGTTTTCAGCAAATGACTTGTCCAGGTTCTGCACTGCAGTAATCTGGCATTTGCGAAAACCGGTCGTATCGAAAGCCGGGAAATGCTTCATGTTGTTGCGGATCGTGTCCGGTTCCTCAAGCAGATTCTTCAGTGTTTCCGGCCGGAAGAATGAAAAGACGCGCCGTGACCGATACTTGATATCCTTGTAATCCGTAAAACGGACCAGCTTGTCGGTTGCCTCATAGGCGAAGCGAACCGTGTAGTCTCCATGTACATACTTGAACTTGCTGTTTGCGTAACGGCCGGACTGTTCCTCCACCGTAGTGATGTTTTCACCAACATCAGACTTCTTCGCTTCGATCACGCCGACAGGGCTGCCATCCACAAAAAGGGCATAGTCCACCGGGCCGGTACTGGTCGGTAACTCCCGGACAGCCACGCCGAGAGAAACCGTGACATTCAAGTCTGCAAGATCTTGAATGTCCCAGCCTGCCTCAATGAGTTTATGATCGATAACCTGTCTGGCTTTTTCTTCAGGAGTCATGCGAAAACCTCCCAGTTGACTGAATATGCAAGCTGTTTACATTATACAGGAAAAGTCGAAGGACAGCGCTGTAAATGTGGATATCTCATGGTTGTGATACATCATCTATGCATAATTCCCGAAAGTCTGGAGAGTTGATCGCTCTAGTGTACTGTACTGTGGTAATATACTATTTACAGTTATTCAAGCAATTCTCAGATGGACAATAGGACGGCTGAAAAGGGGAAAATTCCATGGCTGTAAATCTGATTTCATTAAAGTGCCCGGAGTGCGGGGCCGCGCTGAAAATTGAAAAAGGTCGGAAGCAGTGCTTTTGCAGTTATTGCGGTGCGAGGATTCTTCTAGACAATGATCATGAGTACATATATCGGGAGATAAACGAAGCGGAGATCAAGAGGGCAGAGGTTTCTCGAGAGTTAGAACTGAAACGTCTGGAAATGATAGAAAAGCACAACGTTGCAGTAGCACGCAGAAGACACAATAGGATTATCTTTTCTATTGTTCTCATTGCTATTGGGCTTGCTATTACTTTTATCGGCATGGCAGCTGGGAAAGCAAGCGGTGATTCAGACTCAGGTTGGTACATGGTTTCAACTTTTGGTTTATTAGCCATTATCGGCGGGGTATGCGCGGTAGTGAGTATCTTTGAAAGCAATAAAGACGATGATGAAATACTTGACTTCAGCGAGCAAGTGAAAGTCCCAAGGGGAGTAAATGATTTTCAGCAAAAACACTATGAAGCCATCGAAAAAGCAATGAAGAAAGCGGGTTTTACCGATGTGAGCTGTGTTCCACTGAGCGATTTGAAACTTGGGTTATTGAAAACTCCAGGGCTTGTTCAGTCAATTACTATCAATGGCAATGAGATAGAAGGAGGCGGGAAAAAATTCTCAAAAGATGCATCTGTTGTGATTACCTACCATAGTTTCCCTGAATAACAACATTAGGGAAACTATTAGTTGAATCCCCAGTATTATCCGGGAAGAGTACATTGTATAAATGCCCTAAGTAAAGTCCACTTTACAACGACAAAAAGGTAAAACTGGGTTCTATCTACCGGATAAATAATAATGTTTTCCATCCCGCGGCAGATTCCCGGGTGAACAGTCTCTCTTCATGAGACGAGACTATGAAAGGGAGTCTCCAAATCGGAGCCTCCCTTATCCATCAGTTCATCTTCTCTGCATCTGCCAAGGAAATGTCTCTTCTAATGCCCTTTTCCTTCATTGATTTTCGCTTCCAACATTTCTTACTCATTCGGCGTTATAGTAAAGTCATTGTACTTTCCAATTACTGTTAGTGAAATTGTTCCGGAAGTTGTGGGGAAAAATGTCATGCTATAATGAATTCCATCTTTATCAGTTTCGCTTCCATCCTGTATGGTCTGGAAAATCTCATAGGAATCAGATGCTCCATCCATATTTGGGTCAAGTGCATAAATCATACCCAATATTTCAAACATGGAAACATTCTGATCCATTGACTCAATGTCGTCACAATGCAAATTAATACATCCTACCGGATCATTATTTGACATATTGGGATTTGCCATTATCGTAAGGACATTATCAGGAGTGAAACCATCAGCAAGGCTTAATCCTTCTGGTGTAACATGACTAATAGTAGCACCAGCGCTTGAAGAATTAACTGAATCTGCAAATTCATTGTAACGGTCGACTAAATCTGAAAGCGGGATTCCGATCTTATCAGTTGAATCTGGCTCATCAGTTGAAGGAATGCTATCGGTACTTTCACTGCTTTCAGATTTTTCGTCACTAGCATCATAATCCAACAACTCCATCGGAATATTCAAAAATTTAGGTGCCCAGCTTTCATTCTGAATTTCCAGATCCATACCAGAGGGGTCTGTACCTCTCAAATTTGAAATCACAGCATTTTGTTCATCAACTGATACATCAGCTTCAGAAACGCTAACATAATTACCATAACTATTCTGTAATTTCATCCCTGATACATGCCAGGAGTCTTCATTCTTAGACCATTCTCCTGCATCAGTTGTTTTCAGGATAAAATCGCTCCCACTTTCATAAGAATGGAATTTTGATGGATCATAGTCATTTCCATCTTCTGTAAAAACATCCTCCGCGAAGTAATTAGATAGGGAGACAATTATAGCCCGCTTTGCTTCCTCCTCGGAAAATTCTGAGGTTGCGGTACTGAAAGACAATGTACCGGCTATTCCCAGTTTGTTAATAAGCTCTCCATCAATATCTGATTCTCCAGCCAGGCCATTATCTGCACGAAAGCTTTCAATTGCGTTCTTCGTTTTCTCTCCTGCAACCCCATCAGCTGTACCGCAGTCGTAGCCAGCGGCGTTTAACGCCTCTTGTACTGCTTTTATTGTATCCGGAGATGAAAAATCTATATTCAAGTCTGTCTCTGGTGTCTGCGTTTCCGGGGCCTGTGTCTCTGGAGCCTGTGTCTCCGGGGCCTGTGTCTCCGGGG
>Ga0256405_10011173_pt1 | contig 11559 bp, 5 predicted proteins | sample RumenRJG_02DNA_FD_189096 | JGI IMG/M metagenome (GOLD analysis project Ga0256405, IMG submission 189096) | Bovine rumen microbial communities from Lethbridge, Alberta, Canada - RJG_02 | ecosystem: Host-associated > Mammals > Digestive system > Stomach > Rumen | place: Canada: Alberta | collected...
AGATATCCAAAAAGATAATCAGTCATTACTTTTTAATGTCCCAGGATATTGAATCGGATCGTTTATTTCGGGAAGAAACACATCTGATCCTGCAGCTTGCGGAAAGGGATTCCTGTATTATAGTGGGGCGGATGGCGGATTATATCCTGCGTGAAAGAACGGACTGCCTGAAAGTGTTTATTACAGCACCCTATGATGTACGTGTAGGGATCATTAAAGAAAAATATGGCATTTCAGCAGAGGCAGCAGGAAAGACAGTACGAAAGATGGACGCTGCCAGAAAAGAATTTTACCGTTATTATTCCAATGGAAAATGGAAGCAGGAAACAAATAAAGATATTGTATTAAACCGTGGACTGTTTGGCATCAAAGGATGTGTGGACATCCTGGAATACGCCTGCAAAAATGAAAGGCCTTGAGTCAGCGTAAAAAATGAAAGACCTTGAATCAGCGTAAATGAGGAGGGGCAGAGGGGATTATGGAGAAAACAGTGAAAAATACAGCACAGGTTTTAGTAGAGTGTTTGCAGGAAGAAGGAGTAGACACGATCTTCGGGATTCCTGGAGAAGAAACACTTGATCTGATGTTTGCGATCAAAGAAAGTAAAATCCGTTTTATAGATACAAGGCATGAGCAGGGAGCTGCTTTTATGGCAGATGTATATGGAAGGCTCACTGGAAAGGCAGGGGTATGCCTGTCAACTTTGGGGCCTGGTGCAACCCATATTGCCTGCCCAATGATATTGCCAAAATACCTGCAGATGTAAAACCATTGAAAAAACAGGAGAAGCTGGTGGAATACGCTTCTACAAAAGCGGTAGAAGCTGCCAGTGAATTGATAAAGCAGGCAAAAATACCGGTAATACTTGCGGGAAACGGTGTTGTACGGCAAAATGCATCAGAAATGCTTACAGAATTTGTAAATACCTTGCATATTCCTGTTATTAATACTATGATGGCAAAGGGAGTTGTTCCTATGGACAACCCGTATAGCCTGTGGACCATCGGGATTCCCCAGAAAGATTATGCGAATAAAATATTTGAAGTGGCAGATCTGGTCATTGGTGTGGGATATGACATGGTGGAATATGCCCCTTTGAAATGGAATGTACGCCCAGATACAAAGATTATCCATATAGCCTGTAAGCCTGCAGATGTAAACAAAAGATACCAGCCAAATGTGGAACTGGTAGGTGATATATCAAACAGCCTGCGTAAAATCTTAAAGATCACCAGCAGGGAGGTGGAGCCGGATTTTGCGCTGAAATTAAAGGCTATGATGGAAAAAGAACAGGCAGAAATGGCAGCAGATGCGTCTTACCCCATGAAGCCTGCAAAGATCTTAGCCGATGTGCGGAAAGTAATGGGGAAAAAAGATATTGTTCTTTCTGATGTAGGTGCACATAAAATGTGGATCGCCCGTCATTATCATTGTTACGAACCAAATACCTGCCTGATCAGCAATGGATTTGCCAGCATGGGATTCAGTGTTCCTGGTGCCATATGTGCCAAAATGCTATACCCGGAGCGAAAGGTACTGGCTATATGTGGAGATGGCGGATTCCTTATGAATAATCAGGAACTGGAAACTGCAGTCAGGGAAAAGATCCCGTTTGTAACTCTGATCTGGGAAGATAATGCCTATGGGCTTATCAAATGGAAAGAGCAGGAGCAGTTTGGAGACAGATGCTATGTGAATTTCACCAATCCGGATTTTGAAATGTTTGCAGAATCTATGCATTGCAAAGGTTATACAATACATTCTGCGGATGAACTGATTCCCACATTAGAGGAAGCCTTTGCCCAGAATGTGCCTGCAGTAGTTGTGGTTAAGGTGGATTACAGCGAAAATATGCGGTTGAGTCAACATCTAAAAGAAATTATGAACGAATGAAAGAGGTACCGGAATGAAGATCAGAAAAGCATTAGCAAGTGATATTGATGCGGTTGAGGAAATCTATAATGATATTCATACTGCAGAAGAAAGCGGAAAGCAGATGATCGGATGGATCCGGGGGATATATCCTGTACGGGCCACTGCAGAGGCTTCCCTTGAACGGGATGATTTGTATGTGCTTGAAGATCATGGGAAAATATATGGTACAGGAATTATAAATAAAACCCAGGTAGATGTTTACAGTAAAGGGCATTGGAAGCATCAGGCAGAGGATGACCAGGTCTGTGTGCTGCATACCCTGGTGATTTCCCCTGATGGAGCCGGAATGGGATATGGTAAAAAGTTTGTCAAGTATTATGAAGAGCATGCCCTGGAATGTGGGTGTGTGGAACTGCGGATTGACACTAACGCAAGAAATGTGATCGCACGTAAGATGTATAAAAAGCTTGGATATACGGAGATTGACATTGTACCCACGAATTTTAATGGAATCCCGGGGATTGATTTAGTGCTGCTGGAGAAATATATCGGTTAAAAACGGTCGGAAAAACAATCGTAAAAAAATACGATTGTTTTTTTGACCGCTTCTGCATATAATAAAGTTATAAAATTGAAAGGGAGCGAGGAAAATTGTATGCAGGAAACCCGGACAATAGAATTTAAAGAAACGATTACCAATACGTTTTTAAAAACAGTAAGTGCCTTTTCAAACTACAATGGAGGAAAAATTTTTTTCGGAATTGATGATAAGGGCAATGTAAAAGGCCTGACAGATGTAAAACAGGCGTGCCTGGATATCGAAAATAAGATCAATGACAGCATATCCCCTCAGCCAGATTATACGCTGGAAGTGCAAAAAGACCATACAATAATACTTTCCGTAAAAAGTGGTGTACAGAAGCCATATCTATATAAATCAAAAGCATACAAAAGAAATGATACAGCAACAATAGAAGTGGATACACTGGAATTATCAAGACTGATCCTGGAAGGGAAAAATATCAGCTTTGAAGAGCTTCCATGCAAAGAACAGGATTTGTCGTTTGATATTTTATGTCATAAATTGCAGGAATGTATCCATATTGAACGCTTTAATCAGGATACTTTGAGAACCTTGAATTTATATAATAATGACGCAGGCTACAATAATGCAGCAGGGATTCTGGCTGATAAGAATCCGTTTCCCGGAATTGATATAATGAAATTTGGAGAGAATATCAGCATTATTCAAAAAAGGGCAACCTTTGAGCATACGTCAGCATTAGAAATATATGATAAGACATTAACTGTATTTAGAGATTACTATCAGTATGAAATCATACAGGGGACAGACAGAAAAAAAGTAGAAAAAATACCGGAGGCTGCGTTCAGAGAAGCAATTGCAAATGCTTTGATTCACAGAGCCTGGGATATAAACCCCAGAATCAGGGTCTCAATGTTTGATGACAGGATAGAAATTGTTTCGCCTGGCGGATTGCCATCGGGAATAACAGAAGAAGAATATTTAGCCGGTAAATTGTCCGTTTTAAGAAACGCAGTTCTTGCAAATGTATTTTACAGATTAGGGCTTGTGGAGATATTTGGAACTGGAATTACAAGGATTAAGCAGCTTTATGAGGCTGGATTAAGAAAACCGGATTTTGAAGTATCAGAGAATGCCATCAGGATTGTGCTGCCTGTTTTGGAAAAAGATCTGGATCTAACCGAAGATGAAAAGACGGTATACAAGACCTTAAGCAGGACAACCTTAAAACCAATTAGTGAAATTGTGCCGTATGTTCCTTTTGGAAAATCAAAGACAACGCAGTTGTTGAAAGAGCTGAATCAAAAAGATGTCATAATGGTTCAAGGCAAAGGCAGAGGTACAAAATATATAATAAAATAAGCCTTGAGATCAATTATAAAGAACTATATCGGTTAAAAACGGTCGGAAAAACAATCGTAAAAAAATACGATTGTTTTTTTGACTGTTTTTACTTTTATTTGCTGTTTATCAATATATTACACGATTAACTGAAGTTTAATGATATATTTTTGCGGTTGGCATGTTTTTACGCAAATTTTACATTCATTTGGTTTTGCTAATGATTGACAAAGTGTACTAATTGATGTTATATTTTAGAAAAAATGTGAACGTATACTTTGTTAAGGCACTGAATAGATGACACATACATAAACCATAATTCAGATGACCGATATAAAAGTATCTTTATATCGGTTTTTTTATTCACTTTTTGGGGAAAGAGTGGAAGAAGTTCTGGATATTATGGCTCAGGGCCTGGAGATGTATGTTTACTGATAACGGTCCGGAACCATCCGGGTGGAAGCGGATGGGATGGAGCGAAATGCGAAAATAAGAAATGAAAAATTGAAAAATGCGAAAATGAGGAATGTAAAGGACTGAAAGACTATGAAGAGAAAGCATGTACAGAGGGTATTATGTGCGCTCATGAGTGGTGTGTTTCTGACCAGCAGTGCTGCCAGCCCATTAGCAGGGACTGTATCCATGGCTGCGGAAGCTTCAGCAGCTGAAGAAACAGCAGTGTATGAAAATGCAGAAAACACAGGTGAAGTGGCATCAGAAGCACCTGTAGACGAAGTTTTGTCATCTGGCGAGGATGCAACGAATGAGACAGAGAATGCAGGAGAAGTGACACCAGAGGTATCTGATGAAGAGGTGCCTGCACAAGATGAATTAGACGAAACTAATGATGATTCGCCGAAAATAACCGGGGGGAGGGCAAACAGCTGACGCCCCTGTAGAGGATACCAATGGGAATGACAGCCTGACAGCTGATGAAGTCCTGGAGATTCCGGATGCTCAGACTAAGGTGGAAGAACCATCCCAGAATGCAGACGAAGAAGATCCGGAGGATGTGCCGGAAGAGGAGACAGAAGATACAGATCTGGCATATGTATCTGATTTAAAAATAAACAAGATTGTTTCAGAAGATGATGGAGAAGAGATTCTTCCTGAAGAAAACAGAAGCAGGGTGATTTATGCTCCGCAGCAGGTGGGGTATGCGCTGGAGTATAGGACTGCTTCTTTTTCTGATGCTGTTTTTGATACATGGAATATGGAATTTGAGATGCTTCTTCCAGTATCTGATACAGTAGCACAGTGGGATACTGATTCCATGAACTGGCTTAATCAGGGCTGGACCATCCAGACAGAAGACTGCCTTTATGATTTTGATGGTGATGGCGCAGAAGAGCAAAAGACCTGTCAGGTGCTTCGTGGAGAGGTGACGCTTCCGGTATCAGAGAATGTGGTGTCAGGAGCAGGCCTTGGGACAGGAACTCTGGAAGCAGTGGTTAAGACCTTTGAGTCAGAGGAAGACGAACAGGTGCAGCCTGTCTTTACCGCATGGATGGAGCACAACCAGGCAGGAGAGACAGAACTTGGCTCTGATGAAAACCGAGTGACTGAAAACAAGGCAGAGTGTGCAGTACATCAGAAGAAAGAACAGATGACTGTGCAGGCTGAGCCGATGATGATAACGAAACAGCCGGAAAGCCAGGATGAAGAGAATAGGATTGCTGTGTATCAGGCGAAAACAGCGGTGGATTTTACGGTGGGTATAAAAAATCCTGTTCTTCCAGGATCTAATTTTGCTGATTATATTCAGTTGCAATCAGTTGTATATGATGATAGCACTACAGGATATGGAAGTGCTACAGCTACGTCCCCTGGCTGGCCAGGTAATTATGTAAATAATCTAAGAGAGACCAATACATCACAGGAATTCAGCTTCCCGGGAGCAACCAGTCTGACTATAACATTTGATAGCACATCTGCAACAGAGTCAAATTATGATTTTGTCCGTATTTATGATAAAAACGGTACAAGAGTTCAGAATTTAAGCGGTACGTCTTTTGCCAGGAAAAGCTATACTGTGGCAGGCGATTATGTAAAGATTACATTTTATAGTGATGGAAGTATTGTGGGAAAGGGATTTTCAGCACGGATCCAGCCACAGGAAGAATTGCAGTGTGAAGAAACACTGACTTTTTCACCGGAGACTGCACCTTTGGAAGTGGGACAGACAGAAGTTACAGTAGGACTGGCAGGCACATCGATTTCAAAAACAATTACAGTTGCTATATCGGATGTACTTGGACAATGGAATATTGGAAAACCTACTGAAACGGATGTGACAGCAGTTCTTTATGCGGATGGACGGCTTGAGGTATCTGGAAATGGAGAAACCGAAAGAGCGTCCAATCTTGCTTCTATGAGAAGTATGCTTACCGTATATTCGGCAAAAAAAATAATAGTACATGAGGGAATTACAAATATTTCCGATCTGGCTCAGGAGCTTACTACACTGGAAAGTGTGGAACTTCCGGAAAGCCTTACAAGTATTGAAAACAATGCATTTTATAAATGTAATACATTGAAGGAAATCAACATTCCGGATGGTGTGACCAGTATTGGGATTAAGGCTTTCTATGATTGTACAGCACTGAAGCATTTGATCCTGGCCGGAGATCTGGGAGAAGTAGCAGAAAATGCATTACTTTCAGACAATACAAGTCAGGAGCTGAGTATCACCGTGACCAGGGATACACATGCAGTGCCAGAGTCTTTCTGGAAGGCAGCAGCCAAAAGAGGAATTGCAAATCTCACATTTGAAGGCGAAAATACCTTGGCGCTTTCAGGTCTTTCTTCCTGTGGTTTGATGCCATATAGGACTCTGAAGGATGGAACCTATTTTGTAGATAAAGACGGCGGCCTCTGGCTTCTGGATAAAGAAAACCGCACAGCTTCCCTTGCGCTGGCAGGGAAAGATCAGACGACGGTGCAGATCCCAGAGAACGTAAACGGATATACTGTTACCAGAATTAGAGCTCGTGCGTTTGAACTTTGCAGGAATCTGACTTCTGTAATGTTTGAAACTCCGGAAAAAATCAAAGAAATCGCACCTTTTGCATTTGCAGGACGGAAGAAGCTTACCAGTATTAATAGGCAGCAGGAGATAGTAAATGTAAATGCTTTGTTTGCATCGGATGCAGTAATCGGTCAGGATGCCTATCGGGACACAGGTCTGCTGGCATCGGATCCTGGGTATACAATAACAAAGGATAGTCTGGTGTATCGGAACAGTGATAACAATGGTCCGACTATGGTGATCAGCAGTGAGATCACCAAGACAGAAATAAAAGATCAGGATCAGGAATACAGCAGACTTTATACCGGTGAATATTATTCCGTTACAGTGTCGGTACAGAATACATCGGAAATCACCGGAAACATAGCAAGAGTTTATGTGCAGATGGATGATGCCAGTGGAAGCATCAATTATGCAGGTGGAACCTATGAACTGGAAGATCAGACCACGCATAAGAAGTATACCCTGCATATTACAAAGGATGAGAATAATCTCTACTGTCTGGAATTTGATCCGATCCAGCATGGAGATACGGTTGTGTTCAACTTTTCCTGCAGTTATCCTTCTCCCACATCTGACGGAGGAGGCGTCCGTATATGGGGAGAGATTCTGAAACCTGGAGAAACAGGCGGAGGATCGCCGGACAGGATACAGGAGGCCTGTTGGGAGACGAAAGTGGACGACTGGAGTTTGACAAAATCACAGTATTCATACAATACAGGAACATATTCCAATGAAGAACTGGGGTATACAGGTTATGTATACGGGCTTTCTTACCGTTATGGACTAACAAGGACAGGAAAGACATTGGAAGGTGTGGGAAAAGATCACATGAAGTATGTAGAATTTTCCGATGTGCTTACATTGCCAGAGGGATTTACCTGGAATGATGCCATCAAAAGTGCAGTGGCAGAGGGGAAGGTCTACCTGGATACAAAAGGAACCTCCATGGAAGGCGGATACGCCGATGGATATGGCCTTTATTGTATTATTGACGGGAAAAAATACAGTATTGCATCACTGAGCGAGGGGGCGTCTTATTATTCCGGACGTTTTGATGTACATGACTGGAATGTGGAATTTATAGATGAGGCAGATGGTACAAAGAAACTGCGTCTTGACTGGAAAGTATATAATACGGATATGAGTACGGAGATTGACAATCTCAGTTCAAACTATTACAGGGTAACATATGGTCCGCGGCTGATCCGGTTTGACATGCATGATGTACAGGCAGGAACAAGCCATATTTTCCATAATGAAATTACAGCAGATCAGACATTTTGTTATTCTGACAAACAGACAGACCTGGCTAAGTCAGATGGAACTCTGTATATGGGATCTCCGCAGCTGAAAGTATCAAAAAGTGGAACCATAGCATCTTACTTTGGAGGCAGGGCTGATTTTACTTTGAAGACTTATAATCAGGGGGCTTATCCGTATACAGCTTATCAGAAAATGGTAGATAGTCTGCCTTACCTGTGTTATATTGAGCCGGATAAGATGGAAATCATGTTTGCTGAAGATACCTTTGGAAGAGACGCATTGACAGTTACTATCAACCATGCAGTTTTACATCAGCCGCTGGATGGTGATAAAGAATCTGTTACCAGGTCAGATGGAAGTACTGTGATACAGAAAAGACAGGAACAGCTTTCTTCGGCTGCACAGGATTCCATAGAAAGTTTCAGATATGAAAGGCCAACTGAAACAGATACCAATGTTCTGACAGAAGAAGCTGTGATCACTGTTACGTTAAACGAGCAGGATCAGATTTCTGTAACTGTAGCTGATGGAAATGGCGGACAGAGTATTTACACAGTGGGGACTGATGGAGGTTTACAGGATATTTTTGATAAGATCGGCTATATGCCTACATATTCGGCAACATATGAGGTTGTGTGGAATCATGAAAACACGCAGGAGAATCCACTGATCATACATGGAGGTCAAACCCTGACCTATCAGATCCCGGCAAACATCAAATCAACTTTTATGCTTTTAAGCAGAGATCAGCAGAATCGGTATCCAAGTGCCTGGCTGGGTGAAATGAATTATGGAAGGGCTTATAATACTTCCGGAAGTCAGATTGCTTCTGATAATAGGGGTTTTAATCCAAGCCGTGAATTTGAACTGACCGGAACTGTGGAAATGGATGGAAATGTACTGGATGGAACGGAGAATATTCAGGACGGAAGCATACTGGATCACACCATCCAGGTGGTCAATAATGCCTCCAGCAGTGATGGCTCAATGGAATATCCGGCAGTTCCGGTGGAGAAACTTATTACCGGTGCACAGGTGCTGATGGTGGAAGCAGATGCCAATCCGCAGCTGGCAGACCTGGGACTTACCACTGTGACCAGGGAGGGCACAGAATATTATCTGTTAAGCAAGGATGGAGAATACCAAAATGTTTCTGTAGGCGGTACGATCGCAGATATCATACAGGTGAAAACAGCAGGAAATAATTCCGGAAAAAACACCACCATCCGCTGGTATGAGAACGCAGGATTCAGAAGTACCATCAGGAAGAATTTTAAAACAATGGTAAACCGCAGTGAGAGTGGCAGCACAGATGCTTTTTATAACTGTGGTGGAATGACCTGGCTGGGAGACCATGAGTCACACCGGTTGTATGTTCCGGATCCAGGGCTTTATGGAAGTGCGATTAAGATAGAAAAGCAGATCCTTACAAATCCGAAGGCAACAACAGAACCTGGAACGGATACATTGACAGATTATTCTCATATTAAAGAAGGGGAAGAGGTTACTTACCGAATTAAGTTTACTTCTTATGCCACAGATGAGGACGGAGTAATACAACCGGCACGTACCACACTTTCCGGTTTGGATATTCAGGACCGGCTTCCTCGCAGTATTCCAGGATATCGATGGACAAAAGACAATGTAACAGATCTGAAGTTTGTGGACGCTAAGGGAACACAGGAGGGGCTTACCTTTGGTGATTCCGGTTCCGGATCAGATCAGTGGTTCATCAGCACTACGGATGTAAGCGGTGTTACGTATGATGAAGGGGAAAATCAGCAGTTCATCCGCTGGAATAATGAGTTTTCTGTAACATTTGATGGAGAAATGTATCTGTATGTAACACTGAAATTCCCATCTGGGGATCTTTGGCTGGCATATGCGGAAGAATATGGAGCTGACACACTGATCAATACATTTTTCCTGAGAGAGCTTCAAAGCAGTGCAACCCATGATCTGAACGAACCTACGGAGGCATATCTGAATAAGGGTGTTACTGACGGCAGATATTGCCTGGCAGGAACTTCAGGGTATTACTACAGCAGTGGAGGTGAGGATTCAAGAAAATACTATGAAACCTCAGACAGCCATAACAGAGTCTTCTGGTTCTATGGAACCATATATAATGGGGGACATACCAGGCTTTATCTGAATACCCTTTATGACACAATACCTGAGGGCTTTCAGTTCCTTGGATTTTCATCTTATCTGTATCCTAGCAGTACATCTATTAGTTCTAATGGGGCAAGCTATTCCACAACCAGTTATCAGAAGCAGCTGGTAACATTGACGGATGAAAACAACAGTATCGGGCCGGTGTATAAAGCGTACAGGATAGATAAAACTGAACTGACGACAGTTGGCAGCAGGACAAGACTTGCATTTAAGGTTTCCGGTAATAAGAGTACAGGTACAGAATGGGTTTCTTATGATGAGGAGAAGGATAAGTATTATCTGAATCCTGGAGAGGCCATAGCATTGGGTTATATCTTAAAAGCAGATGGCAAAGATGATTCTCTGCCACAGATACGTACCAATTCCCTGATGATGGAAGTGGACAATTACAACGGAGGCGGAGTCAAAGTTGCGGATCTTGGGGAAAATGGCGGTGCAGTAAGTGCTGCTTACCCAGAGAAAGAAAAGAATGACGGAGAATGTGAGGTTAAGGGCAAGGCTGAGATTGAAAAAGATTATGGAGTTGCATCTTCCGGAAATTCCCAGTGGCTTTATTCTGAAGTGAAATTGCGGCATGGAGAGATCCTTCCCGGTATTGTGGTGAAACCTGTACAGGCGACCAATGACGCTGTGGTGAAAAAAGATTTCGATAGTGTAGAGCCAAAGGATAAGATCAAATGGGAACTGGATGTGACCAACAGCGGTTCAGCTGCCATGAGAAATTATGGCGTGACAGACACGATGCCAAATCCTTACGAGTTTGAAGGGGATGTGGATTATACCATAAAGGCAGCAGACGGCAGAACCTGGCTTTCCGGGAAGCTGTTCACGATCGGAGAGAGGCAGGAAAATGATACAAAGGCCACACTGACACTGTATGATGGTTCCACTGTGGATGTGCCTCTGGACGGAACACCTGTAGAGATCCCGATCCAGATGAAAAAGGATGGAGAAAGTAATACCCTTACATCCAAAGCACGTGTGATCATGAAAAAAGATGCTTCCGGAAATGCAGTTCTCACTGTGGAATTCCCAGATGATGCGCTGGGGATCCCGGAGCATGGCAGTGCTGTACTTGGTGTTACAACAGCCAACCCAAGCAATACCCTGAATAACAAGGTGTATTACAATCATGCTTATGTTACACCTCTGGAGCAGGAATTTGATCATGAATCTGTGTCTCATGGAAATTATACAGATTATGATTATGGAAATGAAGGCAACAAGGATTCTGTGGAAAACAGCAGCCTTCTGACAGTAGCCTATGGTTATGTAACCCATGCTAAAAAGAGTATCACGGAAGTAGATCAGAGTGGAAATGTAGCCG
>Ga0256405_10011177_pt1 | contig 11557 bp, 8 predicted proteins | sample RumenRJG_02DNA_FD_189096 | JGI IMG/M metagenome (GOLD analysis project Ga0256405, IMG submission 189096) | Bovine rumen microbial communities from Lethbridge, Alberta, Canada - RJG_02 | ecosystem: Host-associated > Mammals > Digestive system > Stomach > Rumen | place: Canada: Alberta | collected...
GGATTGCTTGCTGTGCACATCTATTAGGTCTGAATCCATAACTGTGGTCATGGAATTGTTCCTCATAGATTGGTGTTAAAACCTGTGCTATGGCTTGTTGAATGAATCTGTCTGTTACTGTTGGTACACCTAGGTTTCTGACACCACCATCAGGCTTAGGTATCTCCACTCTTCGTACTGGCTGAGGTTTATACTTTCTTGTCCTCAACTGTTCCTTGATGATATCGCCGTTCTTTTCAAGATGTACCTTGAGTTCTGTGTACTTCATTCCGTCCACTCCCTCTGCACCTTTGTTTCGTACGACTTGCAGATATGCTCTGTTGAGATTATCGCTGGATAGTATCTGCTCCATTAGACTACTTGTGTCCATGCGTTCTTTCCTTTCCGCCCCGCTTGATTTGACCACCCTTATCCCGATTGGTTACGGCAGATGTTGTCATTTCTGCAACACGAGACATACTCAAACTTATTGATTGTTCGCCCCTTCACTCCATCTCCATTACAGAGACTTCCACGCTACTATGGGTTCGGCTGACTTCTCACAGTTCGTTGTTACTAGGCTAATGAAACCTCTGTGAGACCTCCACGCTTAAGGTGCACGCTCTTTCTCTCCATATATCCGCCACATTTACTCTGCTACTACAAACGTGATAGTTATTAGACTTCGTTGAGCTTAGCCAACTTATCTCTCGTAGCCTAGCCTTATATGTGATTTCTGTTCGTCGGACCAGAGATTTGCTTACAGCTTCCTTCAGATTCCACTTCACAATGGACACCCTTGCTGTTTAGCTATACACTTCCCACTATCTGGGCGTGTTCGGGACTTTCACCCGTTAGAGCGCGCCCATGGCGCGCAAACTAAGCATGCGCTGCCATGGACGGCAGCGCAAGTGGTCACTTAAAACACGATGTTGAATGTGCCACGGTGATTATATATGCAAAACCTGCTTTGTCATGTTACTTAGCAAGCGTAATATGAAACCAAGTCCCCTCAGTCTGAGAAGTACATAAAAACTTCAGTGTCCGCCACATAAAAAACATTTTTCAAAATGGTTCATTCCGCAACAAGACACATGTGCAATGCATAAATTTGGCCCATAAGAAAAACTAACAATATTCGCAAAATCACGCGTGTATGCAGAGCGGGCTGCAGTATGGGCGTGGACGGGACTACTATCCAACTCTTGTGAGTGGTAATCATATCGAACCCTACATCTGCAAATATTCCAAGCCTTTTTTTACCTCGTCAGGTACGGTGCCATCATTCTTTTCGACTCTGTCGATCATTGTCTTTAAGTGGCTGTAGGCCTGACTGCATTTGATTTCGTGGCGGGAAATCATCTGCTCATACATTGGGTGGTTGGATACCTTTGAACGGTAGGCCTTTGCAAAGGTGCAATGCTTGTTGAGGATGTTTCGCTCTGGCTTGTTAAGGCGGATGCTTCCCTGAGCCTCAAAATTGATCCAGATTGTGTACTGCTTTGTAAATGCCTCACGCATGTTGTTGCGGGATGATTTAAGCAGCGCCTTAACCTTTTCTTTGTTGTCTGCAGAAAGCTCTTTGTTCTTCCTGTAGAAAGTGAAATAGTCGTAGAAATCAGATGTGAGACAATCGCTGCCGATATCATTCCATCTAGAGCCCTGTTCTTTTCTGCAAATCTCCCAGCGGAAGGCACCGCAGCAGTATATCATCATCTTGTCTAAGTCATCAAATGTAAACATCGGGAATACAAATCTTCCTGGTGAATCCACTTTGATTCCACCACATTCCTGCCACATCATGGCACGCATGCCACAGTTAGGCAGAAGGATGATATCAGGCTGAACACGTTTGAGATATGGCTCGCTTTTTACGTTTGCATCCATATCTGTGAAAAAGCCTTCACGTAGGAAAATTTGATAATCTACTGTCTCGATTTTGTCCATGGCTTCGGTGAGCTTTGACTCTGTAAGAAGCATTCGCATTACATCCATGCCGAAGTCTTCTTTCGTAAGGACCGGACAGAATGAGGTCATCTTGCCTGATGTAGTTCTGTTGGCTGAAATAAAGAAATTGTTTATCTCAAACTTAACCTTCTGCTCCTGATCGCTCATCCATTTTGGCATATCAGCTTCGGAGATGTTGCCTGCCTTTCGTTCCTCAAGGACGTAACCTCTGTAGTCAAGATCAAGCTCATTTCTGCTTGGCTCTCGCTCCCCTGAGTAAACAGCCTTTAACCATTTATAAATTGTAAATAAATGCTCACTCTCACATAGATTACTAAGACGCTCAGCTAAATCAGCAAGCTCGTTAGTTAAATCGTCGCCCATGGCATCATAATCAATGTAGCCAAAGTTCAAGAACATAAGAAGGATTGTGTCTAACTCTCCTCCATAGTTTTCCAGCTCGATAGCTCTGAAGAATGCCTTCTGATAAATGTCGTAGAATAAATCCACAGCCTTTTTGCGGACGCGACGCTCGTTGTCATCCTTGCCTTCTCTATCGCTCAAAGCAAGGTATTCCTGAAGCTGCTCTTTGTATTCTTTAGTCTTAGTTTCATCAATCTCCGCAAATTCGCAAATGTGCTCAAATGACTGATTGAATTCTGCCTGCTTTTGCATCTTTGCCTCGTCGAAGGCCGCAGCTGTTGCCACGAAATCGTGGCTATCGTATTCTGCCCATCTCTTCTTGAGAAGCTTTTTATTACAAATGCCTGAACTAGATAAATATTTATAAAGCATCTTCATGAGCTTAATGATATCGTCCTGGGATGCATTTCGCTCAGCAGCATATATTCTAAGCTTAAAGATAAGCTCAAACATATCATTCTTATCTTCATCAAGTAATGTTGGGGAAAATTCATTCAGATAAAAGCCCATAATTTCAGAACATTCTATGGCTCTTGCCATATAGCCACAGCTGATACCGATTACACCGCTTACGATTTCGGTGCGGGTTCCATATATGCCCTCGATTTCTCTGTTGGGAATAGAATTGAGATTATCAATATAATCGTGCTCCCATTTAAGGATTTCTCCCTTTAATTCAAGTGGTTCCATCTCTTCTAGCAAAGGAAGCTCCTCAGGAGTCATTCCCACAGCACGACATTGTTTGCGGTATTCAGAATATATACCACGGCAGAAATTATAGAAGTCATCAAGCTTCTTTTTTAAGTCATCGTATATTTTAAAAACATCTCTACACTGTCTAAAGGCACCTTTGGCAAAGCCAAAGATATATACAGGCTGCTCCTCAAAAATGCCTTCAAAATCAGCCATAGATTTGTATGAGCATTTTATAACCGTTGCTTCCTCCACAACGGTATAATCTGCTTCATACTGGTGATTCAGTGCATCAGAAAGACCAACAACAGTTCCAGGGCCAAGGCTAAGCTTGTACCCCTTCCATTGTTGCTCAATGGTGCCCTTGATAACAACATACATGCTATCAACTGGATCACCTTCGTTTATTAACTTCTTACCAACTTCTATTGTAATTGGTTCCAAGTCATTCTCCTTTACTTTGTACCGAAGATTCTGTCTCCTGCGTCACCTAAACCTGGACAAATATATGCATCCTGGTTTAACTCACGATCGATGTGTCCAATGTAAATCTGAACGTCTGGATGTGCCTCATGAAGAGCTCTAACGCCCTCTGGAGCAGCGATAATAGCCATGAACTTAATGCGCTTTCCACCATGCTGCTTGATAAGTGTGATTGCATCGATTGCTGAACCACCAGTAGCAAGCATAGGATCTGTAACTACGATAAGACGCTCCTCGATTGGGCTAGGAAGCTTGCAATAATATTCATGAGGAATATGAGTTTCTTCATCTCTATACATTCCAATATGACCGATTTTTGCTGTAGGAACAAGTCTCTGTACACCATTGACCATACCAAGACCTGCTCTAAGAATAGGAACGATTGCCATCTTTCTACCAGCAATAACAGGTGCCATACATTTCTCAATTGGAGTTTCACACTCAATATCAACTGTCTGTAAATCGTTGAGAGCCTCGAAAGCCTCGAGCATAGCGATTTCCTCTACAAGAGATCTAAACTCTGCTGTACCTGTGTTCTTATCTCTTAACATTGTGATTTTGTGCTGAAGTAGAGGATGTGTTAACTCTACTACATTATCTAACTTTTCCATTAGATTTCCTCCTATTTGTATAACTTAATATTAATTAGAGCCAGATACTTTGCCTGCTGCTTTAAATTTCTCACTAGCTGGAACAATTGTATCCATTGAACCATATTCGTAATCTCTTCCAGGGATAATTGCATTAAGTGCAATTCCTGCGATTGCTGCAATTGCAAGGCTTGTTAAGGTGATATCTGTACCTAAAACTGTAAATGTAATACCGTCTGCAAAACCAAGTCCACATACAAGAATTACAGCTGCGATAATAAGATTTCGTGACTTTGTAAAATCAACCTGATTCTCAACCACATTTCTTATTCCTATTGCACTTATCATACCATAAAGCATGAAGCTAATTCCACCCACGATTGCACTTGGCATTGTGCCAATTATCTCTGCCATCTTTGGAATAAATGAAAGAACTAAAGCATAGCAAGCTGCTACTCTAATAACCTTTGGATCATGAACCTTTGACAATTCCAATACACCGGTGTTTTCACCGTATGTAGTGTTTGCAGGTCCGCCGAAGCATGCTGAAAGAGATGTTGCCAAACCGTCACCAATAAGTGTGCGGTGAAGTCCTGGATTAACTACGAAATCCTCGCCAACAGTGGCTGATATAGCAGACATATCTCCGATATGCTCCATCATTGTTGCAATGGCGATAGGTGCCATTACTAAGATTGCTGATAAATCAAATTTGCATACGAAGAAATCAGGTAAGCCAATAAATGCTGCCTTATTTACAGATGCAAAATTAAGTATTGCTGAACCATCTGTATTTGTAATGCCAAGCTTTGTAAAGGCAATGGCACATGCATATGAAATTACAACGCCCATAAGAATTGGGATAATTTTAAAGATTCCTTTGCCCCAGATATTGAAGATAACAACAACTGAAAGAGCAATAAGCGCAAGTGGCCAGTTCTGCGAAGCATTTGATATTGCTGATGGTGCAAGTGAAAGGCCGATGCAAATAATAATAGGACCTGTTACAACAGGAGGTAAAAACTTCATTACCTTTTTGATTCCTACCATACGAATAACAAGTGCGAGTACTAAATAAAGCAATCCAGCAACAACGATACCGCCGCATGCATAAGGAAGCTTTTCGCCCATTGTCATGTTTTTAAAAATACCAGTATTAAGATTAGCTATTGTGTGAAATCCGCCGAGAAAAGCAAATGATGAACCAAGAAAAGCGGGAACTTTGAACTTAGAACAAAGATGGAAAAATAAGGTACCAATACCTGCGAAAAATAAAGTGACCTGAATGGAAAGACCTTCGCCTTCAAAATAACTGTTTACTAAAATGGGAACTAAAATAGTCGCCCCAAACATAGCAAATAGATGTTGAAGCCCTAAAACCATCATTTTCGGTGTGCCTAACGCCGAGGCATCTTTAATCGGTGCTTGTGAATTCATACATATCCTCCTTAAATTTACTCAAACTTTCAGCATTCTATCACAAATTAATTGCTTCGTCTATAGCTTATCTTAAGAAATAATAAGCTATAGCACTAAGAGCAATAATATGTGCCGGGTAAAATAAGTAAAATACAGTTCTTAAAGCCTTATTATCAATGCCTCGACGGCCCTGATAGAAAAACATAGGGATGAGGATAACCGCTGCCCATATCTCTATTTTTCCATCCATCAATGTAAGAATCAATATTCCAATTGCCATGGAGAACAATCTTTTAAATCTATCTGTTCCATACAGATAATACATTGAGCTAATACAACACACACCTGCTTCGCCATAATCTAAACGAGTGAAATGAGCTATTCCCATTGCTGCAAATAATATCACCGCCCTCATTGCGTAAATCAGATTAATATTAAGTGGTTGCTTATCAATATATGAAAACATATACAGCATAATAAGCCCCAGAAATAATTCCCAAAGAACATCATTATGATTCCAATAAAAAAGACTATCAAAAAACAGGTAATCAAAGGGAACTTCCGAAATAATGGCAACTATCAACAGGCGAATGGCATAATTCCTAACATTTTTTGTATGTAAAAAGCCTTCTACTAAAAGGAAACAGAAAATGGGAAATGCAGCCCTTCCTATCCTCCTTAATATAATATCAAGCTGATACATTTGATAATACAGCTCGTAATCGGCTGTCTCCAAATTCATCTTTAGCCAAATCTCTACCAGGCCTGCGCCGATATGATCAATCAGCATCGTCACCATAGCAATTAGCTTCAACCCTGTACCAGTTATGTCAAAACTAGCTTTCATTAAAAAATCTCCTTAGATATATCTAAGGAGATTATACTACACATAAAACTATTATAGTGGATTCTTTGCATTTTTCTTAATAAAGAGCAATGTACCTATCATGAGAACAATACCAATCAAAAGACATACTGCCCAGTTTCTGATAAATCCAGAAATAATGTATGACACAAGAGAAACACCTGCAACTGTAAATGCATAAGGAAGCTGTGTACTTACGTGATTGATATGCTTACAATCAGCTCCAGCTGAAGCCATGATTGTGGTATCAGAAATTGGTGAGCAATGGTCACCACAAACTGCACCAGCCATACATGCTGAGATAGCAATAATCATTAATTCATTATTTACGTCTCCCCCAAATACGTTAACAACGATTGGAATAAGAATACCAAATGTGCCCCATGATGTACCTGTAGCAAATGCAAGGAAGATACCAACAAGGAATACAAGTGCAGGAAGAAGACTCATTAATGCTCTGTTATCTGCGATATTTGCCACGATTCCAGCAACAAATTGATCTGCTTCAAGTGAATCTGTCATAGACTTTAATGTCCATGCAAATGTCAAAACTAAAATAGCAGGTACCATACTCTTAAAGCCTTCAGGGATGGCATTCATACATTCATTAAAGCCTAATACTTTAGTTGCTAAATAAAAGATAATTGTAATAATAAGAGCAACTACAGAACCATAAACCAAACCAACAGATGCATCTGAATTTGAGAATGCATCGATGAAATTTGCTCCCTCGAAGAAGCCGCCTGTGTAAATCATTCCAATGATACAGCAGATGATTAATGCTGCTATAGGAAGAACAAGGTGTATTACCTTTCCTCGCTCTGAAACAGGAGGATGAGGCTGATCCTCAGCACCTGTCAAGCTGGCAGCATCCTTTTTCTTACGTTCCTTGAGCTTTGCTTTATGGTTGAGCTCTGCAAGATTCATTGAGCCATAATCAAAGTTCAAATATGTAATAGTAAACATCATTACAAGTGTAAGCAAAGCGTAGAAATTGTAAGGGATTGCTCTTATAAATAATGACAAACCATTTGTTCCATCAACGAAACCTGTAACTGCTGCTGCCCAAGAAGAAATAGGAGCAATGATACAGACAGGAGCCGCTGTGGCATCAATTAGATAAGCAAGCTTTTCACGTGAGATTCCGTGCTTATCTGTAACTGGTCTCATTACAGAACCAACTGTTAAACAGTTGAAATAATCATCGATGAAAATAAGCATTCCTAAAACGATAGTAGCAATCTGAGCGCCAACTTTTGTCTTTACATGAGTGACAGCCCACTTACCAAATGCGGCTGAACCACCTGCTCTGTTCATAAGCATTACCATGCTTCCTAAAACTACCAAGAATACTAAAATACCTACATTCCAGCTATCTGATAGCTGGCCGATCATGCCATCAACAAAGATGTGCTGCATGGCAACAGTGATATTAAAATGAGCATATAGCAAACCACCTGCTAAAATACCGATAAATAATGATGAATAAACCTCTTTTGTAATAAGTGCTAAGACAATGGCCACTAGAGGTGGTAGCAGCGACCATGCTGTATTAGTAAATTCCATATTCCTTCATGTTCTCCTTTAAAATATTAGCATTTGCATCTTCCATTTCTGTAAGCGGCTTTCTAAGAGGACCTGCCTCAAATCCCATAAGGTTTAACGCCTTCTTAACAGGGATTGGATTTACCTCTGAGAAAAGACTATCGATTAATGGTAATGCTTCAAGCTGCATCTTGGCAGCTTTCTTATAATCTCCATCAAGACATGCCTGACATAAATCATGTGTCTGCTGTGGTGCAACATTTGATAGTACGGAAATAACGCCTAAGCCACCAAGTGACATGATTGGAACAATCTGATCATCATTTCCTGAATAGATATCAATGCAGCCATTCGCAAGCTGTGCCAACTTAGCAATCTGGCTAATGTTACCTGAAGCTTCCTTTATAGCAACGATATTCTTAACCTCAGTTGCAAGCTTTACTGCTGTCTCTGGAAGAATGTTGCAGCCTGTACGGCTTGGTACATTGTAAAGAATACAAGGAAGATTAATTGCATCTGCAGTATCCTTAAAATGTACATATAATCCTTTTTGAGTAGCCTTGTTGTAGTAAGGAGTAACAAGAAGTACTGCATCAGCCCCAGCCTTCTCAGCCTCCTGTGATAGATAGATTGCAGTCTCGGTACTGTTTGAACCTGTACCAGCAATGACTGGAACTCTTTTGTTGACTGTGTCTACACAGTGCTTAATAACATCAATGTGTTCCTCATGAGAAAGTGTTGATGCTTCTCCAGTTGTACCACAAATTACAATTGCATCTGTGTTGTTCTTAATCTGAAACTCAATCAAATTATCTAACTTTTCATAATTAACAGAGCCATCACTATTCATAGGAGTAACGATTGCTACTGCTGCGCCTGTAAAAATACTCATTTCAAATCCTCCTCTATATACTAAAAAAAGCTACTCATGCAAATGAGCAGCCTAGTCTAATCAATCACCATGATAGCTCCCCATCTACACTGTTGTGTCAGATGACAGTCATACGAATATTCTTCGTATGCCCAGGACAAGCAATTTCAGGTAATGCTCTCCTTCGGCGAAATCCCCTTTCATCTCATATCTACTGGGCCTGTCCCATCAACAAGATTACTGTTGTTTCTCGCAACCTCTATCTTTTATTAAGTTGCGTTTATATTACAACTTCGATTTCGCCCTGTCAACATAAATTTGATAACATGTTTAGCCTTATGGTAAAATTAAGTAAATTTATGGGAGGAACAAAAATGAAATCTATACTAAAAAAATGCATAAGCATTCTCACATGCATGGCTTGTGCACTCTTACTATTTTCTAGTAACACCATCTATTCAGAAGCTAAAACTTCAAAAGCCAAAAACATCGTTGTTGTCCTTGATCCTGGTCACGACAGCACTCATCTGGGATGTCACTACGAGGGCTTTGAAGAAGGTCTTGCTAATCTTTACATCGCTTACTACTGCAAGCAGGAATTAGAAAAATACAACGGTGTAACAGTTTACATGACTCGCTACGGTTTCGATTGCCCTTATGGAGCAAATCCTGACTCTAAAGCATCTTGCCTTACATCTCGTGTAAATTATGCAAAATCAGTAAATGCAGATGTGCTTGTCAGCCTTCACAACGACTACGATCCAGATTTGGATGCATCTCAGAATGGATCAAAGGTAATCGTTCCAAATGCTAACTACAAGCCAGCAATCGCTACTAAGGGTACTGCTCTTGGACAGTCTATTTTAGGTCAGCTTACAACAACAGGTTTAACAGTAAACAACTGGAAATATTGCCCAAATGGTACAGGTATCGTTACTCGCGATTCTGAGTCTGCCACATATCCAGATGGAAGTGCAAAGGATTACTACGCACTTATTAATCAGGCTAAAACAGCAGGATTCACAGCAGTCATTGTTGAGCACGCATTCTGCACAAATACATCTGACAGAGTTAATCACCTAAGCACACCTGCACAGTATCAGCAGCTTGGTATCGCTGATGCAACTGGTATCGCAAACTACTACGGACTTAAACTTAAGTAATAGATAATTTATTGGGGAGAATTGCATTGAACAAGCAGCGTATTTTTAACATTATTCAAATTGGAAATAAGGATGATATTGCAAGTCGAATATTCGATATATTCATCACTGTTGTAATATCTGTAAATATCATTGTTATGGTTGCAGAAACATACAGCAATCTATCGGCTTATTTTCCTATCCTTGATGGCATCGCTCTTGTTACAATTATTATTTTCTGTATTGAATACGCACTTAGAATTTGGACAGCGGATTTATTATATCCAACCCTGTCCAAGTCTAAGGCTATTTCCAAGTTTTTGATTTCCTATGATGGAGTTGTTGATTTACTTACAATACTTCCATTTTTCTTTTTTTCTGGATTTGTTGCATTTAGAATCCTTAGAATCATTAGAATCTTCCATCTGTTTAGAATCAACGGACAATATGATTCCTTCGCAGTTATTTTTTCAGTACTTCATGAAAAGAAAAATCAGATATTGTCATCTATGATTATTGTGCTGATATTAATGCTTGCAAGCTCAATTGGAGTTTATTATGCTGAGCACGATGCCCAGCCAGAGGTATTTCAAAATGCATTTTCTGGAATATGGTGGTCTGTATCCACTCTTCTCACTGTAGGATATGGAGATATCTACCCTATCACTGTTGCCGGACGAATTATGGCTATCATTACCGCTTTCTTAGGTGTCGGTGTTGTTGCCATCCCAACTGGTATTATCAGTGCCGGATTCGTTGAACATTATTCAAGAGTTAAGCTACTTGATAAATTTGCCAGAGATGAACACATCGATTTGATAACTGTGCATGTAAATGACGCACATTGCTGGAATGGTCTTGCCGTTGCAGAAATAGGTGCACCTGATGGATTTATGCCTGCTATGATTATGCGAGATGGGGAAGCTCTTGTACCACTTTCTGATTTAAAAATAAAAACCGGCGACACTGTTGTGCTTGCCGCCGATTCATATTTTTTACATCCCTATTAAATTACCAATTATATCTCTATAAACTTCTTTAGGTGTATCAGTCATAAGAACTTCATCTGCACCTAAATCCTTTGCCATGTAACTATTTTCTTCTGTATCTGCTACTGCAAGTATCGGCAATTTATTAAAGCCTTCGCGGGTTTTAACATAATTGATAACTATCTCACTTTCTCGATTTTCCAAGTAGGTTTCAAGCACAATAAGCCTTATCAGACTATGGTACTGGCTAATATAACGCAATCCATCATCTGCTGTAAAAGCTGTCAATATTTCAAATCTATCATTTTCATTTCTGTATAGTTCCGCAGCACCATCTGTTTTTCCATTGGAAATTAATAGTAATAGTGGCTTATTTGAATATTTATTTTTTTCTATCACCCAGGTTGTACAGCAGTTTTTACCGCGAATCTTAGATTTATATAGGGCATCGTCAGCCATTCTAAATACATCTTCGCTTGAGTGATTTCCTTCGTCAATAATAGCGCCTATACTTACTGAAAATGGCTTTCCATTTCCTACGCTAAAATCAGTAAGAAACATTTGCAGTGTTCTGCATCGCATCTGAAGAATTGTTATATCTGTCATATTAG
>Ga0256405_10011178_pt1 | contig 11557 bp, 10 predicted proteins | sample RumenRJG_02DNA_FD_189096 | JGI IMG/M metagenome (GOLD analysis project Ga0256405, IMG submission 189096) | Bovine rumen microbial communities from Lethbridge, Alberta, Canada - RJG_02 | ecosystem: Host-associated > Mammals > Digestive system > Stomach > Rumen | place: Canada: Alberta...
GTCGCTGTAACAAACGCCCTCGGGGTTTGAATACTGCGGAACGCACCAGATACCCTTTATAGCTTCGTCCTCGGAAACGAGCTTCTCGACCATATCCATATCCGGACCGTCGGGAGTCATAGGAACGTTTATCATTTCAACGCCGAAGTATTCGGTGACCTTAAAATGTCTGTCGTAGCCGGGAACGGGACAGAGGAACTTGACCTTATCGTATGAGGACCACGGCTTGCAGCCGCCGATACCCTTATTATATGCGACCTGAATGGCGAAATACATAGCATTGAGGCTTGAGTTGCCGAAAACGATGATCTCGTCCTCGTTCACGCCTACCATCTCAGAGAAGAAGGTCTTAGCCTCGGGGATACCGTCAAGAGTACCGTAATTGCGGACGTCTATGCCGCTGCCGGTCACAAACTCGCCGTCGTCGAAAACCTTGAGCATATCGACGCTGAGATCGAGCTGTTCCTTGCAGGGATTACCTCTTGACATATTAAGACAGAGACCTTGCGCCTTAAAATCGTTGTAGAGAGCTTCGGTTTCGTTCTTGAAGCCGATGAGCTGTTCCTTATTCATCTGAGACAAATTCATTTAGGTACCTCACCTTTCAAACATTCAAAATATTTCAATGGTATGACAATTTTTTGCCAAATAAAAGTATATCATAGCGGCAGAAGTTTTGCAAGTGACAATATAACAAATATTAGTTTGGGAAAAGCCGATTTTTTGGCGTTTTCGGCATTATGAGCCAATATAGCGGGGGTGCTCTTGTCAAAAGCACCTACAAAAGCTACTGCTCATTAGCGATGTTTAACAAAAGTTATCAAGACATCTTGACAAATACAGTGTAACTTGTTATAATATATGTATAGTACAAAGTAGTTAAAAAAGGTATATGAATACCGAATATAGATATATATCAGGGGATAGGGAATATTATTTTGAAAACGGAGGAATCGTTATGAAAAAAGTATTCTCATTATTTTTATCTTGTGTGTTTACGGCGGCTCTTGGTGCGGGCGAGTTTGCCGTTACAGCGGCTGCTTCGGAAGAAACTCCCGTTTCAAACAGCGGCTTGCTGGACAGCTTCATTTCGGACATAATCAACGGCGATGGGGAAACCGCTGATATCGATGGGCTCGAAATGAGCTATGATGATATAAACTGGCTCACGTCTTCTGTTCCTAAGACACCGAATGTGCTTATCAATAACAACAGCGGCGCTTACCGCTACGGCGACTTCCTGACCGGTACAAACAAGAAGGTGTACGACAAGTTTTCAGACCTCATCGCTCCTACCGCGTATAGTGACGGCGCTGCAGGTACTTTAACTTTTGCCCTTGATACTACTGTAAGTGTCGAGATCAGCGACAAGAGCAATATTTCCACTGACGAAGAGAATGAACTGTGGGACAAGCTCTGGGCTGAGTGCAAGCCCGGTATGGACTCGGCATTCCTTGATATACCTGAGCTTTTCTGGATAGATCCCGGACAGATATCTCTCGGAATAAAAGGTGCAGGTATCAGCCAGAATAACATATTTAAACAGAGTCAGGGACATAAGAAGTACAGCCTCAATGTCGACCGAGTTACTCTCACTTTTGATTGCTACGATGTATTCGGCTCGCTTCAGTCTGACACAAATGCGGCTCTTGAGAGCATCAACTACTACCGTGAGCAGCTCGAGCAGGCTGTTGACAGCTTCCTGCCGAAATCCGGTAATCGCTACGAAAAGATAAAGCAGATACACGATGCCATTTCTTACTATACAGAGTATGACAATTCTCTGAGCTATGAGTTTATGTCATCACCTATCGGTGCACTGGTTGCTCCTCCGGTAGTCTGCGAGGGCTATTCAGAGGGCTTCAAGCTCCTCTGCGACCGTCTTGATATTCCGTGCGTATGTGTTTTCGGAAACTATGACAAAGATTCAAATGCTGGTCATATGTGGAACTACGTTCAGATGGAGGACGGCAAGTGGTACAGCGTTGACGTTACATGGGATGATCAGGACGGTTCAAACGGCAAAGAAGTATACTACAAATACTTCCTCAAGGGTTCAAATAACAATAAGGGACACTATCCCGATAATGACTATGGTATAACCTATCTGACATATCCTGAGCTTTCTGAGGACGATTTTGATCCTGATTCATATTATGTAACAACTACCGAAACCGAGACTACCACCACTACAACTACTACCACCTCGACCACAACTACTACCGAAGAGACAACCACTACGACTACTACAACATCAACAACAACTTCCGAAACCACAACAACTACAACAACTACCACTTCTACCACAACCACGACCGAAGAGACAACAACTACAACATCTACAACGACCTCTGAAACCACTACAACTACCACAGAGACAACCACTACGACCACTGAGTCCGAGACAACAACAGAGTCCACGACGACCGAGCCTGAGACTACTACAACTGAGCTCACAACGACAGAGTCTGAGACTACTACAACTGAGGCAACGACCACTGAGTCCGAGACCACTACAACTGAGGTAACGACCACAGAGTCCGAAACCACTACAACAGAAAGCACAACTACTGAACCCGAAACGACCGAGCCTGTATATGATGAAGGCGACGTTAATCACGACGGCGAAGTAAGCATCGCAGATGTTATCAGCTGCGTAAGAGTAGTCCTCGGAAGGGGGGCATATAACGACTCCTGCGATGTAACAGGCGACGGCATTGTGAATGTTTTCGATGTTATCCTCATAAAGAGAATTGTGTTTATGGCACGATAAAACAAAAAGGCTCCGGTATAATACCGGAGCTTTTTTCAGCCTTCGAGTTCGATGAGGAGTTCAAGATCCTCGTCGATCTTTTGTTTAAGCTGGTCTATTTCAGAGCACTTTTGGTTCATCAGCTCATAGTCGCTGTAAACCTCCTCCTTGGAGATCTCCTCGGTAAGAGCGTCGATCTGAGCCTGAATCTCGTCTATCTCCTTTTCGATACGTCGCATCTCGTTTTTGCGCGCAGCATCGGCACTTCTCTGCTGCTTGCTGCGGTAAGCCTTTCCTGCTTTATCCTTAGCAGCTTCGTACGCTTTCTGCTGCTTTTCAGCGTCAGCGGCACGTTTCTCCTCAGCCTGTTCCTCACGGAGCACGTCGAGGTACTTGCTGAAGCCGTAGTTATGGCAGCGGTAGCCGTCAGCAGTGAGCTCAATGAGACGGTCGGCTATCTTGCTGAGCAGATAGCGGTCGTGGGAGACGAAGATGACCGTTCCGGTGTATTCCTCGAGGGCTTCTTCGATAGCCTCCTTGGAAGAGAGGTCGAGGTGGTTTGTGGGCTCGTCGAGAATGAGGACGTTGCCGTGCTCCTGCATCATTATGGCGAAGCAGAGCTTTGCGCGCTCACCGCCGCTGATAACGCCGGTCTCCTTGAAAACGTTCTCGCCGACGAGTCTCACCTGCGCGAGCAGATTGCGGACCTCGAGGTCTGAGAGGGACGGATAGCGGCTGTGGAGCTCCTCCATAACGGTGAGCTCGCGGTTGAGCTGAGTGCTCTCCTGTTCAAAATAGGAGATCTTGATATTGGAATTCCAGCGGACAGTTCCGGAGTGGGGGAGCTGTTCCTGAATAATGCGCAGGAGCGTTGATTTGCCTATTCCGTTGTCACCGATGATACCGACCTTTTCGCCGCGGCGAACCTCGAAGCTGACACCGTCGAGCAAGGTCTTGCGCTTTGTGCCCTCGCCGACGGATATGTCGATGTTGTTGACCTTGAGCACGTCTATTGGCGGCTCGGCAGCATAGGTGAAGTGTATCTTTGCGGACTTTGTGTCGTGGAAGGGCTTCTCGATACGCTCTATCTTTTCGAGTTGACGGCGGCGGCTCTGAGCCATTTTCGTCGTCGAAGCGCGGACGAGGTTCCTTGCAACATAGTCCTCCATTTTAGCGATCTGCTTCTGCTGCATCTCGTATTCCTTTTCGCGGCGTGTATCGTTTTCCTCGCGTAGTCTCACAAATGCGGAGTAGTTGCCGCGGTAGCGCGTGAGAGTGCCGCGTTCGATCTCGCAAATTGAGGTGCAGAGGCGGTCGAGGAAGTATCTGTCATGTGAAACGATGAGAACTGCGCCGCGGTAGGTGCGGAGATAGTCCTCGAGCCACATTATCGTCTTGAAATCGAGGTGATTGGTAGGCTCATCGAGAATGAGGAGGTTGGGTTCTTCGAGGAGCAGCTTTGATATGCAGAGACGAGTCTTTTCGCCGCCGCTGAAGCCGGATACCGTGCGGTTGAGCTCTTCCTCGGTGAAGCCCATACCGTTGAGGATAGTGCGTATCTTCACATCAGTGTTGTAGCCGTCATTGGCTTCTATCCACGAGGAGAGCTGCTGGTACTCGTCGGCAGCGGAATTGTCGCCCATTTCTATCTCGATCTCTATCTCGCGCAGGCGGTCGATAGCACGGTGTACAGGCTCAAAGACCTTGCGCATCTCCTCGATGACGGTGCTCTCGGAGTCGAGCCCCCCCATCTGCTCAAGGTAGCCGATAGTGGTTTTCTGAGCGAGGGAAATGATGCCGTCCTTTTCGGTGAAGCGGTCCGGCTCGACCGAGCCTGTGAGTATTTTCAGCAGGGTGGACTTGCCGCAGCCGTTGTTTCCGACGAGACCTATCTTGTCGCTTTCGTCGATCGTCAGGGAAACGTTGCTGAGCACCTGATTTCCGTTATAGAATTTGTTAATGTTCGTAAGGCTTGCAAGCATATTATCTTTCTTTGGGGTTAATCTTTACGGGACGTTGATGAACGTGACGCCGGCTTTTTCGAGCTTTTTGTGAGCTTTTTCGATCTTGCTTTCCGGGAATACCGAAACAGTTCCGTTTCGGATTATCTCGGCGCGGAAGCCTCTCTTCGCAGCTCCGAGGGCAGTTGCGGTCACGCAGCCGCATTCGTCGAGACCGCAGATGTGCAGAGCTTCATAGCCCTTCTGCTGCATCATAGCGAGGAGCTCCTTGTTGGTGAGCGCGTCTCCGAGCAGCTTGTCGAAGCAGTAGTCGGAAACAATATCGAGTCCGCCGTAGAGCTCAGCGCCCTCCGTGCCGGCTATTGAAAAACCGAACAGCAGGCGGTTTGTCGGGAGATTTTGAATTATATGGCGTATGTATATCACGTCGCAGCCGTCATCGTGGTACTGGTGAATGAGCTTGTTTACGGCAGCGACAAGAGCCGGAGTGTCGTAAGAGAACTTCGGCTTTCTTTTTTCGTAAAGGTAGTCGTTCTGCATATCAATGACGAGAAGAGCTGGTTTCATAGCGGACCTCCTGACGGTGTAGTTAGATTGAAGAATTCAGTTCATAGAGCAATAATCCTATACATTATAACACAAAACATAAAAAATAGCAATAGCCGGAGGGAAAAAGCCTTAAAACGACATTATCGGCAAGCAAATCCTGAGGCTTTTTTTCATTTTTCGGCAGGATCTTTTGCAGCTCCGGCGGACTTACGCTCGCTTCAGCCCGGAAAATGTCGCAGCTGCACGGAAAGCGCAGAAATATTTCACTTGTGTGATGCTCCCGAACAGGCATAAAATCAGTATATAGTCTGTTTTGGAGGTGCATATGAAAAAACTTGCTGTTCTGCCGCTTATCGTTCTTCTTCTGCTGGCGCTGCCGGTGTCCGCGCACAGCAGTAATATGAACGGCTTCACCTATTCCGTTATCGGCGGCAAGGTCACGATAACCGGTTTCAGCGGCGAACCCGAGAGCGTTGCTATCCCTGAATATATCGAGAAATGTCCCGTTGTCGGAGTGCGCGACAACGCCTTTTACCGCTGCACTTCCCTTAAAAGCGTGACTCTCCCCGCGACTGTGAAAAATATAGGTCATCACGCTTTTTTCGGCTGCACTTCGCTGGAAAATGCGGTTCTGCCGCAGGGCTTGGAGAACGTTGGAATGGGCTGCTTTGAGGAGTGTACTTCACTCAAAGAGGTCTCGCTGCCGGACTCGCTGAGCGTTCTGCCGGACTCCTGTTTCCGCGGCTGTACTTCGCTCGGAACTGCCGTCATACCTCAGAGCGTGACTGTGATCGAGAAATTCTGTTTCTGCGGCTGCACCTCCCTGAATTATGTTTCACTCAGCGGCAGACTCAGAACGGTCGGTGTTGGCGCATTCTATATGTGCGGAGCTATGAAAAATATCTATATACCGCCGTCTGTGACGCTTATCGGCGGAGAGGCTTTCGGCTATGAGCAGGGTGAAAAAAAGTCGCCGCTGACCATATTAGGCTGCAGCGGCTCTGCGGCTGAGGAGTACGCCTCAGCCAATGCTATTGAGTTTGATGATGTTCCGGAAGCGGCTGCGGCGTTCGATCCGGCAAGCTCGGAGAATGCCCCTGTGAAGCTGCCTGTGCCGCTTGCTGTTTCCGGCGGACTGCTCTTCCTGCTGACCGCTTTGCTGGCGCTGAGGCAGTATCTGCGTTCTCGGAGGTAGCTTCAGCGCCTTATGCCGACCGGATGAGCATCTCCTATCAGCTTGGGATCGAACATTCCGAGGCGTTTGTCCTGCATTATCACGGCGTGGCAGACTGCTCCGTAGCCGTAGCGTTTTCGTATTGAGTCCACGGCGCGGTTGATATTGTCCCGGCGTTCCTCACGCTGAGTTTCGCCCCAGAGGTCGAGCTGGACTTCCTCGGTGTACGGCACAAGGTCGGACGCGCACACGGTAAGACTGCGGGCAGGTGCTGAAATGCCGCAGCTGCTCCTGAAAAGCTCCAGCGCCTTTTCAGCTATGCGCGAGCTGTCGGAGATAGTGCAGGAGAAATGTCCCTGCCGGCAGATGTGGTTGAGCTCCTTGTCCCTGACGTTTATGGAGACCGTCCGGCAGCATAGTCCGTGACGGCGGAGCTGTGCAGCAACATTCTCACTGAGGGCGTAAATAAGTATCCGGACGTCGTTCTCGTTTTCGAGGTCGCGGTAGGGGGTGTAGCCGCTGCTGACGGACTTCGGCGGCGTTTTTTCATCGAAGCGCATAACGCGGGAATTGTCGAGTCCGGCGGCGTATTTCCACAGCTCCTCGCCTGACTTTCCGAGCCACGAACGCAGGGTTTCAGCGCCGGTGCAGGCTATCTCGCCGATCGTATAAACTCCGTGACCGCGCAGGCATTTCAGGGTAGCCCTGCCGACTCCGAGCATATCCTCGGCCGGCAGCCCCCAGACCTTTTCCCGGAAATCGTCCTCGGTTATCACGGTGACGGCGTCCGGTTTTTTCATATCCGAGCCGAGCTTGGCAAATATCTTGTTGAAGCTGACTCCCACCGAGACAGTCAGACCGTAGGCGCTTTTCACGCGGCAGCGTATCTCCTCGGCAATAGTGAGAGCGTCCTTGCGGTTGCCGGTGACGTCGAGCCAGCACTCGTCAATGCCGAAGCTCTCGAGCAGGTCGGTGTACTCGAAGCAAATCCCCTTGAACAGCTTCGAGAACTTGTTATAGCGGTCGAAATGCGGCTCGACCGTCCTCAGACCGGGACATTTTTCCATAGCCTGCCATATGGTATCGCCGGTTTTGACACCGAACTTCTTCGCAAGCTCGTTTTTAGCGAGAACGATACCGTGGCGGTCCTGCTTGCTGCCGGATACGGCGCAGGGGACTTCCCTGAGCGACGGATCGTAGATGCTCTCGACCGACGCGAAGAAGTTGTTGCAGTCAACGTGGAGTATACTGCGTTTCATAAAGCTCACCTCATTTCAAACATTAGTTCCGAATAAATGTTCTGATGATATTATAGCACATACATTCGGTTTTGTCAAGAGGAGTATTTTGCCAACATCTGATAACAAGGCTTTTTTCACTCCAGATATTGCTATTTTTTCAAAGATGTGGTATAATAAATGTGTTCTCAATAACCGTCTGACGGCGGTTATTGCCCCGAACTTTGTTCGGGGAGCGCGAATTCTCTTACACATAAAAGAATTTGCGCAACACATTTCTTTATGTAATGCTCATTTTGCCCTGAAGGGCAAAACAAAGTGCAAGAAAAAACGTAAATACTTATTATTTTTTCTTGCACTTTGACAACTAAAAATTGGCTTTAAAAAACTGTATAAAGCCAATTTTTAGTTGTTGAGCAGACATTAATCAACAGGAAATATCTGCGTACAGGAGGTAGCTATGAAATATACTCAGGGAAAATACATAATAACCCGGAAAACTGCCATAGCAAAAGAGATATACAGCTTTACGATACAATGTCCGGAGGTCGCTGAGGCAGCACAGCCGGGACAGTTCGTACACATAAGGGCAAACGGCTTCACGCTCCGCAGACCTATATCTATCTGCGGTATCGACAAAGAAAAGGGCACTCTCCGCATCGTATTCGAGATACGCGGCGAGGGTACTGCCGAGATAGCCAAGCTCAACGAGGGCGACCTTATAGATATGCTCGCGCCTCTCGGTCACGGCTTCACGCTGATGCCCGAGGCAAAAAAGGTCGTTCTCATCGGCGGCGGTATAGGAACTCCGCCTATGCTCCCGCTTGCCGAGTATTACGGCGGAAGGGCGACGGTGATAAGCGGCTTCCGCAATGCCTCCGCTATGATATTGCAGGAGGACTTCAAAAAGACCGGCGCGGAGACTGTCCTCTGCACCGATGACGGCTCCGCCGGTATACACGGCTTCGTCACCGAGCCGCTGAAGGAGCTTGCTGCAAAGGGCGGCATCGACGCTGTTTACGCCTGCGGTCCTATGCCCATGCTGAAAAACATCGCGGCGATATGCAAGGGAAACGGCATATACTGCGAAATTTCGCTTGAAGAGAGAATGGCTTGCGGTATCGGTGCGTGTCTCGGCTGTGCCTGCCGCACTGTTAGAAACGACGAGGAATACTTCGCGCACGTCTGCAAGGACGGCCCCGTATTCAAGGCTGAGGAGGTGCTTTTCTGATGGCTGATCTTTCTGTAAAAGTCTGCGGTGTGGACTTCAAGAACCCCATAATACCGGCTTCCGGAGTGTTCGGCTACGGACGCGAATACGAGGAGCTTTTCCCGCTTGATAAGCTCGGCGGCATTGCCACAAAGGGAACAACTCTCCATAGGCGTACCGGCAATCTCGCTCCGCGTATCGCTGAAACTCCCTCAGGCATGCTCAACTCGGTCGGACTCCAGAACCCCGGTATCGACCACTTCATCGAGACTGAGCTGCCGTATCTGCTCACTAAGGATCTCGTAGTTCTTGCTAATATCGCCGGCTCGACTCCGGAGGAATGTGCGCAGGTAGCCGAAAAGCTCGAAGCGACCGACGTTCATATGATCGAGCTGAACATCTCCTGTCCGAACGTCAAGCAGGGCGGAGCTGCTTTCGGAACAAGCTGCGAAATGGCTGCCGAGGTCACACGTCAGGTTCGCAAGGTCACAACTAAGCCTCTCGTGGTAAAGCTCTCGCCGAATGTTACAAGCATCGCTGACATCGCAAAGTCCGTTGAGGCTGCCGGTGCTGACGCAGTTTCGCTGATAAATACTCTCCTCGGAATGAGGATAGACATAAACACCGGACGTCCGATACTCCGCAACAATGTCGGCGGTATGAGCGGTCCGGCAGTATTCCCGATAGCTGTCCGTATGGTATGGCAGGTCGCAAATGCTGTCAATATACCGGTCATCGGTATGGGCGGAGTTTCTTCCGGACGCGACGCTATCGAGCTTATGATGGCAGGTGCGAGCGCAGTTCAGGTGGGAGCTGCTATCTTCACCGATCCGTATGCACCGGTGCGCATTGCTGAGGAGATGAACGAATTCCTCGACAGCAAGGGCATCGCTTCCGTCCGCGACATAATCGGCACTGTAAAGCCTTGGTAAGCGAATATGGAAAATATGAGCATATGCGGTCTGGACTGCTCTGTCTGTGACTGCTTTGAGCTGAAATTCTGTCCGGGCTGCAATGCGGTCATGGGAAAGGTCTTTCACTGTCCTGAGGGGCAGGAATGTGCCGTATATAACTGCTGTGTGACAAATCACGAATTTTCAAGCTGTATCGAGTGTTCCGAGATACCCTGCGTGATCTGGAGAACTACCCGTGATCCGAAATATACCGATGAGGAATTCGAGCAGGTCATCGCTGAGAGGATAGCGAACCTCTGCAAAAAGATATAGTTCCGGAGGGAAATATGATAATTATGTCCGTTGACTTCGGCGACTCACGCACCGGCATTGCCGTTTGCGGAAAGAGCGAGATGATCGCTTCGCCGGTGACAGTCATCAACGAAAAAGACTTTAACGAATGTATAAAAAAGACCGCTGCCCTTGCAAAGGAACAGCGCGCAGAGGAGGTAGTTGTTGGCTACCCGAAAAATATGAACGGAACAGTCGGCGAAAGAGCTGAGAAGTGTCAGCTTTTCGCTGAAGAGCTCGGTAAGCTCATCGACTGCCCCGTAAAGCTCTGGGACGAGCGCTGCACGACGGTCTCGGCACATAACTTCCTGAATGTGACAAACACAAGGGGAAAGAAACGCAAAGCCGTTGTTGACGCCGTTGCAGCAACTATAATCCTCGAGAGCTATCTCGGATACAGGAGAAATTCCGGTATATCCGCTACATAACGACTGATTTAAGGTCGCTTATAAGGTGACCTGCCGCCTTGAGAGTCTTGCTTGCGTCACGTTTTATGCTGAGCTTCTTGACAGGACCGGCGGCTGAAAAAGCGTAGTATGCAAAGCCGACAGCTGCTCCGGCAGCCGCGCTCTTTGCGATTGATCTCATATCCATAAAGGTCGCTCCGTGTTAGAATTTTGCCGTCTTAAAGGCGGACGGCTCGCCGATAATATTTTATACGATCGCTATAAGAATATTCATGAGGAACTGAAAATGAAAAAAATTCATATAACCACTCTGCTGCTTGCGGCGGCTGTCACGCTTTCCGGCTGTTCTTCTGCCGGCAGTTCATCTGAGAGCGTTACGGCAGAAACTGCCGCAGCTTCGGAAACGGCTGATACATCGGCGGTTCCTGAAACAACGGAAGCATCTTCTGCTAAAAAGTATGACTACGTTCACGGCACTGAAGGCTATTACTGCATACTTGACGAAATGCCTGACTTTAAGCTCGAAATTCAGGAATACGGCACTTGCTGGCTGTATGCAGCCTCCGCAAGTATGAGAACGGCAGCTTTCAAGGAGACTGGCAAAAATTATCCGGTCGTACCTATGGAACTGCTTGACAATATCTACGGCGATGATAAGGAAGAGGGCTTTTTTGTCAAAGAAGGCGAAAACGAAAAAGAGATCGGCGGCTGGCAGTGGATGGTGACCGAGAAGCTCACGAGCGGCTTCGGCGGCCTGACGATAGACAGCTCTGTGATACTTGACCAGACTGATCGTGAAGCTATAAAGGCAAATCTCCGTGAACGCGGTGCAGTTGCGATAGGAACTCACGATACAGATGAGAGTAAAAAGGGCAGATTTGGCGAGTATTATACTATGAATGATACGACAAGCGAGGATTTTGATCACGATGTAACTATCATCGGCTATGACGATCATTTCCCGAAGGATTATTTTTATGAGCCGGCTTCTGAGGACGGTGCGTGGATAGTCTACAACAGTG
>Ga0256405_10011179_pt1 | contig 11557 bp, 7 predicted proteins | sample RumenRJG_02DNA_FD_189096 | JGI IMG/M metagenome (GOLD analysis project Ga0256405, IMG submission 189096) | Bovine rumen microbial communities from Lethbridge, Alberta, Canada - RJG_02 | ecosystem: Host-associated > Mammals > Digestive system > Stomach > Rumen | place: Canada: Alberta | collected...
GAGATGCTGACATCGGCCTTGTCGACGCCCTTGTCCATCGCGAAGACATTCACCGCCATGTCGACTTCGTCTCCTGTGGCCAGGACACGCGGCAGGGAAGACAGTATCATGAGCGGATTGCGTACGGCGACGCTCTTCTCGGCATTCCCATATGCAGCGTCATGCCCTGCGACCAGCATTACCCTGACGCTGCCGACGTACATCGGGAGGGTAACCTTGTGCGTGGCGGTACCTCTTTCGAGGGTGAAGGGGCCGAGGAACTTGACTACTGGGTTGAAGCGGTTGTCTTTCTTCTGTATTATCTTGATGTTTTCGTCGCCGCCTATGGCCTGCATCGGTGAGAACCTTCCGCTCCACGCTCCGATCACTTCATTGAAGAGGTCCCAGGTCTTGACTCCGAGGGCTTCACGTGCGTACATGTAATTCCACGGGTCGGGGGTCTTGAAGGAAGTGAGGTCCAGCAGTCCCTCATCCACTATGGCGAGGGTGTAGGTCATTGTCTTTGAGTTCTTTTCACTGACCTTGACAGTGAATTCCTCCTGGGGATGGACTTCGTCCGGCATAGAGATGACAGGCTCCAGGCGGGATCCCTTGTTCTCCACGCTGACCGGCAGCACACCGTACATCCTTATGGGAAGGTCGTTGGCGGTGGAAGAGTATGGCTGCAGGAGGGTGATGTGGACGTAGAAATTGGGCGCCATGTCTTCGGTCACCTTGAAGTTGTACCGGGTGTCTTCGCCGCCGGTAGCAACCCATTCCCTGGAAATGACCTTCCCTGCATTCTCCAGGGAGACGAGGGCCTGGCCGCCCTCTGCCGCAGGCACGAAGACGGTAGCGGTCTCACCGACGGAATAAGAGTCCTTGTCGGATGAGAAAGACAGCATCGTAAGGGCGTTCGGGTCGTTTTTCGAGGCTCTTCCCCTGTAGGAAGGCCAGTCGATCAGCATGGTGGCTCCGGAGGCGTGTCCGCCGTCCAGGTCCTTGACATATATGATATAGCGTCCCCAGTCCGGATAATCGACCCGGAACGGGATCCTCATGGTGCCGTTGCCTGAAGTGATGGTGCCATGTGCGACCGCGTCTGAGCGGCTGCCGTTTACATATGAGTCGAATTCGCTGGAGGAGTTCTCCCACCACCAGCTCCAGTCGGTTTTCCATATGCGCCAGTCGAGCTTGTGTCCGCTGACCTTCTTCCCGTCAGGATCGACGAGGACTACTTCGATGTCCAGGTCCTTGTCGGTCTCGAGCCAGCCTTCTTTCCCGGGCTGCGGGATCTTTACTCCGACATATGCATTGAATGGTGAGAAGGGGATGGTCTGGGCTGTGAAGCTGGCGTCTCCTCCCTTTTCTTCTACGGATTCCACTATGTCCGCGCGGAGCATTCCGGGGGCGTCGGAAGCCTCAGGAAGGACGGCATATGCTGCAGCCTTCCCGTCGGGGCTGAGGGTGACGTTATAGAGCTGCGTTTCGCTGGAGGTGAAATCAGAGGTCGGATTCTGGAATATGTAGCCGTTGTAGCCTTCAAATTTCCCGGCGCTGCGGCTCAGTGTCATGGTCCCCTTCGCCGTAAGGCCGGCTGCCGGGGGACCGGTCAGCCAGGATGAAGAGATGTCGAAGAGCGTGCGCTTGCCGGCGGAGAGCCATTTGTCTTCGAGCCTGACGTCAACCTTGAGGCGGTTGGGCTTGATCGTCTCGACGCGGAGGGATTTGTTGAAGGCGGCGCCGCCTACCTTGAACCAGGCGTTCCATATGCCTGTGGGATCACCTGAGGATGTCGGGATGGCATATGTGTAGAATCCGTCACGGCCCTGTGTCAGGACCTGTTTGGCGTAGAATTGTCCCTGGGGAGTGTAGAGCTCCATGGAAGCCGGATGGCCTTCAGGAAGGAGCCTGCCTTTTTCCTGGAGGAGCATGGTGACATGGAGTGTGTCGCCCGGCCTCCAGACACCTCTTTCTCCGTATATGAATGCCTTAAGTCCCTTGTCGAGGGCTTTCCCTCCTACATCGAACCGGCTAAGGTTGTTCTCCGTGCCATCAGTCACCTTGAGATAGCTGGTGGAACTGCCTTTGCTGACGGTGATTGCGAAGGGCTTTCCGGAGACCTTGATTCCGACGTTTCCGTCCGAGCCGGTCTTGCCTCCGCCTATCTCCCTGAGCTGGAAATTGTAGGCCTTGACCTGGGCGCCTGACATCGGCTTGGCGGACATAATGTCAGTAGCCGTAACCCAGACCATGTCACCTTCGGCGTATTTTGCGATGACACCAATGTCGGAAGTCATGAGGTTGCATGTCGGGAAGCGGCTTGCCATCATATAGTAACTGGGCTTGGCCGGGTCGTCGCGGTCTTTCCACTCGTACCTGTCCCAGTCATAGAAGTCCTCATAATACCATGAATCGGCTTTGTCCCATCTGGCCTCATCCTCGGCCGTGATGGCCTTGATCTGGGGAGGATTGCCCTGGCCGGCCTGTCCATATATGGAGTAATCTTCTGTAAATGAAAGTCTTATCCTGTAGATTGAGTTGGGCTCTTTCTTGAAGAGTCCGCTCAGGTCAACGGTGAAGCCGTTCCATTTGTGGAGGTCTTTCCCGCTGGAAGTCAGGGGAATGGTGGATTTGTAGATGAGACGGCCCGAACGTCTGAGCTGGCTGTCTTCCGAGAGGGAATTGTCCTGGAGGAACATCAGGATGTTGTCAGGATAGATCTGTATTACACTGATATCCACTGCGCTGAGATTGACTGCCTTGAACGGGAGGACAAGGTTGGAGGCATCGGGGAGGATGGACCCGCCCAGGGCCAGTTCGACTGCCGGCTTGATTCCTTTCGCGGAAAGGGAAGCGGCATATGCGAGTTTCAGCTTTTCTCCGGATGCACCCGGAAGGCCTTCCTGTACTGATATGCCGACAGTGCCGTCGTATGAACTGTCGAAATAAATGTCAGCGATGTTGCCTTCGACGGAAACATCTGAGGCTGCGGGTCCGGAGATGGTGATGAAATCAGCTGCATCCGTGCCTTTGAGCGGCTCGCTGAATGTAATGCGGACCGCCTGGCTGCCATCGGCAGCCAGTTCTGCACTTATGACCCTGAATTCTCCTTTCGCGGGGATGACAGCCTTCGCTGGACTTGCCTTGAAGCCTTTTCCGATCCCGATGGTGACCTTCTTGTCTTTATCCGCGCGGGCGATGCCGCTTACGCGGAACGCTACGCAGGAGGAGTCTGGCCCTGCCGTAATGTCCATCTTTCCTTCAGAGGCCTGGAGGTGCTTCGCCGCTTCTTCGGGGGATGTCGCCGAAGAGAATTCTGCTACTCCTTCAATACTGGCCACGGATGGGTCGTCCTGGCCGATGAAGATCCTGTCAATTGACACCGAGGCCTGCCTTCCGGAGGGCCTGCCGCATGCTGCCGCAAGTAACAGCGTGAGCATGAGGAGATAATACTTGATTTGATTCATATGTGATACCATCTAGGGATATATACATATGCAAATGTAGCGAAATAATGCCAAATTGTCAGTCTTTTCCTGCTGGCATGCCAGTTGTTTGGATAACGGGCAAAAACAAACACTTAAAATCATGATAAAACCATTAGCAGACAGAGTTCTGATCGAGCCCAAGGAGGCTGAGACCAAGACAGCTTCGGGACTTTACATCCCTGACACAGCCAAAGAGAAACCACAGCAGGGCACAGTGCTCGCATGCGGCCCGGGAAAGACAGATGAACCCATGGAAGTAAAGGTGGGCGACACCGTCCTCTACGGAAAATATGCAGGCACCGAAGTTACTGTCGAGGATCAGAAGTACCTCATCGTCAGGCAGTCAGATATTCTCGCAATCCTTTAATAACAGTTCATTATGGCAAAAGAGATAAAATTCGACGTTGCTGTCCGTACAGCTATGAAGCAGGGCGCTGACGCTCTCGCGGACGCAGTTAAGGTCACCCTCGGTCCGAAAGGCCGCAATGTGATTATCGATAAGAAGTTCGGTGCTCCCCAGGTAACCAAGGACGGAGTTACCGTAGCCAAGGAAATCGAGCTTGCTGACAAGTTCGAGAACATGGGTGCCCAGATGGTGAAGGAAGTCGCTTCCAAGACCAATGAGCAGGCTGGTGACGGTACCACTACCGCTACTGTCCTCGCACAGTCCATTATAAATGTAGGCCTCAAGAACGTTACCGCCGGTGCCAACCCGATGGACCTCAAGAGGGGTATCGACAAAGCTGTCGAAGCCGTTGTCGCTTCTCTCAAGAAGCACAGCCAGAAAGTCGGCGGGGACTACTCCAAGGTCGAGCAGGTCGGTACTGTGTCTGCCAACAATGACAACACTATCGGCAAGCTCATCGCCGATGCCATGTCCAAGGTCAAGCAGGACGGTGTGATCACTGTCGAAGAGGCCAAGGGTACCGAGACCGAGGTAAAGGTCGTCGAGGGAATGCAGTTCGACCGCGGTTACATCTCTCCGTACTTCATGACGGATTCTGACAAGATGGCCACTATCCTTGACGATCCCGAGATCCTTATCAGCGAAGAGAAGATTTCTTCCATGAAGGACCTCCTTCCGATCCTCGAGCCGGTCGCTCGTGAAGGCAAGTCACTCCTCATCATCGCAGAAGACGTTGACGGCGAGGCTCTGACGACCCTGGTTGTCAACAAGCTCCGTGGTACCCTGAAGGTTGCTGCCGTCAAGGCTCCTGGTTACGGCGACCGCCGCAAGGAAATGCTTCAGGACATCGCTACCCTTACCGGTGGTATCGTAATATCCAAGGACCGTGGCTTCACTCTCGAGAATGCTACTGCTGACATGCTTGGTCAGGCCGAGAAGATCACCATCACCAAGGACAACACTACCATCGTAGGTGGCCGTGGCGCCAAGGAAAACATCGAGGAGAGGGTTGAGCAGATCCGCAAGCAGCTGACCACCACCACTTCCGACTATGACAGGGAGAAGCTCCAGGAGCGTCTTGGAAAACTTGTCGGCGGTGTCGCAGTCCTCTACGTCGGTGCTGCTACCGAGGTTGAGATGAAGGAGAAGAAGGACAGGGTTGAGGATGCCCTTAATGCAACCCGCGCTGCAGTCGAGGAAGGTTACCTCCCGGGTGGCGGTGTAGCTTACATCCGTGCTGCCGAGGCCCTGAAGAAGCTCAAGGGAGACAACGAAGACGAGACTACGGGTATCCGTATCGTAGAGCGCGCTCTCGAGGAGCCGATGCGCCAGATCGCTGCCAACGCAGGTGTCGAAGCCAGCGTTATCATCAACAAGGTCCGCGAGGGCAAGGACGACTTCGGTTACAACGCCCGTACAGGCGAGTACACCAATCTCTATGAGGCCGGTGTCATCGATCCTACCAAGGTGGCCCGCGTAGCCCTTGAGAACGCAGCCAGCGTAGCCGGCATGTTCCTCACCACAGAGTGCGGTATCTCCGACATTCCGGAGAAGACCCCGGCACCCATGCCGAATCCTGACGGAGGCATGATGTAGTATCTGACTCACATATGGATATGAAAAGAGGATGGCTGCCGATCAGCCATCCTCTTTTTTGTTACTCTGTCTTTCCTGTCTGGACTCACTGAAAAAACCGTAGTCGCCCGTGACTTCGTGAACGGGGGGACCGCCGCGAAGCGGTGGTGGGATGAGCGTCAGCGAAGGTTTTTCGGTGAGTCCAGGCAGGAAAACATTAAATTAAAGGGTCTTGATAACCATGTTGCGCCAGCGGACCTTGATGCCGCCGCCGGAGTGGATCTGCAGGCATATGCGTCCGATGCCCTGCGCAATCTTCTCGTCGTTGAGGTCGGTCATCTTCTCGCCGTTGAGCCAGGTCTGGATGTGGCCGTCAACGAGGAGGATGCGCATCTTGTTCCATTCGCCTTCCTTGAGGATGTTCTCCTTCTCATCGGGAATCTGCCAGAGCCAGCCCCTGCCGTAGGATTCGTAAATACCGCCGGTGTCGTGGTTGAAAGGAGCCACCTCAACCTGCCATCCCTGGATCTTCTGCTTCTCGGGCACCTGCATCCATGAACGGATGAAGACTCCGGAGTTGCCGTTGGCCTCCTGCTTGAACTCGAGGCTGAGGTCGAAATTGTTGTAGTAACGGTCGGTGGCGAGATAGCCATATGTGTCGTCCGGACCGCTCTCGCAGATAAGGTCACCGTCTTCGAAGTACCACTTGTCGGTTCCGTAGAGGTCCCATCCTGTCAGGTCCTTGCCGTTGATCAGGCTCCTTTCTTCGCTCTTGACGGGAAGCGGGCGGATCTTGATGTTGCGGAACCATGCGGGATAGCCATGGTCCTGGATGCATATGTGTCCCTTGCGGGAAAGGCCGTACTCGGGGGCGTCGGCCCATTTGCCGGCGGCCTTGCGCTGGTACCAGTCGGGAGACCAGGCATCGAATTCGACGGTCTTGCTGCCGTTGAGGATGTAGGTTACGTGGCCGTTGTCGAAGATGATCTCGGAGTGGTTCCACTGTCCTGCGGGCTTGAGGTTGCGGGTCTCGAAATCAGGTACGTACATGGCGTAGTCGACTGCACACCTCTGCCACTGCTCGAGGGGATAGCCGTTGACTTCCTCCCAGTTCTCATCGTCGATGAGCTGGTACTCGGGACCTGTGACATATGGCACTTTGAAATCAGGACGTTCTACGACGTGGTAGAGCATTCCGCTGTTGCCTCCCTTGGAAATCTTCCAGTCCCACATGAGGTGGAAGTTCTCGTACTGGGCGTCAGTTACGATGTAGCCGGCTGCATCGTCTCCCTTGCCTTCAGCGCGGATTGTTCCGTTTTCCACGACCCAGGGGCCGGTGAGGGCGTCCGAATTGTAGTCGCGCCAGCCATTGAGGGTGCTGCCGTCGAAGAGGAGCTGCCATCCTTCTGCCTGCTCCGCCTTGGTAAGGCTGTTGTTCTTCGGGCCGCACGAAACAAGAGTAAGAACGGTCAGTGCGGCCGCTCCTGCGATTCCATACAGTCTTTTCATTGTCTTCAAAAGATTTTTTTGTTTCCGCGAATTTACATTTTTTCTTTTGAATAGTCAGCCTTAATTGTTTATATTTGTAGGAAACCATATGTTAATTCACTAGACTGACATGAAAGAAAACAGGATCCTTGTTATCGGGAGCAGCAATACGGACATGACCGTCAAGTCGGAAAAAATCCCCACTCCGGGCGAAACCGTCCTCGGAGGAGTGTTCTCAATGGGGCACGGCGGCAAAGGTGCCAACCAGGCAGTCGCAGCCGCCAGGCTCGGAGGAAAGGTCTCCTTCATATGCAAGGTCGGGAATGACCTTTTCGGAAAGAATTCCGTGGCCCAGTATGAACGCGAGGGGCTGGATACTTCCAACCTCCTTGTTTCGGACCTCCCGTCGGGGGTGGCCCTGATCAATGTGGATGCTTCGGGGGAAAACAGCATAACCGTGGCTCCCGGGGCGAATATGGACCTGTTGGCGGACGATATAGAAAAGTGTGCTGATGCTATCAAGGGGGCATCGATCCTTCTCATGCAGCTGGAAATACCTGTCAGCACGGTCCTTAAGGCTGCGCAGATCGCCCATGAAGCGGGTGTCGCCGTTATCCTGAATCCGGCCCCTGCATGCGATCTCCCCGATGAGTTGCTGCGGATTGCGGACTACTTCATCCCCAACGAGACCGAGCTGGCCCGTTTCAGCGGCATGGCAGTGGATGACAGGGAATCAATAGTCAAGGCGTGCGTGCACCTTCACGACAAGGGTGTAGGCACCATAATCCTGACAAGGGGATCGCGCGGTTCGCTCATCTACAAGGACGGAGAGGCCATTGAGGTCCCGTCCAGGAAGGTGAAGGCAGTGGACACGACAGGAGCGGGCGACACATTCTGCGGGGCCCTCTGCGTAGCTCTTTCAGAGGGGAAAGATGTTGTCGAGAGCGTCGGATTCGCGACGGCCGCAGCTTCGCTGACGGTCCAGAAAATGGGAGCACAGGCCTCCCTGCCTTACAGGAATGAGATAATCCTATAAAATTAAACGCATATGTTTATCGTCGGAAGTTATTCACTTGCAGTCCTTTTCTGTATCATTACCATGCTCTGCTGGGGCTCATGGGGCAACACCCAGAAGCTGGCAGCCAAGAGCTGGCGGTACGAACTTTTCTATTGGGACTATGTTATCGGTATGGTCCTCTTCGCCTTGCTGATAGCATTCACCATGGGCTCCTTCGGTGCTGAAGGCAGGCCTTTCCTGAAGGACCTTGCACAGGCAGACTGTGCCGCCCTTGGAAGCATAATCCTCGGAGGAGTGATTTTCAATGCATCCAACATCCTTCTCAGTGCCTCTACTTCCATAGCCGGCATGTCGGTCGCCTTCCCTTTGGGTGTAGGCCTCGCCCTCGTGCTCGGTGTGGTCAACAATTATATAGTAGATGTGCAGCAGGGAACCAGCGGTAATGTCGGACTCCTGGCTGCCGGTGTGCTTCTGGTCGTCATTGCCATAGTCCTCAACGGAATCGCCTCCGGAAAGAAGGGAGGGGACAGCGTATCCAAGAAAGACAGCCGCAAGGGCATCCTCCTGGCCATATGCGCAGGTGTCATCATGTCCTTCTTCTACCGTTTCGTCGCGGCTTCCATGGACCTCAGCAATTTCGCCCAGCCCGCTGCGGGGAAGGTCACTCCCTACACAGCCATTGTTGTGTTCTCCGTCGGTGTCCTGCTCAGTAACTTCATTTTCAACACCCTGGTAATGCGCAAGCCCTTCGTGGGAGAGCCCGTGAAGCCGTCCGCCTATTTCAATGGCAGCGCCGGGACGCATCTGGTGGGCATGCTCGGAGGTGCCATATGGTGCCTTGGTACGGCCTTCAGCTACATCGCCTCAGGAAAGGCCGGGGCTTCGATTTCATATGCCCTCGGTCAGGGTGCGCCGATGATCGCGGCCATATGGGGCATCTTCGTCTGGAAGGAATTCAAGGGTGCCGGCAAGTCCGTGAACGGCCTGCTGGCCCTTATGTTCGTGTTCTTCATCGCCGGCCTCGGCCTTATAGTCGCGGCGGGCAATTAATCTCATGAATATGAAAAAACTGTTGTATCTTGCCGCTTTCCTCCTCATTGTCTCATGTGCCCCGAAGGGGCCTGTACAGCTCATATTCGAGACTGACATGGGGAATGATGTCGATGATGTCGTGGCACTTGCCATGATCCACACATATGTCCAGCAGGGGGACGCCGACCTGCTGATGATCGGCGTGAACAAGGACCGCCCGACTGCTCCTGACTACGTCCGGTTGATGAATGAATTCTACGGAAGGGGTGAAATCCCTATCGGAATGGTTCATGACGGAGCCAAGGAAAGGGAGGATGATTTTTGCTGGAAGACCCTCAGGATGACGAATGAAGACGGTTCACCGGTTTACCGGCTGGCCCCGAAGACCTATGAAGATGCGGTCACCCTTTACAGGAAGGTCCTGTCCAAGGCGAAGAACCGCTCGGTGGTCATAGCTTCCGTAGGTTTTTCCACCAACCTGGCCAGGCTCCTTGAGAGCGGACCTGACGGTATTTCATCCCTCAGCGGCCCGGACCTTATAAAGAAGAAGGTGGCCCGCCTGGTGGTTATGGCCGGATCTTTCCCGGAATCCAAGAGGAAGGAATACAATGTGGACAGGGACGTTCCTTCCGCCAAGAAGGTGTTCTCGGACTGGCCGACTGACATATGGATCTCCCCGTTTGAGCTCGGTGACGTTGTCAGGTTCCCCGCGACAAGCGTGGAGAACGACTTCGCATGGGCCGGAGGCCACCATCCCCTCGTGGACGGATATGTTTCATACCTGCCTATGCCATATGACAGGCAGATGTGGGATCCGACTGCGGTGCTCTGCGCCGTCGAAGGCACTTCCGCTTTTACCGTCAACGGACCTTATTCTATAAAGATAGATGACGAAGGGCATATGTTCCACGAGGACAATCCCAAGGGAGGAAGGTACATCCTTTCCGTCGATGATGCCCAGGCGAAGGCGGTGCTTGACCGCATTGTCTCGCTCGCTACGAAGGATTCACGCAAGAAATAACTGAAAATCAAATGAAAAAGCACCTCACGATACTTCTGGCAGTCATATTGTCAGTATTTTCCGCATTCCCCGCTTCCGCCCAGTTCAAGAAAGAGACGGATGAGCAGAAGGCGGAGCGCATGTCCTGGTGGACTTCGGACCGTTTCGGAATGTTCATCCACTGGGGCCTGTATGCCCTTCCGGCAAGGCATGAATGGGTGAAGAACCGCGAGCGTATTACCAATGAAGGGTACCAGAAGTACTTCGATCATTTTGATCCGGACATGTTCGATCCCAAGGCGTGGGCCAGGATGGCAAAGGAAGCCGGGATGAAGTACGTTGTCCTTACCTCCAAGCATCATGAGGGCTTCTGCATGTGGGATTCGAAGTACACCGATTACAAGGTTACGAACACCCCTTATGGGAAGGATATAATAAAGGACTTCGTGGAAGCCTTCAGGGCCGAGGGGCTCAAGGTGGGTTTCTATTATTCCCTTATAGACTGGCATCATCCTGATTTTACGATTGACAGGCAGCATCCGCAGCGTCTGGACGCGAATGCTTCGGAGGAGGATTATGCAGCCCTCAACAAGGGCAAGGACATGGACAGGTACCGTAAGTACATGAAGGACCAGGTGACTGAGCTCCTTACAAATTACGGTGAGATCAGCATCATATGGTTCGATTTCTCTTATCCCGGAAAGAACGGAAAGGGACGTAAGGACTGGGACTCCGAGGGCCTTGTCAAGCTGGCCAGGAGCCTCCAGCCGGGCATCCTTATCGACAACCGTCTCGACCTGAATGACGTGGACGGAGGATGGGATTTCATCACTCCTGAGCAGTACAAGGTTGACAAGTGGCCCGAGATCGACGGCAAGAAGGTCGCATGGGAAACATGCCAGACTTTCTCCGGATCCTGGGGTTATTATCGTGACGAGACGACGTGGAAGAGCCCTGCCCAGCTGATCGAGCTGCTGGTAGAGTCAGTCAGCAAGGGCGGCAACCTGCTCTTGAATGTGGGACCGACTGCCCGGGGCAATTTCGACCAGAGGGCCCAGGACAGGCTGAACGCAATCGGTTCCTGGATGAAATTCAATTCCCGCTCAGTTTACGGTTGTACCCAGGCTCCGGATGGATTCACCGCGCCGGCGAATACTGTCCTTACCTATAATCCAAAGACGAACCGTCTGTACATGCACCTGCTGTCCTATCCGATGGGCAAGATTGCCGTTCCGTTCGGCGACAAGATCGAATACGCTCAGTTTCTGCATGATGGCTCCGAAATCAAGTTCTCCAAAGACGGGAACGGCGTATGGAGCCTGACCCTTCCGATCCTCAAACCCGACTCTGAGATTCCTGTAGTGGAGATTTACCTAAAATAGGGGGCGGATAAAAATTTTTAAAAAATTTCTCAAAAAAAGTTTGCGGGACTGAAAAAGATGCTTATCTTTGCAGTCCCGTTTTGAAAATGGGTTGAGTTCATTGAGAATAATGGAAGACAAGTACAAGACGAACAGCAAGTCCTTGTGCGAACAAGGACAGATTCGAGAGCGTTGATTTCTTTAAGA
>Ga0256405_10011181_pt1 | contig 11555 bp, 4 predicted proteins | sample RumenRJG_02DNA_FD_189096 | JGI IMG/M metagenome (GOLD analysis project Ga0256405, IMG submission 189096) | Bovine rumen microbial communities from Lethbridge, Alberta, Canada - RJG_02 | ecosystem: Host-associated > Mammals > Digestive system > Stomach > Rumen | place: Canada: Alberta | collected...
GTGGGGTAAGGGGAAGGTATGCACAAATCGGACAAAATTCACGCTCATACTATCATGATGCATAGTGTTCAAGCTCTTTACTGCAATTGAGATTGCCATTGAGATTGCTTGCGGATTTTAGGTATAACAGATTTTTTCCGAGTCTTTATGTTTTTCCACCTTTCTCCACTATGATGACTAGTAAACACAATTGGTTTCTCAGCTGTACCCCTGGCCTCTAACTTTCCGTTTGATAACAAAAGTTTATCTTTTGCAAACTCCAAGCGCGTACCTGGTTCTATCATTAACGTTACCCCTTCATTGACAACCAAATCATCCTCTACATAATAGGTATGACCAGAATACAGTGTCGTGTTTTCAGAAAGAATTCCAGAAATAGTTTCCATATTATTAGCAATAAAAGTAAATGAACGGTAGTTGAATCCTTCTTGGTTCTCACACGACACTTTAATCCGCATCCTAATATGACGAGAGTCGGCTATACCCTCAGGAATCTTGACAACAAGCGGATTTTTGCTCACCGCTTTACCCATAGCATCTAAGTGCCATCCAAAGTCAGCCTCTCCAGTTACAATCTGTACGCAATTCGGGTCTTCGTTTTCATCCACTTCTATGATCGACTTAATATTACTGGCATCACCGGAAGTACAACGAATAACAGGATATATATTAATCGTCTCACCAGCCTTTACTACATTGTTACCAATGTAGGCATCTTCGGTCTCATCTGAAAACTCTTTGCGTTCACGAAGCATAATGCGTACTACGTCCAAATCTGCAGGTAATTCAGTTAACGCATATGTCTCTGCAATATTATTGGTATGTAAAAGTTCTGCCCACAATTGTTCCTGAGAGTCATATTTCTTCACCATCATCAATGCAGAAATAGCACCTGCCACCAATGGTGATGCCATAGATGTTCCCTGTAACTCACCATAATTGCCACCTGGCAAGGTACTATAAATTTCCGTACCAGGAGCCTTTAATTCATAGTTGAAACCATCGGGTTCATTCAAAGAGGCTTCGCAAGAAAATAGTGGACCATCATCATCATAGTTGCTAAAGGAGGCTAAATTACCTTTTCGGTTAGTTGCTTGCACACCCAACACAAAAGAATAGGCACCAGGAAAACTGGGTTCCGGCTGTATACCATGCTTTTGTAGACCCATATGCGATGCATAGATACATTTCCCGTCATTACCAGCAGCTGCTACAATAATTGCACTGAGACTGGCATTGCGGTATACATCAGCCGCCGCCTTTGAATAGCCATAGCTACCAAGGCTTAGATTCAGAATCTTTGCGCCATGTTCCACAGCATAGGATACTCCTCTTAATACAGTTGCCCCATCTCCTGAACCATCTTTACCTAACACTTTGATAGGCATAATCAATGCCAAGGGGTTGGCTCCAATGATGCCCATCTCATTGTTACAAGCTGCGGCAATACCAGCCACATGGGTACCATGCATATTGTCATCAGTCACATAGGAAGTGTTATTGACGAAATCATATCCTTCAATGCAATTGTCTTGCAAATCGGGGTGAGTCGTGTCCACACCTGTATCTATGATGGCTATGACTGGGCGCGCTGAATTAATGATAGGCTTATCCCATAGCTCTGTCACACCGTAAGCGTCTAAATACCACTGCTGATGGTACATCAAATTGGTACCATATTTCTCGGCTATACATTCACCACCCATCATATATACCCTATAGTTCGGCTCTGCATACTCCACCTCCTCCAATGCATTCAGTTCCTCCACCATCTGTATGATTTCATGTTGATGCTCTGCAGAGAGCTTTAGACAATACAACTGCGACAGGTCTCGCTCCTGTATCATCTCACCATTAAAGACTCTTGCCCTTCGCATCTGACGATTTGGATTTTCATTGGGCAATAACTGCTCCATCTCATCAGTGCCAATTCTGCAACACTGCCGTTAACTTGTCAATACTGGTTGAAGAGAACTGACCTTGCGAACGCCTCACGGTCACACGGTTGGTATCCTTGAACTTCACCAACACCTGACCTGGGACAAAATCATTCTTTGCCCAACGGACATCTATCTTATTCACTCTGTCCTCATTGTCATTAGACACTTGAGAAAACACGGGTAAGCTCCATGCTGCCAGCAAGGCTATACCAATTATATATATATTCTTCTTCATATTACTTAACTACTTTCTTACCGTTAATAATATAGATACCCTTCTTTAAAGTTGAGAGTTCAAAGTTTTGAGTTGAAAGCTTGCGACCTTGCAGATCGTAAACTCCCTCCACATTCATCACATGTTTACCCATGCGATCGACACCAGTAGTTCCACCTAGATTGACATTAACGTTCTTACCTGATGTATCACTAAGACGGAGGGAAGTAATATCAGCATCACCGATATGCAGCAAGGCATGTTTACCAGGAGCCAACGTCTTACCATTCATGCTATATGCCAAGAATAGGTAATCATTATCCGATAGCCAAGCAGAAGCCGTTTCGAAACCGTCCAAATCCGAAGCAACACTAACATCTTCCATCTTACCTCTTCCATCTAACGTCAATTGAACTTGCACACCACCAAGTGACACAGGGCTTTCCACAAAGAGTGTCCCGTCCTCAATGAAATAGGTAGCAGTTTCTTCGTTGAGTGAAGCTGTAGCCAACAGACTTGGATTGAGGATGCCTTTCACGATACCCATCACGTCAAGGACATCTATCATGTTGTCTTCATTCATATCTGCAGCCTCAAAGATAAATGGTTGAGGGTTCTGTTTCGTAATGTAATTGACTGTCGTAATGACATCAGCCACATCTACACTGCCGCTGGCATTAGCATCACCACGGACAGATGTCAAAGGTGTAGCAGCAATAGTGTTCGACATATCAGAAGTCTGCAAGTCCGTTCCCAACAAATTATAAAAATAATAATAGGTCGTTCCCGGTGTCACATCGTAGTCAATCAAAGATGTCGTTTCCAAATCCAAAATGTCTTGATTCAGTCGAATGGTATCATTCACCAGTTCCTCATCATGCCAACTTCCGTTTCTATAACCAGCTGGAAGGGTTTTCTGATGATAACGATAAACATTGTAACCCAAAGCAGCTTCTTGTTGGTTCGACGACTGATCCCACTTCAGTTTCACACAGCCCAAGCCTTCTTCTGCCATAAAGCCTGTCGCCATGCTTCCTGCTGCTTGTATTATCATATTAAAACGATTTTTTTCGTATGGACAAGGGAAATATTCATCGTCTTCAGCCCCTTGCACATAAATACGGTTTAGGCCGTCACTCATTGTCTTACCCGTAATGGTTTTATAGGCAGTATAGATGGTTCCATCATCATTCCAACTACCATCTTCTGCTACACTTTGTTGGGTATAGGGGGCTCGAACACCAAAAGATATTTGTGGTGCCACAGCTGTATTCATCGGACGATTAAAATGCACCTCAAACTTATGCTTACCTACTCCAAGTGGTGTCATGTTCTCAAACTCATCTTGGGCATCTTTGCCATTAACCAACACTTTCCATACGATGCCATGGGCTTCACGAATAGGCTCTTTAGGCATATTACTTAAGTCGATTACGCCCCATGTTTTATCTGTATTCCCTAATTCATATATATATGGACGAACCAAATCTTCACAACTGGTTCCCAAATAAGAAGGAAGAGAGGCATGATCTATAACTGGAGTACTGGAATCGATTCCTAAAAAAGTACTCTGATTGTTATTATTAAAGTAATTATTCTCATATAACCAGCTATAGCGCGTGTAACTACTCACATTATTATTAATGAAATTACTCTGTTTCATTGAAGAATTGCCATATGCGGGATCTGGAGTCTTTATTTCTGCCCTACCATTTATAAACACATTCCTGGCCCCATTTCCAAATCCTTGACAATCGTCAAGAACACAATCGCGCATACATATTACTGGCAAATTAGATACACCATTCCACGGAATAGACCAATCTTCAATTCTACAAAATGACAACGTATCCTGACAACTTGAATAAACATTATATACAAACGACAAACTAATACTGTTCGATTCTGTGTAGATTTCTGTCTCAATAGATGAGAATCTGCTGCAGTATTCTTTATAATCCTCCAACATTTTTAACACGACAGGCGTAAGATAGTTGGGGTCTTCAAATAGATGTTCTTTACCTGTGAGATCTTCTCTTCCTGTATAATCATATAGATTGAATTTTTTGTTTGGGACTTCACCCTTAGGTTTATAATAAAGAGTGGTCGAAAGTCCATAGGCAGGATTAGGTGTCAACTCCGTCGGACGTAATGTAAACAAAGTATAGTCGCTGTTGGTATACAAGGCAGGACATCCGCGTCCAGAAGCCTTCTTACCATAAATACCTTTCCAGGAGCCTTCGCCAACATGTCGTGCAAAGGTAATCATGTGTCCAGGAGTACCTTTGGCAACCAACTTACCAAAAGCGACCAAACTGGTTCCCTCGGCAAATTCCAATCTGGTTCCCGGTTCAATGGTCAATGTAGCACCTTTATTCACACCTAAGTTGCCGTTCACATAGTATATATGATCTGCTGTGAGGGTTGTATTTTCGTTAATCAGTCCATTTATCTTAATCATATTATGGGCAACCAAAGTAATGGGGTACTCCACTTCTTTGATAATTTCATCACAGGTAGCCACTATTTTTAGTCGAATGTGTCGCGCATCAGCAATACTATTAGAAATTTTTAATACCAACGGATTTTTGCTGACGGCCTTTCCAAATACATCTAGTCGAATACCAAAGTCCACTTCACCCTTAATAATCTCCACCACATCGGGATCTTCAAACTCATCAACCATAATTTTCAGTTTAATATTGTTCGCTGTTCCCCACGTTGTACGGATAACAGGGTAAATGTTGACAGTTTCACCAGCATCCACCTCATTGTCACCACTATAGTCCTCCTCTGTCATGTCCGACATTTCTTTGCGATCACGCAATATAATCCGCTGTAGTTCAAATTCAGTGGGGTGACCACTCAACTGATAGGCATCTGCAATATTAGTAGTATGCAGTAAATCGCCCCAAAGTATTTCTTGTGTACCATACTGCTTGACCATTTTGAGGGCAGAAATGGCCCCTGCCGCCAAAGGAGCGGCCATCGATGTACCGTTTAACTGCTTGTAGCTTCCGCCAGGAATAGTACTCAAAATTTTAGATCCTGGCACTTTCAATTCATAGTTAAACCCATCAGGATCAAAGAAAGACGATTCACAGGAGAATAATGGCCCATCGTCATCATAATTACTATAAGAAGCCAAGCCACCACCATTTACCGTCGCCTGTACTCCCAACACAAACGAATAGGCAGCAGGGAAACACGGCTGAGGCCTTGGTTCTTTATGCTCAGGCAAATGAGACTCGTAGATGCACTTGTTGTCATTGCCAGCTGCAGCAACAAGGACTGTCTTTGAGTAAGCTGACTCCAAAGCCTGACGTAGCGCCTGGGAATTAACGTATGTTCCCAGACTCATGTTCAGCACAGTAGCGCCATTGGCAACAGCATAATTGATTCCTTTGATAATAGTGGCTATATCACCAGCACCATCGCTCTGAAGTACGGTAATAGGCATTATCAAAGCCTGAGGATTGGCCCCTATGATACCAATGCCATTATTGGCAGCTGCAGCAATGCCCGCTACATGAGTGCCATGCATATTATTATCACGGATATTAGGACTGTTGTTGACAAAATCCCAACCATGGACATCGTTCTTAAAGCCATTTCCATCATTGTCGTTGTCCTTAGTGCCATATTCCTCAATGGTATTGGTCCACAAGTTGTCTTTTAAATCCGGATGCGTCAAGTCTACACCTGTGTCGAGAATGGCAATCACGGGGCGTTCTTTATTGATGATTGGTTTATTCCAAAGTTCTTTTACACCGTATGCATCAAGATACCACTGCTGGCCTTCCATCGGGTTGCCACTATAGTCGTCCGCTATATGGGTATCTGCCATCATATAGATGCGATAATTGGGCTCAGCAAACTCTACTTCGTCCAGTTCCTTTAACTCTTCCACAACCTGCATAGTTTCATGCTGATGCTCTGCAGAAAGTGTCACGCAATAAAGCTGTGAGAGGTCATGTTCTTGAATAACATCGCCATTATAAGCTTTTGCGCGTCGCAACTGCCTGTTAGGTTTCTCGTTGGGCAATAATTGCTCCATCTCGCTAACACCATATTTCTGCATCACCTCGGTCACTTTTCCAACGTTAGTCGAGGCAAATTGTCCTTGAGCACGACGAATTTGAATCCGGTTTTCATCCTTAAACTTTACCAACACTTGCCCAGGCACAAAGTCTTGGCTGGCAAAACGGGTATCTATCTTGTTTACTTCGTCCTCATTATCATTAGACACTTGAGAAAACGCGGGTAAAGTCCATGCTGTCAGCAAGGCTATACCAATTATATATATATTCTTCTTCATATTACTTAACTACTTTCTTACCGTTAATAATATAGATACCCTTCTTTAAAGTTGAGAGTTCAAAGTTTTGAGTTGAAAGTTTACGACCTTGCAGGTCATAGACACCTTCAATATTCATCACGTGCTTACCCATTCGGTCAATACCAGTAGTTCCACCTAGATTGACATTAACGTTCTTACCTGATGTGTCACTAAGACGGAGAGAAGTTATATCAGCATCACCGATATGCAATAAGGCATGTTTACCGGGAGCAAGTGTCTTTCCATTCATGCTATATGCTAAGAATAGGTAATCATTGTCCGACAGCCAAGCAGAAGCAGTTTCGAAGCCATCCAAATCCGAAGCAACACTAACATCTTCCATCTTACCTCTTCCATCTAACGTCAATTGCACCTGAACACCACCTAATGTCACTGGACTTTCCACATACAGTGTCCCATCCTCAATGAAGTAAACAGCAGAACCTTCTACCTGTGCCGAAGCTAACAGGCTTGGATTGAGGATGCCTCGAATGATACCCACAACATCGAAAATATCAATAAGCTTATCGCTATTCATGTCAGCCGCATCAAATACAAAAGGCTTAGGTTGAAGACCTGTAACATAGTTAACAGTGGTCACTACGTCAGCCACATCCACACTGCCACTGCCATTGGCATCGCCACGAGTTGCGGTAAGCGGTGTAGCTGCCACCACGTTTGATACATCGTACTCCTGAAGGGCTGTACTTAATACTTTATAATAATAGTAGTAGGTCTGACCAGGAGTGACGTTGTCGTCAATATAACTGGTTGCAGAGATGTCGAGTGTTTCTTCATTGATGCGGATAGTGTCATTAACTCCATTTTCACCTTGAGTGTAGCGATAAACATTAAAGCCCATCGCATCCTCGAAGTCATTATTCACGTTGTTCCAAGTTAAACTGACGCATCCTAAACCAGCATCAGCTTGGAAGCCACTCGCCATGCTGCCTGCTGCCTGTAGCATAATATTAAAACGTGTTGCTTCAATAGGACAAGGGAAGAACTCATTGTCTTCAGCATCCTGAACACAAATGCGATTCATACCATCACTTTGCGTCTTTCCATCGATTGTGACGTATGCAGTATAGATAGTTCCATCATCATTCCAACATTCGTCTTCTGATACTGGATGTTGGGTATATGGTGAAATTACGCCAAAGGATATCAGGGGTTTAGTAGCCTTATTCATTGGACGGTTGAAATACACCTCGAACTTATGTTTTCCCACACCAAGCGGCAGTAACTCCTCCTGTTCATCCTGTGCATCTTTTCCGTCGACAAGAACTTTCCACACAATACCATGAGCTTCATGATAGGGTTGTTTCGTTATATTGCTTAAATCAAGCGTGGCGAATGTGTATGATTTATTTATATCGGAAAGGCCATCAGTGTTACCATATTCATAAATTAACGGCCTAAGAAGGTCCTCGCGTGCTGAGCCTAAGTAAGGTAGAGGGTCAATTTTTATAGTTTCTGGTACAGTGCTGAGAACTTGCAACATATATGTCTTATGGGTTTTAGAATCTACAAAAAAATTATTAAAGAAATTAAGAGTTTTATGGTTGTCGCTAACCGTTAGAGGACGATATCTCATCGAATTATTAATACAATTAGTATATTTAGAGTTTATGTCAATGGAACTCAATATTCCTTCTGTATCTGCAATAACATTTTGCGATCCTTCTATATATGGGCTTCTTCCACCATATGGAGATGAAGTTGGCTGGACAACGCAATCGACATAATAAGGATTATTATTGACATTAACCCCGCCATCCCACATAGTGGATGTATCCATACCATAGAAACCGTCAATTCTACAAAACATAAGAGTATCTTTTGGGTTTGTAAATATATACCAAGAAGGGAGAACTAGGGAAACATAAGTCGATTGCTGCATTTCATTTGTCCATCTTTCGGAATATTTTTGAAAATAGTTTTTCCAATCAGCCAACATTTTTAGCATTGTAGGTGTTAGATAACGAGGGTCTGTCAACAGCGCGTCCTTACTAGTCATATCTCTTTCCCAGTTTTCAAAATAGTCTGAAAAGTTCAAACTAGTTGGTTTATTCTCTTCAGTATCATAGTAGAATCGTTGGCTCCAGATTGTAGACATCTTGATAGGGGTATCTTTTGTAGGAAGCAATGTAAAAATTGTCGTATCAGAATTCGTATAAATGCCGTCATAATCATGTTTCCCGTTTTGATAATGTGAATATACACCATTCCATTTCTCATACCTGTCGTATGCTGTCATGATGATTGGAGCCTCTGGTGTCCCTTTTATATTTAATGTGCCAAAACCAAAAAGCCCGGCATCCTTGCCAAACTCCAAACGTGTACCCGGTTTGATGGTCAGCGTAGTTCCCTCAGTCACGCCAACTCTTCCGCTTACATAATAGACATGGTCAGGAGTAAGCGTCATATCCTCGGTTAGCATACCCTTAAGAGTGTATCTATTAGCAACACGTAGGGTAAAGCTATTGCTACAGGTTTTATCGCTCTCTTGACAAGTTGCTTGTACCGTAATCTTTATCTCGCTGGCATTAGGCATCTCGTCAGGAACCTTTATAGTCAATGGGTTTTTACTGGTCATCTTTCCATAGGCATCCAGGTTAAAGCCAAAGTCGACATCATTGGTAATAACCTCTACACCTGACGGAACAACCACCTTCAGTTTGATATTGCTGGCGGAACCAAAAGTGGTGCGAATGACTGGATAGATATTTAATGTTTCTCCAACATTGACATCATAGTATTTTAAATCACCATCTGTTTGTTCGTTACGATCACGTAACATGATACGTGTAAGATCTAACTCTGCAGGACGTTTTGTAACATTATAGGCTCCGGCTATGTTGTCGCTATGCAACAAATCACCCCACAAAATCTCCCAATTGTCGTACTGCTTAACCAACATTAGGGCAGAGACAGCCCCCGCAACAAGGGGAGAAGCCATAGAGGTTCCCTGTAACTCTCTATATCCACCACCTGGGATAGTACTTATAATCTGAGTTCCTGGAGCCTTTAATTCATAATTGAATCCATCTGGATCCTGAAATGTTGATTCACTGGATATTGTTGGACCGTCGTCATCATAATTGCTAAACGAAGCCAGACTACCTGATGGAGTTGTTGCCTGTACCCCTAACACAAAAGAATAAGCTGCAGGGAAACAGGGCATTGGAGGGGGATCTTTATGTGGATGAGATTTGTAGATACACTTGTTATCATTTCCAGCAGATGCAACTATGACAGCATACTGATAGGCATTCTCTAAGGCTTGACGCAAAGCATTGGAGTTAGCATAGGTTCCAATACTCATATTAATCACTGTAGCACCATTGTTAACAGCATAATTAATTCCTCTTATGAGCGTAGCGTTGTCGCCAATACCATCACTCTGTAATACCGTTACTGGCATTATCAGCGCTTTAGGATTGGCTCCCACAATACCAATGCCGTTATTGGCGGCTGCAGCGATACCTGCCACATGCGTTCCATGCTTGTTATTGTCGCGCATCTTTGGTGTATTGTTAATAAAGTCCCAGCCATGGATATCGTTCTTAAAACCATTGCGGTCGTTATCGTAATCATCCCTGCCATCAATTTCTGCTTGATTAGTCCATATATTATCCTTTAGATCGGGGTGCGTGATGTCAACACCGGTATCGATGATGGCAATAACGGGACGGGTCTTATTGATGATGGGCTTGTTCCATAGTTCCTTGACACCATATGCATCGAGATACCACTGCTGACTGACCATCGGATTTGCACTATAGTCGGCAGCAATATTATCGTCAGCCATAATGTACATCTTGTAGTTCGGCTCAGCAAATTCCACCTCATCAAGTGCCTGCAAGTCGTTCACCATCTGCATGGTTTCCTGATTACTGCACTCCTTCATATTAAGAAGGTATAATTGTGAAAGATCGTGCTCCTGAACAGTCTCACCATTGTATGCCTTGGAACGACGCATAGCTCTTCCGGGATTCTCATCAGGCAGTAACTGTTCCATATCTACCTCACCATATTTCTGCAGTAACTCAGTCAACGGATTGGAACTGGTAGAACTAACCCTGCCTGCAGCTCTCCTTATCTGAATGCGGTTGGCATCCTTGAACTTCACAAGCACCTGGCCAGGGACATAGTCCTTGGCTGCGTATTGTTCAACCTTATATACTCCATCCTCATTTTCATTACTGACTTGGGCATAGATATTCGTGGCATAGCTTGCCAAGAACAATAGGAGACCTGCTAAGTAGTAAATCTTCTTCATATACACTTATAGTTTTAAGTTCTTTATATCGTTTTGTTATCGCTTCACAGCCACACACAGCAGAAGCGCGGGACCGTTTTGCCAGTTCCGGAACGAGGGTCCTGAGAAAACCCGATAACAAGAAAATGGAGTACAGCCCCACGCAATTATGCGCGGAAGCCGTTCTGCTCTTCCGTTGTTATCAGCTTGCTTTGAAAATTTCTCAGGTTTTCGTTCCGCAAGTTTTGAGCATCACTTAGCTTCTTCTGCTGAAGCGAATCCTTTCCGCTTCTGTTTGCAAAAATACAAAAATATATAGAAACTCCAAAAAAATTATGAGAAAATTATAAGTTTGTGGGAAAATAAGCCACTAGAGAATCGGACGTTCGGACGTTCGGACTTCGGACGTTAAGCCGATTTTTTAGTTTGATAGAGAAGATAGAGAGAAAAGATGGAGATAGAATAGATATGTAAAGAAATAATTGTTAATAATATTAATAGTTATATATAATATATATATTATATATAACTATTGTTATCTTCCTGAACTTTTTGAAAACACCTTAACGTCCAAAAGTCCGAAGTCCGAAAGTCCGAAATTAGTGTTTCAATAGGGGTTGGTACTACTCCTATACCCAGCCCTACCCGTCAGGATGAATTAATGGCAAAAATGGGCGAAAAATACCCCTCAAAAATGATGGTTTTTGGCGCGAATATTTGCCAGCGTCCCGATTTCTTCGTACCTTTGCATTGTCAATCAGACGGAGCGGCTCGGCACCACCTGCCGATAGGGACGAG
>Ga0256405_10011182_pt1 | contig 11551 bp, 5 predicted proteins | sample RumenRJG_02DNA_FD_189096 | JGI IMG/M metagenome (GOLD analysis project Ga0256405, IMG submission 189096) | Bovine rumen microbial communities from Lethbridge, Alberta, Canada - RJG_02 | ecosystem: Host-associated > Mammals > Digestive system > Stomach > Rumen | place: Canada: Alberta | collected...
GCCGATGCCCATATTCTACCAAAGGTGCTGAATATGCCCACACCTATTCCGCAAGAGCAGGTATCAGACAGATTGAAAGAATTCTTCCGTGAGACTCCTTCCAATCAGATTCACAAGGACCTCATAAAAGCTTTTGAGCTGATACAGGATGCAGACTCTCTTGGTTCCATTATGAAGTTCGACCTGTCGGAATCAACGCTGTTGGCCATTCGACAGACAATGGGCTATTGGCAGAGTCAGGAATTTATTCCTGAGGCTATTGAGACTATAATGCCTGCAATGGACTTGATGGTGACACTGACTGATAAGTATGCTACTCTTGTAATGAATCCTCCATATATGAGCGCAATAACCATGAATGATTGCCTATCATCATACTTGAAAGTCAATTATTCTGAAGGAAAAGCCGATCTATTTTCAACATTTATGTTACTTGCGATCAATAGGCTGAATGTAAATGGAAAATACGGCATGATAAACATGCATTCGTGGATGTTTTTACCATCATTTTATAATTTGAGAAAAAAAGTCTTGCTTGAAGAATCTATTGATAATCTTTTGCACTTGGGACCCAGAACCTTTGACGAACTATCAGGCGAGGTTGTACAAAATGCAGCGTTTGTCATAACCAACACTCGACCTAACGAGAATTCTTCTTGTTCATACTTTAGATTGGTTGATGGGAAGAACTGTGACGACAAAGAAACTCTTTTCGTAGAATCTATAAAAAACAACATAGAATCTATTCTATATCGAGATATTAAACAAAACAGTTTCATTCTTATCCCTGGATCACCTATAGGTTATTGGATTAGTGAGTCTTTTCTCTCTTCCTTCAGAAATAAGAAAATTTCTTCTTTAACACTGTCTGATGGCCAAATTTTAACTGGAGATAATAATCGATTTTTACGATTGTTCTGGGAAACAGACAAGAATAAGACAGGAATTAACCAAGGATGTAAATGGACATTAATGGCTAAAGGTGGAGGCTTCCGTAAATGGTATGGCAATATCATTGATACTGTGAATTGGTCTCCTGAAGCACGAGATTTTTACAGGAAAGATAGAACTGCCAGAATCTTAGATGAAAAATATTGGTATAGAGAAGCTGTGACTTGGGGGGTAATCTCTACGATTCATCCAAGTTTTCGATTATTGCCAAAAGGTTATTTGTTCAATAAGGGTGGATACTCTCTTTTTTTTAATAATCCTAACGACAAGTTTTCAATCATCGGTTTATTGAATAGCAGATATGCAGAATTTATCCTAAATATGATAAATCCAACATTATCAACAACAATTAACGACGTTCAAAGTATTCCATGGTTCGATAATGAAGAAAAAAAGGATGTTTTATCATCTTTGTCGGAAGCAAATATATGTTTATCTAAACAGGATTGGGATTCCCATGAAACATCTTGGGATTTTGAGGCAAATCCTCTGGTGGCTCTTCGTAACGAGTCTGTTGTCAGTGGCAACCTGGACTCCTCATTCAAACTTTCTGCTTTTGTAGAGCAGTTTGAGACGATTTGGGAGGAACGCTTCGATCAGCTCCATCAGAACGAAGAGGAACTGAACCGCCAGTTCATCGACATCTACGGCTTGCAGGACGAACTATCGCCAAAAGTACCCAAGAATGAAATCACCATTCTACAACAAGGAGAGATTAATCTCGTTCAGGCTTTTGGCAGTGCCAACGATTATACCATTCAGTGGAATGAGGATGTGCTGATGAAGCAACTTATCTCCTACGCCGTTGGTGTATGGATGGGGCGTTATAAACTTGGCACAAAAGGCTTGCATATAGCCCATCCCAATCCAACAGACAAAGAATTGCAGGAATACTGGTATGGTGGAGTTCAGGTCTATATCGACGATGATGGTCTGATTCCTGTGCTGCCACAAAGCTCACCCTTCGACGATAATCTGTCGAGCCGTATCTCCGATTTCGTCCGCATCACCTTTGGCGAGGATAAGCTGACGGAGAACCTGAATTACATCGAGCAGAAGTTAGGAACCTCAATAGACCAGTATGTGCAGAAGGACTTCTGGAAGGATCACAAGAAGATGTATCAGAACCGTCCTATCTACTGGCTGTTCTCTTCAAGCAAGGGAGCCTTCAAGTGCCTGGCCTACATGCACCGCATGAATGCCTACACGGCAGAACGTGTCCGCTCCAACTACCTGCTGCCCTACATCGAGTACCTTCAGAACCAGATAGCCGACTTGGAGAACCGTCGTGCAACCCTCTCCACCACAGAGAACCGCAAACTCCAGACATTCCAGAAGGCCCTCGACGAGTGCCGCGAGTACCACGAACGCCTCCAAGTCGTAGCCGAACAAGCCATTGCTTTCGACCTCGACGACGGTGTTGTTGTAAACTATGCCAAGTTCGGCGATATATTAGCAAAAATAAAGTAGAACAATAAAAAAGAATACGATATGGTAACGATTAAAAAAATTGAGATTAAGGATTACTTCGGAAAAGGTGATTTCGAGTGGAATCTTGACCCAGTTGTAAATATTTTGGGTGGTAAGAACGGTAGCGGGAAATCCTCACTGTTCAAGTTGTGTTATGTTCTCTTGACAAATGAGAAAATGAATGAGACTCTTGATGACGGATTCAAAAAGATTTTCAAGGAAGCCATTTTGACTTTTTCTAATGGTTGGACCCTAATATGGCCAACCCCAAAAACTAATGTTGCAACATTAAGTTTGGATGGGGGAAAAACTACTATTCTCAGAGATGTTTCTGTTATTAAAGACGAGCAAGGGCAACAACGTAGGTTCTCCGAACTACAGAATCAGCTTCGAGCATATCTCATCAATTCATTTGAACAGCATGTTGACAAAGCGATTCTTTATGGTCAACAACCAAAGAGCATCCCCCTTGTCGACCCCACAATGCTTGACTTGATGATTAAGGATCAGATTGATTTGCGAAACAAGGACTTTACACAAGCTATGGAAGATTTTATGGATGCCTCAGATGAGGGCGACGAAGCGAGGAGACAGTATGAAAAAAACTACAAATTGATTTATTCATCTTTGAATACCTTTCTCCAAGAGTATGACAAGAAGATTGGAAGTTCATTCGAGTTCGTCAAGAGAGGAAAGAAAATCAGTTATACACATCTCTCTATGGGAGAAAAACAGATTCTACTCCTGATGTTGATGGTTAGCAATACGCAACAAAAGCCATGTGTTTTCTTCATGGATGAGCCAGACCTGAGTATGCATATTGACTGGAAGGAGATATTGGTTAAGGAGCTGCACGACCTCAACCCCAATATGCAAATTATCCTTTCGACCCATGCCCCCAGTGTCATTACAGGATGGCATGATAAGGTGAAGGAGGTGAGTCAACTTATCAAGAAATAAGGAGGGGGATTATGGCAACACTTGAAAGTGGGTTTAATCCTACTTATTCAGAGAATGCCTCAATATTGACAGGCAACCCTAACAGGGTGACTGTTGAGGTGGAAGATACGATTGACAGGGATTTCTGGAGTGACCTGCTGGGGGAGCTATGCCCTGGAAAGGAATTCCATTTCGATCCTTATCATACTATTCTTAATGAAGACGGTAGCTCTGAGCGGACAGGAAAAGGAAAATCACAGATCATAAATGCAGCCTCAGGTTTCAATGCATGGCACATTGGCTGTGTAGATAGTGATTATGACTGGATTCTTTCCGATTATACGGATGCAGGCAAGACCATAAGCAGCACCAAGTACCTGCTACAGACTTATGCCTATTCTATTGAAAACCTAATGTGTTTATCATGTACTTTGGGAGATTTCTGTTGTGAGAATACGGAAGAGACTTCTGAGTTTGATTTCGATGATTACCTAACCAGATTGTCGAAAGCCGTATATCCTTTATTGGTGTGGTCAACGTATTTATGCAGTAAAAACGATCACTCCTTCACTCCTGCTGCATGGCGCGAGGTATTGGTAAATACAGAGAAAGATCCTGAAGCCTCCCTGGCACAAATTGAAGCGAAAGCAAAAGCTAAAATAGAAGAACTCGACAAGAACTTTGCAAATGAAATAACAGACAAAGAAGATTTTGAATTTTCTTACATATGCCTGAAAGACGTTACTGAAGAAGACGCCTATCTCTATGTGCGCGGTCATGAATTGTTTGACCAGATTCTAAACTCTGTTCTTGTTCCACTCATTATTGATCTTCGCAATCAACATCGTGAGGCAATTAAAACATCCGATATAGGCGAAGAAGCAGGTAAAGTCGCTTTACGTGAATATCAAACGAAAGTAAAGCCTGTCAATGCACAACTCTCTAAAAACTATCGATACAAGAATAATACCCTTATCTACAATAAGATTAGGGCTGACGTGGTTCAGATTTGGGAGTAATATTTTAATATGACAATAGACGATATAAAGAAACTGATAGCAGAAGACGAGCATCGCACCCTCGAACTGAAGAATTCGACGGGTGAGTTGAAAGAGGGCATGAAGTCAGCCTGTGCATTCCTCAATACTGAGGGAGGCTACCTGATATTCGGTATCACCCCAACATCGCTGAAGATAACAGGCCAGTATGTGACTGACAACACCCAGCGGGAGATAGCTCAGGAACTGGCTAAGATAGAACCCGGCATAGACGCAAGGGCTGAGTTTATCGAGGTGCCTGACTCTGACGGTCTGCAACTGATAGTCTATCACTTTGACGGATGGAAGGACGGACAGATACCTTATACTTACCAAGGTTGCCCTTACTATCGGATAGAGAGCACGACGAAGATAATGCCTCGCGAAATGTACAACGAACGGCTTCGCAGAAGCAACCCGAGGAAGTTTGCTTGGGATGCCCAGATAGCAGACGGTATGACGATTGCCGACTTGAACGAGGATCGCATCCGTGGTGCAGTTCGCTTGGGCGTGGCTGGTGGACGTATCAATGCGTCGGCAGAAGGCGACAAGGTGGAAACGCTGCTTACCAAATTCAAGCTCCTGAATGACGGCAAGCCTACCAATGCCGCTGTGGTACTCTTTGGCGACAACGTGGATGACTATCCCCAACTGTTGCTGCGTATGGCACGTTTCAGAGGTACAGACAAGATGGAGTTCATTGACAACAGGCGGGCTACAGGTAATTTCTTCGACCTCTTGGATGCAGGCATCGATTTCTGCTTCAAACACATGAATCTGAGCGGAAAGATAGTTGGCTTGCGCCGTGAGGAGCATCTGGATATTCCTGTAGAAGCATTAAGAGAAGCCTTAACCAATAGTCTGTGCCATCGACGCTACGATGACCCAAGGGCATCAGTCAGTCTGGCCATTTATGATGACCGTGTGGAGATAGTAAACCCCGGCTGCTTCACCAACGGCCTGACTCCAGAGAACATCAAGGAGTCGCATGAGTCGTTCCCATACAATCACCTGATAGCCCAAGTGCTATACCTCTCCACCTATCTGGAGAGTTGGGGCACTGGAGTCCGTCGCATGATAGACCTCTGTCGCGAACAGGGCCTCCCTGAACCCGAATACCAGTCAGACGGCTATACTGTGAAAATTGTGTTCTGGAAGACTACACAAAAAAGTGAATCCACTACACAAAACACTACACAAAAGAGTGAATCCACTACACAAAAGGCTACACAAAAGGAAATCGAAGCCTATCTGTCAGAGAATCATATTAAATTATCAAAAAACCAATTACAGATCTTGTTAGAACTGAATGATAACGGGAACTTGACTCGTAAAGAGTTGATGTTGATTCATAATGATATAACTTCGGATGGTATTCAGTATATACTTGGCCGTCTGCAAGAACTTGGGCTATTGCGCAGAGAAGGTGGACGTAAAAATGGAAAGTGGATTGTGACCATCAAAAGCAAAAAAGAAAAGAACTGATGTTTGAAAGAGTTATCAGATTAGTACGAGAAGAAAAGGTGTCCCTTTTCATTGGCGCCGGGTTCTCATTAAAGGCGGGAGCACCCTCTGCCAAAGCTCTTTGTAATGCTATCTTGTCTGAATATAATAATGAGCAGCAGCGTTCTGAGTGGGAAAAGAAATCATTAGCAGAGGTTGCTAACTACTATGTGGAAAATATCTGCAGCGGTAGTCGTAATAGCTTGTTAGAGTTACTCCAAAAGCAATTTAGCTTTACGCCTACCAATTTGGAGGATCACCAAGTCTTAGCAAAGATTCCCCATTTTCATGATATATTTACGACCAACTATGATACATTACTTGAATCCTCGCATGAAAAAGAAGATTGCCAAATAATAAGAAAAGATGCTGACTGCGCATATATAGATGACAAGAAACCTGTCCGTATTTTCAAGATACATGGTGATTTTGTCAATCAAGATTTTGTCATCATTACCTCTAAGGACTATGAAGACTATTTTAAGCATAATAGTACACCTCAAATGTGGGATGTCGTAAAGCATCATTTCCTTACCAAGCACATTCTATTTATTGGTTATAGCCTTTACGATGACAATATCATTGATATTATAAAGCGTGTTTCTGATGATGTCAACAAGAATCAGAAAGATATGTTTCTTATCGCTCCAGGCATAAACAAAAGTCGTCAAGCGCAACTAAAGAAGATGAAAGTGCAATACTATGATGCTGTTGCAGCTGATTTCCTGACTGAGCTTACCAAGGAATTGGATGCTAATATTGGCATGGATTTCCGGCATCATAAGGTTTCTGCCGATACTTTCTCCAGATATTGTCAACTTCATGGATTTAATCCTGATTTAGTCTTGAATCCTAAAGAAGACAACGACATAGTCAATTATAAAGCATTGCCTGGCAACACTTTGAAACAGGATTTAAGCATGACTCTCAAGGGCGACTTTAAGGATTTGATTGAGAATCATGACTTTGAAAAGAATGGGATTATTTTAAAGGATATGCCTTTTTCAAATATCCCCGCCATCAAAATAGAAGGAGAAAATTTACTAAAATGCTCTTATTCTATTAATGGTCTTGTCATGCAGAATGATATTGCTAAGATATTTATTATTCCTGTAGTAAAAGAAACGGTTTTCAACATCCGTATTCCGTCAAGAGACTTCATGGAGAAGATCACTGCTAAAACTTATAATCCAAAGAAGGGGAAAGCTGTATTTGAATTGGATTGTCATATATACACATTAAAAATGTCTGTCGAGTTGAAAGAACTAATAGAACATGGAGCAAATCTCACATGCAACTTCAACTTCGATTTTAAAGAGACATATACCGACAATTCTTTAGCCATTAAGTGGATAGACTTTATTGCTGCGTTTTTCTCAGGGGAGGAGGTTGAGATTAAGGCAGACACACTGCCCACAATTAATACAAAGGAGATAAATCTATCTCCAAAAGAAAACAACTTCGACAATTATAAGGTATATTATCAGAATATCAAGAAGATAGAACTGAAAACAGGAGTTAATTTCACCGAATATCATGATTGTACCGAAGAGCGATATAGGATATCCAATACAATAGTAGCCATTCTTACTCAACAGCCAATTATCGTTAGAGGAAAAGAACCTGTCAGGTTCTCTGTAGAGGTCAACGATAATACGGATTTTGCTAAGAGTGCCAAAGAAGAAAAAAAGTTATCTATCATCTCTACTGAAAAGAAAGACAAAACCTATACTCTCAACGGTAGGAAGTTTACAGTCGCTTATACACATATGATCTTCAGTTCGTGTGTCATTGTGGGCTTGAAGATTAATCGAAAAAAGTTAAAGGTGGATTTTGAAAGCTCAAATGAACAGTATAGTGTTCTGCTTTCTAATAAGTCTGCAGATGAATTATACCCCAATATGCAATATCTTGATTTATCGACATAAATATCAATGAATATGGGAAAGCCATTACATATCACAATGTGTAAAGCCAATGCCTCATTTTAAATCTATAAGTATATGGTACAAGAAAGAATATATAGTTATTTTGAACGTAATCCACAACTACACGTTCTGTTCATCTTCGATAAGTTGAATATTAACTTCACGGAGTTGGAAATGGTAGAGTGGAAAGACAATTATATATATAAGGTATTTGATGGTGCATGGTTCAACGTCAAGTATGCAATAGAGAATACTTGGAAGGATAAGAATGTTGTTCTCCTGTTCACAGATGGCACCTATCCACATACAGAGGAGCAGATGCTGAAATTTCCATTGTTGGATATGCTCAAAGCCAACATGGAATTCAAGGAGGATGACTACGAGAGTTTCATGCAACAATATAATCTGCCTGAAAAGTACCGCTTGTTCATCAAGAATAATGTCAGTGAAATGCAATCCACCAAGATAAGCACGATGCTGACAGGGCATCTGACACCAGAGACTTTCAGTGAGGACTTAGTATGTAGAGCCTTTATTTCTTCGTACCTTGGTGAGAAGAAACTGTTGGATTGGGAAGCTATCATTGTCCGTATGCTTATACTCGGAATGAACTCCGAAGAGAAGAAACGAAACGATTTCTTCCTTCGCCTTTCCAAAAATCTGGATGCCAAGAAAGCTGTGGATGCCAAACTGAAGCGACTTTTTGACAGAACCTATAATCCTAACTCAGAGCAGAAGATGAAGGAGGTGGCTGAGTGCTTGAAGTATAACAGCATCACACAGTTGCTGGATGTGGCAAAGGGGGACAACTATACAAAATACAAAATTAAGAACCCAATGATGCTCGAAGGCCAGAACAAAATCTATGAATATGGCCTGCAAAGTCGCCAGTGGTCTGAGAAATTCAGTCAGGCTATGAAAGAACTTGGCAGTGACATCAAGGAAGAAGAAATCATTAGCACTTATGGCATAGATGCACAGTACAATTATATGCCAGAAGCTCTTTGTTGGCCGATCCTAAAAGAGATTCTAGAAAAGAAACTCATGGCAGAACCAGATGAAGTGAATGACCGAATGCGCAATCTTACCATGAAGTTCTCCGCACAGGCTGACATTCAGGTTGTCATTAAGTTCATCGAACAGGTTGCGCTCTACTATGAGAAGGTCAAGGCTGTTGGTACTATGAAACTAAATACACCTGAAGAATACGTTCAGTTGTATGTCAATGAGCTTTATCTTGCTGATATGTTCTACAGGCATTCATTGGAGGCATACCATGATTTGATAACGAAGGAGAATCCCATTGAGCAGACTATCAATGACACAAAGAACCAGTTGGATCAATATTATGCAAAGCTGGTTAATGTACTTAATCTGGAATGGCTGACTTGTGTAAGAGAACGTGATGATTTATTTGAGAGCCTGTCAATAGGCAAACAAGAAGATTTCTACAATAGGGAAAGTGAACCGAATGCCAAACAAGTCATTATTATCTCAGATGCCCTTCGCTATGAAGTGGCAGCAGAATTGATGCAAGAACTGGCAAAAGAAAAGCATATAGCAAAACTGATGGCATATAAAGCTATGCTACCTACAGAAACCAAATATTGTAAGACGGCATTGCTTCCACATAGGACATTGGAACTTCAAGGTGCTGACTTGGTGGTTGATGGTCAGGTGCTGACAACAACCGAACAAAGGACGGCCCATTTGTCCAGATATAAAGAAGGGGCAGTTTGCGTGAAGTACGAGGAGGTCATGAATGGTGACCAGACCAGTAACCGTGAATTGTTTAAGCGGCCACTTGTTTACATTTTCCATGATGTTATTGACGAAAACAGTCATCCACAGAATCCCTTTGAGATTATCCGCTCCTGCCGAACAGCCATAAATCAATTGGTGGTATTGGTAAAAAGGCTTCATGCAACATGGAATGTCGCCAATGTGGTTGTGACTGCTGATCATGGATTCATCTATAATGACATCCATTTTGAAGAAAAAGACAAGCATAGCATCAGCGATTCCTCAATAGAGAAGAAAACGAGATACTATCTAACTAATAGTACGCAGGAGGTTGACGGAATTGTCAAGTTCCCACTGGAAAAAGTTTCTGGCATATCGACTTCCACACCAACCTATGTAGCAGTGCCTATTGGAACAAATAGACTTGCAGCCCCTGGGGGATATAACTTTGCTCATGGGGGAGCTGCACTTCAAGAAATGCTAATCCCTGTTATCAAGAGTAGTCAGCGCAGAACCGGCAAGACAGAGAAAGTTGGATTGTCGCTCATGAGCCACAATCTGAACATGGTCAGCAGTCGTCTGAAATTTCATATTATCCAGTCTGAAGCAGTTTCTATGACTGTGATGGAGCGCAAGGTGGTATGTCTGGTATTCAGTGGTGACGAGCCTGTGACAGCAGAAAAAGAGTTGTTGCTGAATAGCCCAGATGCCAGTAACCTGAACAATCGTGTGTTTGAGGTTACTCTGAATTTGAATAAGTCAGTTTCTGCAAGCGTACTTCAGTTGCGCATCTATGATGTAGATGACAGACTGAATCCTCTGATCAAAGAGACTGTGAAGAATAATACAATGATTGAACAAGATTTTTAATTTGCTATAAATATGACACTACAGCAAAAAATAATGGATGCCTTTATAGGCAAAGTGGTGAGAAAAGACTTGGCTTTCCAAGTAAAAGGTGGTCTGCCTGTTCCAACCTATGTGCTGGAGTACTTATTAGGTCAGTATTGTGCTACCGACGATGAAGAAGCCATTGAGCAAGGGTTAGAAAAGGTGAAAGAAGTTATCAAAAATAATTATGTGCATCGGGCAGAGGCAGAATCGGTAAAGGGGAAAATTCGCGAGGCAGGCCGCTATCGCGTCATCGACAAGATTTCTGTCACACTGAACGAGAAAGCTGACCAATATGAAGCGGAATTTTCCAATCTTGGACTGACTCGTGTTCCCATTGGCACTGAATATGTAAAGGCAAATCCCAAACTGCTCTCAGGTAATGGTGTCTGGTGTATCATTACCATTGGCTATCTGCAAGGTGAGGATATTAAGGTACGCTGGGATATTCAGACACTGAAACCCATCCAGATTTCCAACATTGATGTTCAGGACTATATTGAGCAACGCAAGAATTTCACCACAGAGGAATGGCTCGACTTTATGATGCATACGGTGGGACTTAATCCTGAGCCGATGAACCGCCGTGAGAAGTTTATCACGCTGGCACGTCTGTTGCCGCATGTAGAGAATAACTTCAACTTTGTGGAACTTGGTCCAAAGGGAACGGGTAAAAGCCATGTGTTCCAAGAACTATCACCATACGGAGTTCTTGTCAGTGGTGGTGATGTGACCTCTGCCCGCCTGTTTGTAAAAATGTCTGGTAACAAGGAAATTCTTGGACTTGTGGGTTATTGGGATGTCGTTGCATGGGACGAGTTTGAGCAACAGAAAGGCCGTGCTGTAGAGCCTACGCTGATAGATATTATGCAGAACTATCTGGCGAATAAGTCATTTAACAGAGGAAAGGCTACTCATGAGGCTTCGGCTTCGATGTCGTTTGTGGGCAATACCAAACATACTGTGCCTTATATGTTGAAGAAAAGCCATCTGTTTGAGAGCATCCCAACTTCGTTTATCAAAGGTGCATTCCTTGACCGTATCCATCTGTATAATCCAGGATGGGAGATAAAGATGCTGAAGAAGGAT
>Ga0256405_10011184_pt1 | contig 11551 bp, 10 predicted proteins | sample RumenRJG_02DNA_FD_189096 | JGI IMG/M metagenome (GOLD analysis project Ga0256405, IMG submission 189096) | Bovine rumen microbial communities from Lethbridge, Alberta, Canada - RJG_02 | ecosystem: Host-associated > Mammals > Digestive system > Stomach > Rumen | place: Canada: Alberta...
GAAATCCATCCCGTCGGGGAAGGCGGACGCGAAGGCGGAGACATCAATCTCATACGAAGGTGAGGTGTGTTCTTCGCCGATGGTCTTGGTCATGAGCCCGCCTTGTGGCGGCATCCTGTGCAGGTGGGAACGGGTGCCGAGGGCCCTGGTGTAATATCCCTTCGGCAGCCAGCCGGTAGCGTGTGATGAGAACACCATCCCATAGCTTGAGGCATTGAAGTTATCCTTGATGTACTTCAGAACTAAATTGAGTGTCCCGGCGTCGCTGGCAATGGTCGATTCCGTGATTCCGGGGACATTGAGGGTGTCGCGGACAACGGTATCGTCCCTTTTCCTGTAGATGCGCTCCAGGACGGGTTTTACTGGATCCGTGAAGTTGCTCTGGTTGCCTTTTGTGTGGCGGCTGAAGACGAGGAGGATGTTGTCGTATGGGCTGCTTCCGGGGAGCCAGCTCTCGGCCAGTTCCTTGATATCGGCCTGCAGATATGTGCTGAGGGTGTTGTATCCGGCGGAATACAAGAGCATGAGGTTCTGGCCCTTTTCGACGATATGCCTGTCGGAGGGTGTGCGGCTGGAGGGCGTTTCCTTTTCTTTTATGGAGAAATCCCCGTTGTCGTCGCTGCAGGAAACAGCGAGGATCAGGGCCGATGCAACGGCTGCGATATATGGAAGAAGTTTTCCGGACCGTATCATTTCGTATAAGTCAATTTTAGCAAATATAAGCATTATTTTCATAAATTTGTAACCGTGGACCTGCTTCAGAAAATATTGGAAGACTTTTCGTACTACCTCACGATAGAAAGAGGACTCTCTTCGAACACGGAATCCTCCTATCGCCGTGATGTCGAGGAGTTCTTCACTTTTTGCCGGAAGATGCCGGACGCTGTGGTCACGGATGATATAGTATCATGGCTTTCCGCCCGGAGCGAGAACGTAGCGGATACGGGAGGTCCTTTCAGTACCGGCTCCGGGAAATCCCACAAAGGGGAAGGGGGAGTGTCCCGCCGCTCACAGGCCAGGCTCCTCAGCTCCCTGAGATCCTTTTTCGGATGGTATGTGGAAGACGGGAACCGCAGCGACAATCCCTGCGACGGGGTGGATACCCCGAAACTCGGACGTTACCTGCCCGATGTTATGTCCGTTGAAGAAGTGGCGTCTGTCATGGATGCCGTCGACCTGTCTTCTGCAACCGGCCGCAGGGACCGGGCCGTCCTTGAAGTCCTGTATGGCTGCGGCCTGCGTGTGTCCGAACTGTCTTCGCTGAAGATTTCGAACGTCTACCTTGAGGAAGGATATGTCAGGGTAGTGGGAAAGGGGAACAAGGAGAGGATAATCCCTATAGGGGAGGTTGCCTCCGGTTGCGTTTCCGACTACCTGGAGGTCAGGGGCGCGCCTTCTTCAGGGTGCGAGGACATCCTGTTCCTGAACCGGTTCGGACGGGCCCTGAGCAGGGTGGCCGTTTTCAAGATAGTCAAGGAAGCCGTTTCCGCAGCGGGGATCTACAAGAACGTGTCCCCGCATACTTTCCGCCATTCGTTTGCCACCCATCTCATCGAGAACGGGGCGGACCTGAGGGTGGTCCAGGAAATGCTCGGACACGAGTCCATACTCACGACCGAGATTTATACCCATGTGGACAGCAGCACCTGGCAGCAGGCCATCCTGTCCCACCATCCTAGGAATTAGGAGCCGTGTCCGTCAGTCCTCTTTCCTCGCTTCGTTGAAACACTGGCGGCACAGGGGTTCGTATACGTCCTTTTCGCCGAGCACGACCAGTTTCTTGCTGGATGAGAGACGGTGGGAATAACTTGCGAGATTGCCGCATTTCACGCAGATGGCGTGCACTTTCTGGACATCTTCGGCGATGGCCATGAGGGCGGGTATGGGGCCGAAGGGCTTCCCTTTGAAATCCATGTCCAGGCCCGCAATGATGACCCTCTTTCCCCGGTTGGCAAGCTCCTGCGCCACTTCTACGAGGGATTCGTCGTAGAACTGGGCCTCGTCGATACCGATGACCTGGACGTCGCCTGCCACCTCGAGCATGTGTTTCGGATCCTTGACAGGAGTGCACGGTATTTTCTGGAGGTCATGGGAAACCACGTCCATGTCAGAATACCTGGTGTCCACGGTCGGCTTGAAGATCTCGATTTTCTGGTTGGCGAAACGGGCCCTTTTGAGCCTCCTTATCAACTCTTCCGTCTTGCCTGAGAACATTGAGCCGCAGATTACTTCTATGCAGCCTGTTTTTTTTGTGTTTTCCGAAAACATTTCCTTAAATTTGTTGTTGCCCATTGCAAATATAGTCAAATTCGCATTTATGGAAAATACGCAGCTGAAGATTTTGTCGGAGATCAAGGCTTCCCTCGAAAGCCTGAAGTCGCAGATCGATGTACTTGAGGCCAAAGTCGATGCCGTGGCCGTCCTGCTTCCCGATCCGGAAGAAGACCAGGCCGTTGCGGCACCTGACATAGAGGAACCGGTCGCAGTGCCGGAACCCGTCTCCGAACCTGAAGCTGCAGCCGAACCAGAGCTGGAGCCAGAGACCGAGCCTGAACCTGAGCCTGAGCCTGAGGTTGAACCTCAACCGGAAGTTGAACCAGAGCCGGAGCCGGTATCCGAGCCGATTGACTTGGATATCAGCGATATGGTTGTATCCGAGCCTTCCGTTCCGGCTGAGCCTGAGAGGGAAGAGCCGGTGGTTGCGGAACCGGCTGCTGTCATCCCGGAAGAGATGCCGATAGATATCTCCGTCGACGACCTGCCTGAAGATCTTCCCGTTGAATTCCCTGTTGACCTGCCTGCCCCGGATCCGGAGCCGTCCGAAGCCCCTGTGGAGGAGAAGAAAAAAGTGCTTGAACTCAACGATGCGGAGAGCCTGAAGGAAAAGCACTCCGTCCTGGACAGACTGACAGAAAAACAGTCCTGGAGGACTGATATGCCCGGTTCTCCCGTTTCCAACATCATCAGCGCCATATCCCTGAACGACCGCGTCCTGTTCATCAATACGCTTTTCGGGGAGGATCCCATGAAGTTCCGAAACACCATAGATACCCTTAATGCGATGGGCAGCATCGGTGAAGCCATCGGGTACGTCCTGGACGAGTTCCCTCAGTGGAATCTAGACTCTGACGTGGTGTACAGGTTCATGATGGCCGTTCGCCGCAAGCTCCGCTGATCCTTTCCCAGACCTGACTTTTATAAATCCTGAACTGATATGAGTGGAAAACTTTACATCGTACCTACACCGGTCGGCAACCTGGAAGACATGACTTTCAGGGCGGTACGCGTTCTCAAGGAAGCCGGCCTCATCCTTGCCGAGGACACGCGGACGAGTTCCGTGCTGCTCCGTCATTATGACATCCATGGCAAGGTGCAGTCCCATCACAAATTCAACGAGCATCAGACTGCCGCGCTCATAAAGGACAAGATCCTTGAAGGGCTTGATGTGGCCCTGATCAGCGATGCCGGCACTCCCGGCATATCCGATCCGGGTTTCCTTCTCGCCCGTACATGTGCGGCAGAAGGCATCGAAGTGGAGACGCTTCCTGGACCTACCGCCTGCATTCCCGCGATAGTTTCTTCCGGCCTGCCTTGCGACCGTTTCTGTTTCGAAGGGTTCCTGCCCGTGAAGAAAGGCCGCCAGACCCTTCTTGCCTCGTTGGAATCGGAGACAAGGACCATGGTTTTCTACGAGTCACCATACAGGCTCGTCAAAACGCTTGGGCAGTTTATCGAGCATTTTTCCCCTGAACGTCAGTGCTGCGTTGCCAGGGAAATTTCCAAGATTCATGAAGAATATCGCCGCGGCACCCTGGAAGAGGTTCTTGCCTGGTTCTCCGAACATGAACCCAAGGGCGAGATTGTCATCATAGTGGCGGGCAAACCGGATTCGAGGAGGGAAAGACATGGAGGGAAGAAAGGGAACGGAGAAGGGGAGCAGTAGGCTGGGTACATCGTTCGCTACCGGGGCAATCGCCCTCGTCTTTCTCATAATCGGTTATCAGACAGCTGTCTTTATACATCATGCGGCCGTCATGAAGATATTGGCTGACAGGGATTCCCCGGATACCGTTTTCGTGGAAGTCCCCCGTTCCGGTGGTGATGCCGTAATCGGATATTCCGGTAATCCGCAGGAGGGAGGCCGTTCTTACAGGAAGCCGTCGGCCCATCATCCCAAGGTGGTCAGGGAAAGGGAACTGAATACGGAACGTGGCCGGGAGTCATTCAGGTTCGATCCGAATACCGTGTCGGTGGAAGACCTGCAGAGGCTGGGCTTTTCCTTACGGCAAGCTCAGTCGATAGACAACTATCGGAAGAAAGGCGGGCGCTTCCGCAGGAGGAGCGATTTTGCGAAGTCATATGTCGTAGCGGACTCTGTGTATAAACGTCTTGAGCCCTTTATTGATATCCCGAAGATAGACCTGAACCGGGCCGACTCGGCCGATTTCGAGACCCTGCCCGGCATCGGAGGGTGGTTCGCCTCAAGGATGGTGGAATACCGCAGCAGGCTCGGCGGGTATTCCTACAAGGAACAGCTTATGGATATCAGGAATTTCGACAGGGAAAAATATGAAGGGCTGGAGGACCTTGTAACGGTGGATCCGGCTTTTGTCAGGCCATATCGCCTGTGGTCGCTTCCAGAGGACTCCCTTAGATTGCATCCGTATATCGGCAGGTATTCTGCCCATGGGATCGTCTTGTTCCGGGAGAATAATCCCCGGGAGAAATGGACTGTAGAAGAACTGGAAAAAGCCGGCGTCCTCCGCATGGAAGACGCCGGCAAACTGTCCGGGTGCTCAATAGCTGAGCCTTGACGGGGGATTAAAGGTCGTCCTTGACGTTTTTCAGAGCTTCCCTGATCCTGGCCTCTATCTCTTCGCAGAGCTCCGGGTTGTCTTCCAGGAGTTTCTTGCAGGCCTCGCGGCCCTGGGCGAGCTTCTGTTCATTGTAGGAGAACCAGGAGCCGCTCTTGTTGATGACCCCCAGCTCGACTCCAAGGTCGAGGATCTCTCCGCTGTGGGAGATACCCTGTCCGTAGACTATGTCGAACTCCGCCTTCTTGAAAGGGGGAGCCATCTTGTTTTTGACAACCTTCACGCGTGTGCGGTTGCCGAGAGCCTCGTCTCCGTCTTTTAGCTGGGTCGTCTTGCGTACATCGATCCTGACGGAAGCGTAAAATTTGAGGGCGTTGCCTCCTGTGGTCGTTTCGGGATTGCCGAACATGATGCCGATCTTCTCGCGGAGCTGGTTGATGAAGATGCAGCAGGTGTTGGTCTTGCTGATATTTGCCGTCAGTTTCCTGAGAGCCTGGCTCATCAGCCTTGCCTGCAGTCCAACCTTGTTGTCTCCCATTTCTCCTTCTATCTCGGCCTTGGGCGTCAGTGCCGCCACAGAGTCGATGACTACGATGTCCACAGCTCCTGAACGGATCAGGTTGTCTGCGATCTCAAGGGCCTGTTCGCCGTTGTCCGGCTGGGAAATGAGCAGTGTGTCCAGGTTGACGCCGAGGGCCTTGGCGTATGTCCTGTCGAATGCATGCTCGGCATCTATCATTGCGGCGATTCCGCCCTGTTTCTGAGCCTGAGCGATAGCATGGATGGCAAGGGTGGTCTTTCCGCTGGATTCGGGGCCATAAATCTCGATGACCCTTCCGCGGGGATACCCTCCGATTCCCAGCGCGTGGTCCAAGGCTATGGATCCGCTCGGGATGACCTTCACGTCCCATTGTGGCTGATCTCCCAGCTTCATGATCGTACCCTTCCCATAATCTTTCTCAATCTTGTCGATCGTGGCCTGCAGCGCCTTGAGTTTCGCGGCGTTGATCTCAGCGGCCTTTTCCTCTACTTCTTTAGCCATAATGATTTAATGTTAACGGTGATTAATTGCGTGGATTATGACCCACCCATTACAAAGTTAAGAAAAAAGCCGTAATTCCGCCATTAAACTGAGATTATTTTTGTGTAATTTTGTGCGGAACAAGAAGTATATCGGAAAAGATGGAAAAATTATTGGGAAAGACGCGCGATGAGCTGAAAGAGATTGCCGTTTCCGCCGGACTGCCTTCCTTCGCGGGAGGACAGCTCGCAAGATGGCTGTACGTCCGGAAAGCGCGTACTTTCGATGAGATGACCGATGTCTCGAAAGAGGGGAGGGAAGCCTTGAAGAAATCCTATGTTACCGGGATTGAGGACAGCTGCTCCGTGGCGGAGTCCTCTGACGGGACAAGGAAATACCTCTTCAACGTGTCGTGCAGGGTGGGAGACAGGATGGAGGAAAGCGCCATCGAGTCCGTGGTGATCCCGGATGAGGACAGGAAAACCCTTTGCGTCTCATCCCAGGCCGGATGCCGGATGGGGTGCCGCTTCTGTATGACCGGGCGCCAGGGCTTCCACGGGAACCTTTCAGCCGCAGACATCCTCAACCAGTTCATCTCCGTGGAAGAGTCCGATTCACTTACCAACGCGGTTTTCATGGGAATGGGGGAGCCTCTTGACAATTGGGACAACGTATCCCGTGCGATCGAGGTGCTTACTGCCCCCTGGGGCTTTGCCTGGTCACCGAAACGCATTACGCTCTCCACCATAGGTGTCATCCCCAATCTCAGGAAATATCTGGAATCGTCCAGGTGCCACCTGGCAGTCAGCCTCCATAATCCGTTTCCTGACGAAAGGCTTGGCATGATGCCGGTCCAGAAGGCCTGGCCTGTTTCCGAAGTCGTTTCGCTCATCAGGCGGTATGACTTCACCGGCCAGAGGAGGGTGAGTTTCGAGTATACGATGTTTTCCGGCGTCAATGACGACAAGGTCCATGCGGATGCCTTGTACCGCCTCCTTCGCGGCCTTGAATGCCGTGTCAACCTGATCCGGTTCCACAAGATACCGGATTCTCCCCTCGAGCCTTCGCCAGCCCCTGTGATGCAGCGGTTCATGGAGAGACTGAATAATCACGGAATCACATGTACTATAAGGGCTTCCCGCGGTGAAGACATTTATGCCGCCTGCGGCCTCCTTGCCGGGAAGCATAAGGAAAAAGAAAAGTAATGAAAAGGATACTCGTCATAATTTCCGCCATCCTTTGCCTTGTTTCCTTGCCGGAATCCGTCAGGGCACAGGACAGGGAGAGGTCCCTTCCTCCAGGTCTGGATCCTGTCCAGGATTCTTTGGACAAAGTTGAGTTCCGCAGCCGAATGGAGGAGATCCGCCGCAGGAGGCCCGTAGTCGCCCTTGTGCTTATGGGCGGAGGGGCCAAGGGCGCGGCCCATGTGGGTGTCCTTAAATATCTGGAAGAAAAAGACATCCCTGTGGATATGGTCCTTGGCACAAGCATGGGAGGACTAATCGGGGGAATGCATGCGGTCGGTTACGACGCCGTTACGATCGACTCCCTTCTGAGGGCGATTGACTGGGATGTTGCCTTGACCGACAAAGTTCCTGAAAAATACAAATCATACCATCAGAAGAGGTATTCCGAGAAATATGTCCTTTCCTTCCCTTTCTATTATTCTCGTCGGGATTACGCTGCCCGCATGGCTGACGCCTCCCGTTTCGAACGCAGGCATGATGACATCAGTTTCGGGGCCGCCGATGGTGCGGAGGCTACCAAGGCCGTGAAGGACAATATCCTCGGGAGCCTTCCCTCCGGCATGGTTTTCGGCCAGAACGTGAACAACATATTTTCCTCGTTGACGGTAGGTTACCAGGATTCCACGAAATTCGTGGACCTTCCGGTACCTTTCGCCTGTGTCGCGACCGAGATGGTATCGGGAAGGGCCAAGGTCTTATATGGAGGCAAGATTAACAGTGCACTCAGGGCTACGATGAGCATCCCCGGCCTTTTCACCCCTGTCAGGGAACACGGGATGGTACTCGTGGACGGAGGCATGCGCGACAACTATCCTACCAAACTTGCCAGGGAACTTGGCGCCGACATAATCATAGGCGTAAACATCTCATCCGGGTACAAGGGCTATTCTCAGCTTAACAATTTCGGCGACCTCCTCGGTCAGTTCGTAGACATGTTCGGCCGTGCCGCCATTGAAGAAAACATCAAGGAAGCCGATATCACCATCACTCCGGACATAACCGGTTACGACATGATGAGTTTCGACACGGCGAGCATTGATTCCTTGATTTCCAGGGGTTACGTCGCATCGAAGAGGCAGGATTCCCTACTTCTCGGCGTCAAGGCCAGGATGAACGGCGAGGGTCGTGCCTTGCAAGGCTCTCCTGCTGTCAACCTTGGCAGCAAGAAGGTCAGGATTTCCGGGATAGAAATACGCGGGGTGGATGATGCCGACAGCCGGCTGCTCATGAACAAGATCAAGATGAAGCCGTTGCAGGAGGTCGGAAGGTCGGAGATCGAAGACGCCGAGGCGGCCATTTTCGGTACGGGAGCCTTCGATTACATCACCTATGAGATGCAGGGCTCCGGAGAACCTTACAGACTTGTTTTCAACAGCAGGAGGGGACCAGTGAACGAAGTGGGACTCGGAGCCCGGTTCGACACCGAGGAGATAGTTTCCGTCATCCTGAACTTCGGAATCGGCACCCGCAAGCTCAGGGGGATGAGGTATGACTTTACCGGGAAGATCGGCACAAATCCTTTCGCCGAGGCCACGATAGGGTACATGACTTCGGGCGGTTTCAGTGTAAACGCCTCTGTCGACTGGCATTACACTGACAGGAACCTGTTCTCTTTCGGAGACGACAATTTCAACCTGTCCTACTATACCATACGGGAGAAACTTTTCCTCTCCAACCTGAAATGGTCGCGTTTCGACCTGAAGGCCGGGGTCCGGAGCGATTACTACAACATGAAATCCATCATGGGGGATGGCGACGTTGGAGACTATGATGTGCACAACATGCACAGTTTCAACCTTGGACCCTTTGTCGACATGCACATGGACACTACCGATGACGGCTATTTCCCGACGAGGGGAGTGAATGTCGGAATCAATTATTCCTGGATGCTGGCTCCCGAGGGAAGCTTTTTCGGAGATTCTTTCCATACCATCCAGCTGAATGCCTCGGCGGCCCTACCCATTGGCAGGGTGGTTACCATCGTGCCCTCCATCGATTCGAGATACCTTCTCGGCGACAATATCCCTATCGCTTACACCAACATAATGGGCGGAAGCCTCAGGGGCAGATACCTGGACCAGCAGATGCCTTTCATCGGCATCAACCATGCCGCTGTTGCCGAGAATTTCCTGACTATCCTGCGCAGCGACTTCAGGTTCCGGGTGGCGAAGAACAACTATCTGAGCGCCATAGCCAATTATGCCGTCGGTTTCAAGGATTTGGACGACATTTCCAATTTCGACAGGCAGCATGGTACCCTCGGCGTAGGGCTCCAGTATTCTTATGACTCGATTGTCGGACCCATCAGCGCGAATGTGCATTGGTCCGAATATAACCATAAGGTGGGCATCTACCTGAGCGTTGGATTTGATTTCTGAGACGGTATGGAAGACAGGGACAAACTTCTTGGGAGGCTTCAGGACCTCTGTGCCAGGGCGGAACACTGCTCGGCCGACATTTTCCAGAAGGCCATGAAGGCACTCGACTGGGACAGGGTGGCCTCGCAGGAGATGGTGGATTCCCTCGTAAAGGACGGTTATATCGATGACCGGAGGTATGCTGAAGCCTTTGCCCGTGACAAGGCCCAACTCACAGGCTGGGGACCGGTGAAGATTTCCTATGCCCTTGCCGCGAAGGGAATCGGGAAGGATGTCGTGTCGGAAGCGCTTTCCATGATAGACGCAGGGAAGGCTTCCGCAAAACTCAGAAGCCTTCTCGATGCCAAATACCGTTCTGTCCAAGGGGAGGCTGACGCCAAGCTCAGACTCCTCAAATATGCCCTAACCCGCGGCTATGAATATTCCCAGATAGAGACTCTCGTGAATGACATCGTTTCCGGGAAATAAAAACCAGTATAGATTTCAGTGACTCTGCCACCCTCGGCAAGATAAGAGGGAGGGGCCCTTCAGGGAGGGGCCGCGAAGCGGCGTCATCTGAAATCTATACTGGTTTTTATATATCAGAGTAGATTCGCGAGGCAGTCTGCCACGTTCTTCTCGATATGCTCAGGAGAGTAGGGGACGCGGGAGAATTTCTCTCCGGTAATGTGTTCGTAAAGCTCTACGTAGCGGTCGGTAATGTGACTGACCACCTCGGGAGTCATCTCCGGTACCTTCTGCCCGGCCTGACCTTGGAAACCGTTGGCCATCAACCATTCGCGTACGAATTCCTTGGAGAGCTGCTTCTGTCGTTCCCCTTTCGCAAGCCTTTCCTCATAACCTTCCGAGTAGAAATATCTTGAAGAGTCGGGAGTGTGAATCTCATCCATGAGGATGATCTTGCCGTCCTTCTTTCCGAATTCATATTTGGTATCCACGAGTATCAGCCCCTGCTTTGCCGCTATTTCGGTGCCGCGCTGGAAAATGGCCCTGGTATATGCCTCGAGCGCCTCATAATCCTCTCTGGATGCCAGTCCCTGGGCGATGATATCTTCTTTGGAAATGTCTTCGTCATGACCCTCCGCAGCCTTCGAGGTCGGGGTGATGATGGGTTCGGGGAATTTCTGGTTCTCCACCATACCTTCCGGGAGAGGGACTCCGCAGAGTGTGCGTTTCCCCGCCTTGTACTCTCTCCATGCGTGCCCGGCGAGATATCCCCTGATGACCATCTCGATTTTGAAAGGCTCGCATTTGTAGCCGACGGTTACGTTCGGATCTGGTACGGCAACCTTCCAGTTGGGTATGATGTCAGCTGTAGCGTCGAGGAACTTTGCTGCTATGGTGTTGAGTACCTGTCCTTTATAAGGAATTCCCTCTGGGAGGACGACATCGAAGGCCGATATCCTGTCCGTAACAACCATGGCCAGGTACCTGTCGTCGATATCATAGACGTCCCTTACCTTTCCGGTGTATTTTCCCCTCTGTCCGGGGAGATTGAAATCAGTTTTTACGATAGCTTTCATTTATGATTTTTGATTAAGTCCGAAATGTACTATTTGATTTCACGGGATTTTCTGGTCTTGCGAAGTTCCGCTGCTCCGAGGACCTTGCGGCAGAGGGCGGGTTCGTTGGTGGTGATGCAGTCTACCCCGAGGTCTGCCAACCTGCGCATATCCTCCTCCGAATTAACCGTCCAGACATTTACGCTCATTCCGAGGTCATGGGCTTCCTTCACCCATTCAGGATGCTCGAAGAAAACTCCCTGCTCGTAGTCTATGCCATTGATTCCCATTGCCTTGAGCTCGGAAGGGGCCAGGTCTCCTTCAAGGTATTGGTTGGTGAATTCAGGGCAAAGTTCAGCAATGCGTTTGCACGTGTAGAGGCTGAAGGAAATGAAAATGACCCTCTTGGGATTGAACAGCCCGCAGTCTTTCAGGGCTTTGATGCATTTGTTGAGGAGGACCTCGTCGGCGGCATCGTTCTCCATGGGCTTTATTTCGAGGACAAGGACGGTTTTCCCGCTCTTCTTCCCTTGTTCGAAATACTGTTCAAGCGTGCAGATCTTTTCGCCGTTGCTAAGGAGTTCATCCT
>Ga0256405_10011185_pt1 | contig 11549 bp, 8 predicted proteins | sample RumenRJG_02DNA_FD_189096 | JGI IMG/M metagenome (GOLD analysis project Ga0256405, IMG submission 189096) | Bovine rumen microbial communities from Lethbridge, Alberta, Canada - RJG_02 | ecosystem: Host-associated > Mammals > Digestive system > Stomach > Rumen | place: Canada: Alberta | collected...
GCTTAAATACTTTTTATAACGTTGATAGATTCGTCCCGAACCAAACACTAAAACATCCATACTATCTCACTCGCATTTTGATTATTTTATTAAGTGCCAACTCCACTAGGTCGAACAACGGATATTGCCCATTAGCAGAGCCATTGGCAATCTCCCAGAACTTGTGTGAGTCGTACTCACCAAAATAAATATCCGTTGAAATCACACACTCCTCATCCAAAGGTGACGGAAATAAGCATAATTTATTGGGAAACGGTAATTTGGCAAACCGACGGGCATTTTGTTCAGATTCTGTATACATTTCAAATAGAATATTATCAAAATCAATCCGCTTACACCGATTATTCCATTTGAACTTAGCATCTGTCACATCCCTGTAATGATTCATATGCAATTTAACTCCATCTAAGTCAAATACCGGATAGGAAAATTTCTCCACCTCATTAAACTCATCTTCAAAGTAATGTATCGGACATTTGATTTTCCCATTAAAATTTTCCAATAAATCAAAATAGTCATCGTCTTCCACATACATGTTTATAAAGGGAGAAGAAAACGGCAATTTTAAAGTATGGTATAGCAGTCCACCCCAACAATTATTTGAAACAATCGTAACTGGATTGTCTAACAGGTGCAAATATTTATCTAAAGTGTAGCCTGGGACATCAAAGATCGTCACTGGTATGATTTTATCTCTGTTAACGCCATTCTGTTGCAGAAAAAAAACAATTTCATCAAAAAATTTTACCGCAGTAACCAGAACCACATCAAACTCCAGTGGGGAAAAATTCTCTGCCGAAAAAAAAGGATAGTCATCAATTGAAGAATAATTACCCTCCTTGGCCGCGACGCCAACAACCTGGAACTTCCCCTGATGCTCAGCCAGTTTTATTAAATTAATATATCTATGGTAATTATTACCAAATCCCCAAATTAATACCTTTTTCATTATTACCCCTGAATGTCATCATTAACATATTTCAGCAATTCTTCCATGGATATGATTTCATCTGATGTTATCTTCATTAGCTGCTCATATATCTCCACATTATCACTGACTGTCGAAATAATAATGAGATCACATGGTGGCAGCTGCTTATCAACGCCTAAAATTTGGATGGATTCCCCATGAGGTGAAACACAAAATTTTCGATCCACCGCAAAAGGAACATTTATCCCATCAGAAATAAGCTCCTGATATAACATACGCCCATACGTACCAAATCCATATATGGCAACATTTTTATACGAGTTCTTATGTAGATACTTTTTTATGGCTTCATCATGCAGCTTTGCCTTTAGCCAATCCCGCATCAAGACATATTTTTTCTTTTCTTTACGCTCAGCCAAAAATCCTTCTTGATACCTAAGTCCTTTATTGACATGATCAATTAAACCAGATGCTTTCACAAAATCCTGCAATTCATCTTCACTTAATTTTGTTACATCCCGTACTGCTTCAAGATAGGCATATCCATCCTTTGTATCCGGCTCCAGATACATCCCTTCTCCCCATTCATTCCAAGCATTAATAAAGAGAAATTTACTATTGTTAAGCAACGACTTATATCTCAGTGCAGCAAAATATTTTTTTAATTTCTCCGGGGTAGCCCCTTCAAAAATCATCGCTTTTTTCCCACGACGCGGAGAGTCATCATATTTCACCATGCACTGATACAGATTATCCATCCCCGTCATATTAGGGTAAGATATATATTCCTCCCAGGCTTTGTCATAATCATACACTCGCAAATTATTATATTTTGCATCTGATAATACTTCATTCTTTTCTGGACGCATAGGATTAATATATGCATCTGCCACTTCGCTGTAATCCTGATACGAAATAACATAGATACCTGAAAAGCCTTCCTCAAGTGCTCGTGTACGCCAATACGACATCATACGCATAAAGCACTCAACATAATCTGGTATCATACAGTAAAACGCTGGTTTTCCATCGATTTTAATATACCTATCATCCTTGAAAAAGGGAAGTAAATATTGAAAATGCTCCTCCCAATCTTTTTTATCACCAAAATCTTGCTCTAACAATATACCACTATCACTATCTCGCCCACCTTCAAATTTATCACTCCAGGAATTTCCCACATTTGTCCAGGAACGGGCCCATTTTACAGGATCCCATGCAAAAAAAAATGGCATATTTATATCTTTCCATTCCAAAAGATTTTCGGCAGGCTTTTCCAATATTTTTCTGCCATCTTTAAAATAGTAATGATAAAAAGCAAAGCCATCTATGTTATATTTGTGAGCTAAATCAGCTTGCCACATCAAAGCCTGTTTATCTAATAAATTATAATAATAATCGCCTAGTGGACAAACAGGCTGACTGTGGCTTTCATATTGTGGTACTGCCCTTTGCACAGCAGTCCAATCAGTAAATCCCTCTCCCCACCATTCATCATTCTCTACAACTCGATGAAATTGTGGAAGATACATTGCGATTGTCTTCATAGTATATCTCGCTTTCATTATAAACTTCAATTGTTAATGGCAGATAATATCATATTTCTTGTCGCCTCTACCACTTCCTGCACTGATATTTGAGTAATACAATGTGGATAATCTTTAGAACATGCTCCCCGGCACCCATCTATTCCGTACTTTTGAAGCACTACAGATTTAGTCCCCCACGGTCCCATTGGGCTATTTTCCTGACCGTCTTCACTTCGCACATAATTAGATATTTCCAACACTGGCTTTTCCAACGCAGCAGCCATATGCATAAGTCCAGTATTAGCTCCCACATAAAATAAACAATTTTTCATAACAACCATTGCTTGTTTTAATGTGGTCTTACCAGTTAAATCTATTACCATAGCATTCAAGCCATTCTTGATGTAATCAGCAGTATCCCGTGCCTCATTACCTCCAAGTATGATGAACCCAACATCATATGTTTTTCCAATCACTTCAAAAAACTGACGATATCTGTACGCAGGCCAACACTGAGAAGGACGTCTGCCCACGATTCCAACTGCTATCCATTCTTTTTGTTTATTAATTCCGAATTTATCCGCTAACAATCTATATGATATTTCACTGTCATTTATCCATAATTCTAGCTTTTTGTTTTTTACAATTCCTCCACACCCACATAACATATCAAGCATACACGCTGTCTCATGCTTGGGCATCATATCATATGATATGTATGACATTGTAGCAGAAAATTTTGAACGTAAATAATCATTTTTGGCTATATTTTCCTTCCATGCATATATCCTACCTATCTGACAAGCTGAACCAGTAGCATATCCTAACATCAGAGCCTCTAACGCTCCTCTTCCGTTAAGCAAAGAACATAAATGAAAAACCACATCATACTGAACCAATGTTTCTTTTTTAATAAACTGCTCTGCTTTTTGCCATAACGATTTTAAATTCTCCGATGACAGATTTTCCTGTCCCTCGGTATCGTCACACTCATATAAGAATAAATCAGAAATATATGGACAGTCCTTAAATAACAATTCATTTGATGAACGAACTATTAGTGAAATACGGCTTTGGGGACAACTTTTTCTAACTTCCCTTATGAATGCCGTTGACATAATTGAGTCACCCAATACATCTATGCGAATTATTAATATATTGCTCCACTCTTGTATTGGCTTCATCACAGGTCTGTGCCTAAAAACCTGTTTTAAAAAAGGAAACACATTTAACTCTAAATTAAAAATAGTATGCAACTCATTCTTTGGTACATATATCCTCGGTTTTCCCCCCAATTTTGAACGAATATATGATTCTTGGGCTCCTTTAAATGTTGCAATAATTCCTTCATTAGCTAAAAGTGAGTCTTTTATTTCGGATGCTTGCCAAACATAATAATCATCTACCATATCACTAGTACATTCAGTAACTATAAATCCAGCAGGACGTATTCCATTCCCCACAAGATATTCCACATACTTTTTTCCAATACGCCCTGCACCATATAAGTAAATCCTATCAACAGATTTACAAAATTTTATGATTGATTCCAATTCACCAGTAAATGAATATGACAGACTATCCAAGCAATCACCCCATAAGGTACACAAAATCATCAAAACAATCTATTCTACAGATTTTTTATCTCTTTTTTCCAATCTGTGTATCATATTGCTTACAGCATTCTCAACATCTTCTACAGAAACCTGACAAATACAATGTGGCTCATTCCTTTTACAATACCCTGCTTTAGCACAATGTTCATCCATTGCTTGCTTCGGCTGAACAACAATGGATTCAACGCCAAACGCGCCCACTCGTACCGGAGATAAACCGCTATCATCATTTCCCCCAGGCCACTGCCCTGATATTTCTACAACTGGTTTTCCCATAGCCACAGCAATATGCAAAAGTCCAGTATTCACCCCAAGGTAAAAATCACACATACCTAAAAGTGCTGTTGTCTCATCTAGTGAAGTCTTTCCGACAAAATTGATACATCGATTATTCATTTCAACTTTTAATGCAGCCCCACTAGCATCATTGCCACCGCAAAGAATAAATATTACATTTTGATGTGTTTTGACAATCTTTTCAAACAGTTGTGCAAATCTCTCCGCTGGCCAAGTTCTATTACCATCTCTTGAAACCAAACCAACAGAAATAAGAAGCTTTTTTTCGCCGTTAAGGAAAACCGTTGATTCTAACATTTTTGCAATACGTGACACTGACATTGCACCGGGCCAAAGCTCAAGTTTTTTATCCCGAACTGGAATATTACAAGTGCTTAACAACCCAAGGATTCTATCCACCTCATGTTGTGCACATCCATTATTTACCGCAACCGAAAACAGTTTTTTTAGCGCATTGACAATTGGACTTGGTGTCTTGTTATCAAAAATTCCTATACGTTGTTTTGCTCCACTATATATAGCTAAATACAAATTTTCCAACAAATTTTTTTCGGAAAAAACTCTCGGAAGAAAAACTGCATCATATTCCTTGCCTTTTAGGTGTTGATTAATATACTCAGCCGCATCTCGCCTAAGATTATCATAATCATCACGAACAGATGGCACTGCACAATCGAAACATCCAATATGATCTATATAAGGACAATTTTTCATGAGTGTATATAACTCTGGTCTTATGATTAAAGTAATATTTGCATTACTACAATATGATTTCAATTCTCGTAAAAAAGCGGTTGTCCATATCATATCCCCAATGGCATCAAGCCTTACAACCAGTATATTTTGCCACTTTTGTGGAGTAACCTCTGGCTCATTGGGAAATTCCCCTGACAGTTGTTCAAGTTCTGCTAAAATACCTTCATGAGATAAAGCATACCATTCCTCATCAGACAGGCACAAATATGGTACCCCTACAGGAATATGTTGAACCATTTCTTTACCATACTCATTTTTAGCCGCAACAATGATTCCACGCTCGCCATCCGGGTCATCGCATATATCCCTCACCGAATACACGGGAATATTATTTTTTATTTTTTTATTTGGCTCTGTTTCTATAAAGCCTAAAACAACTGCACCCGATTCGTGTAAAATATTTAGGCATAAGCCTCCATATTTTCCCGCGCCATAAATATAAATATTATGCTTTTTTTTTATGAAAGAAACTATTTTTTCCCTTGCTACCGTTCCTAATGATTCCACACTTATCCCCTCAAAGATTTTATTCCTTACTACATCCCATAGAACAAGTCTTCCGCGCGTTTTATCTCCCGTTCTAACCTATCGGCAAAATCTTGCATGGTAAATTCGTTCTCATATATCTTTCTCGCCTCTTTGCCAATGTTTTTAACTCCATTCCCATGATTAAGGCACCAGCAAATCTTATCTTTTAAATCATCCACACTCTCCGATTGAAATATTATCCCATCTTTGAAATTTGTTACATAATCTACATTTCCAATGACATTAGACATAATACAAGCCTTACTGTTCATCATTCCCTCTGTAATAACAATTGGAAGTGAATCTTCCCGTGAAGCAGAAACCACCACATCCACCTCTGACAAGATTTTTTTCATTTGCAATCTGTTAAGCACACCTTTAATGACAACGGAATTTATCATTTTTGCTTCCTGTAATATTTTTTGTGCAAAGTCACTTTCCGTGCTTCCAATAAACCAAAATTCAGCCTTATTGCGTTCTTCTTCACTCATTTTTTTTATTGCTTCAATGAGAATATCCTGTCCCTTTAGTAGGGATATATAGCCAATAATAGCAAATATCATCTTCTTATTATTACTAACAGCTTTTTCCCTCTCATCTGGCAAACCGTAAGCCATAATACCAGCGTCTATATTCGGATAATATCTTTTAAAATTATTTCTTGCATTCTCCGAAACCGCTACAACATTTACAGTATCGATCTTTAAATTATCCCGATAATAGGGGAATGTAGCAAATACCTTCTGGTATATATTTCCATATACATCACTCTCGTGCAACCACCATACTAATGGCTTGATCTTTCCCAGTTCGTACGCACTATGTATATTAGGAAAAACATTAACTAAAATAACAGAAAAGGAACACACCCATTTCTTAGCAGAATGACCAAAATATGGGATATCTTGACATACCGCCAAGCTGATTCCATCTCTCAATAATCTTTCTTTTAGTTCAGGTTCGATTAATTCTGCTACTATCCAAACGCAGTAATTGCGCTGGCGTAGTGCCATTGCTGCATATACAGCTGCCATACTTCCGCCATCATAGTGGATGGGCTGAGTTACAATTAACACTCTCTTTCCATTGCACGACTTTCCTGTATGGTATTCCTCTATAATTCCACCAGTTTTCTTGCTCCTATATTGCTTCCATGTATAAATTTTATCTTTATCAACCCCTAGCTTGCATAACTGACAATAAATTTCCCCTACATATGTACTCATTATGATAATGCAATCAAATTTAACCAAATTAATATTGATAGGATTCATTGCCAAAATCCCATCTACTTCCGTATCATTATCAAATTTATTGTCAAAAAATGCTACTATTGTATCTTTTGCGAGCAAGTTAGAAACCTCATCTCGCCTTTTTATGTAGTATTTCCCTACTCCAAAAATAGCTACTCTCACCGAAATCACCTATCAAATTGACTTCTCTATTTCATATAAAATTTCATACAACGAAACAATTGGAATACCTGTATGTTGTTTTAAATCCAACATAATATTATTAAACTGGCTAACAACTGATACAATAATAACATCACAAGCCGGCAATACTTCGTATGGTGAATATATCTTGGAATCCAAATGTTTTTTCAATCCATCACTGTGCTTATCAATGAAATAGTCAACATTAATCGGAGAATCCGTATTCACAATCTCATCATAAAACATTTTGCCATATTTGCCATAACCATATATAGCAACATGATGATACCCCATCATATTAAGATGCTCTGCAATATTAATTTTTTTGTGCTCTATTGCTAACCACACATCACTTAATTCATTATTCCGTATTTTTACAAGGAGTTGTTTTTCTAATTTTCTTGACTGTTCGGCCCATGCTTCCCTGATTAACTCTAATTTTTCTACATTACGGTATCCTCTCACCATAACGTCTTTAACTGCATTCAAATACCCAAAGCCATTTATTGTATCAGGCTCTAAATATTTCCCTTCTCCCCATTCATTCCAAGCATCAATAAAAATAAAATGTTTTTGTTGCCTTTTACTTTTTTCCACTAACAATGAATAATATTCCTTAAATTTTTGAGGTGAAGCCCCTGTATAGATACGCCCATTTAAGCCTCTTCTTGGTGTATCATCAAAATCTACTGTACAAAGCCAAAAAGTTGGCTTGGAATATGATGGCATATACGAAAGATAATCTTTCCATACATCATCATAGTCATATCCACGCAGTGTCGTCCCCTCAATTGTATATTCAATACTAACATCATATCCTATCGTTTTTTGAGCAAATGCCATTGGTAATATCACAGCATCAGCAGATTCAACAGGAACATGAAATGAAATAATATACAAATCTTCAAATCCAGCTTCTTTGGCCCACTTACGCCAACAATAAACCATTCTGTCAAGACACGGAATTATAGCTGAATTATAAAAAATAAAAACAGGGTTATTATTCTCTTTTATATATCTATCATCTTTGAAAAACTCAATTAGGTAATCAAAATGAGCACGCCAATACATTTCATCACCAAATGACTGCTTTATTAAAATACCACTATCAGCATCACTAATCTGTTTCTTATCAGTTTCAAATTTATCTGCCCATGAATTCCCCATTTTTGTCCATGTACGAGCCCATTGGCCTGGATCCCAAGCAAAACAAAAGGGCATATCTATATCTTTCCACATAAGCAGTTTTTCAGCAGGTTTTTCTAATATTTTTCTATCTTTTCCAAACCAATAATGGTAAAAACAAAAACCACTTATTCCATATTCCTTAGCCAGTTCTGCTTGTCTAACCAATGTATCCTTATCTAATAAACTATAGTAATTCCTATCATATGGAATTCTCGGCTGCTGATGGCCTTTAAATAGTGGTGTTGCACTTTTTACAGCCGTCCACTCAGTATATCCTTCTCCCCACCACTGGTCATTTTCAGGAATTTGGTGAAACTGTGGCAAATACATTGCTATGCTTCTTAATTTGTTATTCATAACATTTTTCCTTATTTATTATCATTAACAATTAGACTGGTTCGAATAACTCCACCAGCAGACGGAATTTTTAATAAATGAACAATGTTACTATAACTGTACGGCGGTTTATCCAAATAAACACCAGAAAGCATATTTAACCTAATATTTCCACTAACTTTTTTATCCAAATTATACTTGACACCTTCTCCCTCATAAAGATGTTCCGTTACTAAGATATATTTACTTTTTTGTGTTTTATTCATTATATTCAATATAGATTTATTATCTAAATGCTGAAGTACTTGCCTGATTATTATAAGGTCCCCATTTGGTAAAGTTATATCTTCCTTGGCTGCATCAACACACATAAAATTTATTAAGCTAGATGAAAACTGCTCAATATTATGTTTCACCAAAGCATCAACAACATCTATTCCAATATAATCAACCCTATAAGGCAAACTTCGAATCTTTGACAAAACCTCTTTCATTATAAAAAAGTCACCGCAACCTACTTCAACGACTTTATGTATATCATTATTAGTAATTAGACTCGTAAGTAGCTCAATATAAGGAGTAATTATTTCAACATCATGTGAACCACTTCCAGAATAAAAATTATCATCACCTGTTCCCCATTCATGTTCTGAATATACTTTAGTAAATACCTTTCTAATATCATTATTATCGCCAAGTTCATTATAATATGTATATTTTATATTCTTTGATGATAGTTGCGTAACAATACTTTTTACAATTTTAGGAACAGATGAACATATTATAACTTCAACATCATCCGCTATACCACATAATTCATCAAAGCTGATTACCTTCTTTCCCTTAATATAGGTACCATGCAATTTAGTGTTATTATCACAAAATGCCAACACATCTTCATATTTATATGACTCAAGAACTCTTTGCCCCACTTTTCCTGCACCAAATAAAACTTTTTTTCGCATTACATTCTTTCTCCCACCATGTTATCAAGTCAATCTACCAATGATGATATCATCAATATCTTTGCAGTTAGGTGCGTCTTGTTTACGCGGTAACTTTATTTCCTCATCTATAAAGTTGTATTTCTCTTTATTAGCAAATGTCACCTCAATGGCATTTCCATAAGGTCTCTCATTAAACCAATAAACATCACCACAATTATTAATATGATAATGCACTGGTTGATGTAATTTAATAATTTTTTCTAATACATCATTATATCTTGATAACTTTTCTAAATCATGCAAATCGTGGAACTCCACAACAATCTGCTTAAATTGTTTTAGAATATCAGTTGAAATATTACAGAACACATCCCATTCTGCACCTTCAACATCTATTTTTAATATCATTTTTTTATTATTCTCATGTTGATTATTTTTTATAAAGGTAGCCAACTTTTTTAATTTTTCACCTTCTTCAAAACCAGTAATCCCCGCTTTAAAAAAGTGAAACGTTTCCTGCTCGTAAGGTAATGCATCAATAGTATGATCATACATATATACTTCATAACCACGGCTTGCCATGTCATCATCCCATGAAACATCATCGCTTATTCCAAATGAATATGCTACTCCACCTGGCAAATCATCCAGCATAACATAGCCTCCATCATTTGCTGCTCCGACACGAACAAATTCATACCCATTAACTTTTTTCAGTTTCAATAAATCATAAAAACGATTAATTTCTTTTCTTATATTATCATTAAATAAACACAACTCTTTTTTTTCATTTCTAGGGCACCACGACGGTGAAAAATTTATTGCTTGTGGTTTATCATTAATAATATATTTTGTTTCAATACCGTACCCAAGCAATTTCTCGGTTATTTCTTTTCTTATACTTTCTGATAATATACCAATTACAAAGAAAGACTCCTTATTATTTTCTATAAATTCTTTTTCATTTGTAACCGAATATGTATCTACCCAAAGAATTTTTTTAGCATAATTAGTAGTGGTTAATTCCTTAAAAAATTGAGTACCAATACTTCCCTTTCCCCAAATAATCACCCTCTGGCCTTGTGGAATTTTAGAAAAAGGAAACATATATACCCTTGCATAAGTTGATTTTTCCAATATTAACGACCTCCATTCTGAATTAATAAGTACCCACTAACCTCTTTGACAAATATTCACTTAACGCTTTAAACACAATTGCAGGAGTAATACTGTACATACATTCAGGTTCTTCCATCCCCCTATAACATTCATACATATTATCTACGAGCCAGTAACAATTATGACATTTTCCGGCCTGAATATTTATATTATCTGGATAGCTATAAAATTTGATTGGAGTAGGTCCAAAAAGCACTATACAACGAGTCCCCAACTGTGTCGCTAAATGGACCAAACCGCCTTCACAATCTATGTGAATTAATGAGTTTTTCAAAATATATTTTACTATTTCTAAGTCGTACCCCAATACATATTTATCACAGCCTGCTAATTGGGGAAAATTGGCTCCACCGACCTGTACAACCTTAACTTTGCCAAACCTGTCATGAATCATTTTTATCAATTTCTCATTATATTCTTTAGGCCATACTTTTGCTTGCTTTATATTTCTCCCCCAACCATAATTAATAGTCAAATATGGACCATCACATAATTGAATTGCCACATCATTATAATCACTATTTAACGGAATGACAGTATGATAATCCTGTATATCAAATCCAGGATATCTATTATATGCCGTATACCGCCATACCCCCTCTTTTTCACATCTGGCAAAAAAAATAGATTGCATTTTTCCTGTCATCAACATACCATTTTGAGCATTGATTGACTTTATTTCTATTATCCAATCAAGTATTTGTGGATATCTTTTCAAATCTTTGGTATCGTATTTCAACAATTCAAGATCAATGCCCCATAGAAATTCGAAACTATATTTTGCATCATCTGGGCAATAACAATCA
>Ga0256405_10011186_pt1 | contig 11548 bp, 9 predicted proteins | sample RumenRJG_02DNA_FD_189096 | JGI IMG/M metagenome (GOLD analysis project Ga0256405, IMG submission 189096) | Bovine rumen microbial communities from Lethbridge, Alberta, Canada - RJG_02 | ecosystem: Host-associated > Mammals > Digestive system > Stomach > Rumen | place: Canada: Alberta | collected...
GCACCTAATCCTTTATAACCCATATACCTTCTTATTCGACCACCTTCACGAGAAAGAATACTCATCTTCTTAATTTAAGCCCAATCACTTTCTATTGTTCTATTTGTTATTTTAACCTTTTCCGAAGTCTTTTCCGAAGTGGCCTTTGCGGATAAGAATAGATCAGCAATAATCAATTCAAGGATAATTCTCTGACGCTCTGGTATTTCTTTTACGCCACCTTTTACGCCACCTTTTACGCCATCTATTGGGTCATTGGGCTTTGTGAGTAGCAAGATAATTTGCTGTTGTTCAGTCACTTCCTTTAGTTCTTCTTATAGGTCATCTTTTGTATCACCTTTTACGACATCTTTTACGACATCTTTTACGACACCTTTTGGATTATTTGTCTTTTTAAGGGTGTCTTGCTCATATTGATGAAATCTGAGCTATAAGTCTATAAAACATGACTTATTGCCCAACATATTACTTGTATTGACAAGTAATCCCTCTCCCTCATCAAATATCTGCCAATGTTGATGTTTTATCTCGCGCTTTTCTCTTATATATGTTCAATCTTAATGTAAAATCAACCGTTTTATATTGAAAAAGGTTAAATCTTTCTTTTATCTCAGTTTTTTCTTGTAAATTTGCCATCAATAATTGAACAATTTATGGCAAATAATGAAAAAACAGGGACATTAAATCGCATTCGAGTTGTCCTTGCGGAACAAGAAAAGACCAATCGCTGGCTGGCAGAGAAACTTGGCAAGACTGAGCATACCATTTCTCGGTGGTGTCACAACAAGTCCCAGCCTTCGGTGGCACAGTTGAATGAGATTGCTAACGTCCTAAATGTGGACGTCCGTACTTTGATGAATTCAAATTTGTAGTTAAATATGGCTATAACATATTTATTCTCAGGGCACAGGAAGTTTAATAAATGATATATGGATAAAAAGACATTGGAATTTGTGACATATTGCATCGGAAAACTTTCTGTACTGCTTCAACTGCCACAGAAAGAAATATACAAACGGCTGAAGACATCGGGCATATTGTATGACTATATCGTACCCTCATACGATGTACTGCACACATTCAGTTCCCGGTATCTGATGGAGGATCTAACCGAGTATATGAGGGAGAAAGGAGTGCTGCCGCTTGACAAAGCTACCGACATCTTTTATAGTTCTGAAACTGCCAGCATGATAGAAGATGGTGTTGCCGATTTACATTGCCGTAGTGACAGGTGCCTGGCTGAAGAAATTTCAAGAGAATATCAAGAAAGCAAAAACGAGACAGTTGGAGATAAATCTATGAACGTAAAACATATATTAGGCATATCAGGCGCATGATTATGACGATACCACATACAGAAGGACTGTCAACCAACGCCATGAATCGCGTGTTTGACACTACAACGGCAACGTACAAATTCTATTGGCTCTTGGCGTTGCTTGATATGCACGTCAAGGAGCAGAAGGATGAGATGCTGGCTCTTGATGTGGCGGCGCGGATGGTTGCCTACGCTTGGTACCCGACCCAGTATTTCCGACTGTCGTTTGGCAAGGGCGATTCCATGTTGAAGATTATCCCCGATGTGGCTCTGTTGACGGGCATTACGGTAGATGACAGGCTCGAAGACAAGAGTGAAGCCATCTCTAATGCCATCTCGGAGGACAGGGAGGTGAAGAAGAGGGTCAAGATTTTGTTGAATAATGTCCCTTTCCGCTTTCAGAAGCCTTGGATTGACACAACCGACGATTCCGAGATGCAACGTCGCAGCCAGTCGTTTGAGAATGATTGTCTGTATTCCCTGACGGGTAGTGGCGAAGGGCTTACTGTTACCATCAATCCGCGTTGGAGCAGTTATCTGACAACCAATTATGAGGTGCTTCGCGATTTTGCTTTGTGGAACCTCACGTTATTCTTGCAGTCGAAGAATCCCAACGTACCGAACATATCCGGCAAGTTGCTTCGTCCGGAAGAACGGGAACCGCTGAACAGACAGAAGAAGTTCTGGAACAAGGTCATCGAGATAGGTGGCCCCATCCGTTGCATATACAAGGACACGCCGCTTGGAAGGAATGAGTATGACCTCGACCACTTCATTCCGTGGAGCTTCGTGTCGCATAATCAGAACTGGAACCTGATTCCTGCCGACGGCTCGTTCAACTCCTCCAAGAGCAACCGCATCCCCGACCTCGACTACTATCTCCCCAAGATGGCTAAGGTGCAGCACAAGGCGTTGCGTCTGTATATCCCACAAAGCGGGAAAAGGGACAACACTCTGGACGAGTACTATGCCTTGGGCTGTTCCCCGCAGGACTTGATGCAAATGTCCGACGAGCAGTTCCTGGATGTCTGCCGCAAGACTTTCTCCCCTCTTTGCCAAATGGCTGTCAACATGGGATTCCGAACCCTAAGCCCCCAATAACTATGGAACCAGAGAAGATAAACCATCCCTACCTCACGGCCATCAAGCGCACGGATTTCTCTGTGCCTACGCGATACCTCATGCAGCACAATCTGTTGAAGGGGAAGATTCTCGACTTCGGATGCGGTTTCGGTTTCGATACCGACGAACTTAGGAAGCAGGGCTTCGACATCATCGGCTACGATTACTACTACCGCCCCGACTTCCCCGAGGGCAAGTTCGACACCATCTTCTGCAACTATGTTCTGAACGTCTTGGAACCCTACGCCCAAGCCGAGGTGCTGATGAATGTTGCCAACCTGCTTTCCCCTAAGGGGACGGCCTACTTTGCGGTACGTCGTGACCTGACGGAAGAGGGCTTCCGGCTCCACGCCATCCACAAGCAATACACTTACCAATGTAACGTAAAATTGCCGTACAAGAGCCTCGTCAGCAACAAAAGCTACGAACTTTACCAGTACAACCATTTCAACAAGCTGCCGCGCGTGGAAGGCGAGAAGTGTCCTTTCTGTCGTCTTTCCCGCCGAGTGGAAATTATCTGTGAGACGGCTACTTGCGTTGCTTTCTACGACGGCTATCCCGTCTCGCCTGGTCATGCCCTCATCATCCCCAAGAGACACGTGGCTTCCTACTTCGACCTGACCAACCACGAGCGCGAGGCCATGAACGTCGTGCTGCAATATGTCAGACAGAAGATTGACGAGCGTTTCCATCCCGACGGCTTTAACGTCGGCATCAACGTGGGCGAAGCCGCCGGGCAGTCCGTCTTCCATTGCCACATGCACGTCATCCCGCGCTACAAGGGCGACGTACCCAATCCAAAAGGTGGCGTGCGTGGCGTAATTCCTAGTAAACAAAAGTATTAATACTAAATAATTGCGAACATATGGATATAATTGAATACGCATTGAGTAACTATACTGATTTTTTACATTTTGAACAATTGTGCTTAGAGGTGTTAGGCTATTATGGTTATCCCCGTATTAAAAAAGTTGGTGGATATAAAGATGATGGTGTCGATGCAATTAGTTCTGAAATATATTATGATGAGACCCAAACCAAAAGGGTATTCCAATTCACAATGCAAAAAGACACAAAGGGGAAGGTGTCAGATACAACTCGAAAGCTTGATAAGAATAAAATAGATTATGAGGAACTTATTCTTGTCACATCTCAGTTAGTTAATAATATAGATGGATTAACAAAGAAATACAGACTAGACAATGGAAAATCATTGCAAATATATGATATTTCTACTTTTGTAACAATTCTCAGTCAACATCGAGATATTTTTTTGCGTTATTTCCCAGACATAAAATCTCAAATTGAGTCTGACTTCTATAAGGAGAATATTTTTTCTGATAGTGCAGAAGACCAATTAACCATGTCTATGATTAAGAGTACATTATTGTACTCACTATCACCAGAGTTGAACACTCAATTACAGAGAAAAAATCTTTTTGACAAATCTATACTCTCTACAATTTCTTTAACAGAAGAAGGGCTGTCTATAGATGAAATTATTAATGAATTCCATACTAAATTTGGAAGAATACTTCCTGATTCTCAAATCAAAGCATCATTAGATAGACTACGAAACAAAGGACTATCTAATTTTAAAGAAGGGAAATACAAAGCTTCCAGAAAAGCTAAAGAATCAATGCTAACAGGCATTGCCCATGTAGAGCAGCGTACAAACGCCTTAATATCAGATATAATAGCTCATACTCATATTGTAGCTGATGGTATCAAATGCAGTCAAGATGATGATAAGCAAATGATGTACAATCTACAAAAAACATTAAATCTCTTTTTTAAATTTTATGGGACAGATTTAGCAATAGATGTTGATGCTATAGTTCCAGAAATGATTAGACAAGAAGAACTTACAAAACTTTTATCTAGTAACTTAAAACCAGAGTTGGCCGAATGTCTCGTGTATAGTTTTGGGTGTATTCTTGGAAAACCTACGGAAGAACAGGCATATATTATTTCTCTTTGGGCAAAAGCATTTATTGGTACACAATTGATGAAATTGGATCCTATGCTTGGAGATTTTCAAAGAAATGCTTTTAGTGATAAATCATATATTTTAGATACAGATTTCGTATTAAATTGTATGGTAAAGCATGGCAGATTTAGCGAGATTTATTCTTTCCTACTGAATGAGTTAATTAAGATGGGATGTAACATATTTATACCAGATAGTGTTGTTCAGGAAGTTATAACCCATGCGGAGTTCTCCAGAAGGAATTTCAATTATTTCAGAAATACATTTGAGGCAATTGATGAGTCCGTTGTATATGAGAAAGTTAAAAACGTTTTTGTGATAGACTATTTTGTGTCTCGATTAAATCAATCTCAAGATTACTCAGCAGAAAGTTTCTCGTCATATCTTAGTAATATTTATGAACCTTCAGCACCGCATGAATTTATGCTCGAGGTTATGCGAACAAGATTGCCTAAAGGTATAAGAATTGGCGACACGGATCTTCAACAATCTGCAGATATTAATTCTGTTGAACGTGAGGAATTAACAAAAACTATATACGACGAAACTATTAAAACGGCTAAAGCTGCATATCGAACAGATGAAGAGAATATGCAGATAGCAAAGACTGATGCTGACTTATTTTTGACCGCACGTAATTTAAATAAAGGACAACCAATTGGAAAAGACAAGACACTGCTCTATGGTAAAGCATATCTTATTACTAATTCAACGAGGTCTATTAGGTGTGCAAAAGCAAAGGGAATATTTAGTCCTGTTGTTGCGAAGCCTAACGTGCTTATTGCCCTTATTTCAGAAATAGGATTATTTGACGTTTCAAATAAAACTATTATTAATCTTTTAGGAAATCCATTCTTGGCGGAAGTCGTTGAACATAATTGGGATGGAATGAAATCACTTATAGATTCAGGTGTTGATTTAAGAGGAAAGGAATTACCTCGGCTTAAACATGATTTAAAACATGTTATTCATACCCTTTTGACTATTGATTCTTCAGAAAAGGAGTTAACGGATCCGGAAAAAAACGAAGATATGACAGTTCCACAAATGGAAGATTTAAATCAATATATTCATTATGCTAATATACTTCACAATAAAGGGTATAAATTAATACCTACTGCAGAAAAACTAATTCAAGTTTTTGAAAAGTTAAAAGAAGACCATGAAAATCAGCAAATTATTAATGATAGAATTAAAAAAGAATTAGAGAAAATTGGCAAAGGGAAACAGCGTTATTTATTACGAATTGGAAAAATAGAAACAAGCAAAACAAAACTGAAGAGAAATTAGTATTTATAGTATAAAACAGCTAAATTATTGATTAAATAAATACATTTGAGTCACCATTTTTCAGAAAATGGATTTATTAAAATATAATTAATTACTTACTCTAAGATGAACATTCAGTCAACTTTACACGGGTATAGGGTACAGTTCCTATATACTCTATATAGGATGATGCGTTCTGGTAATCTTCAGGAAGTATTTGTGCCTGAGGGAAAGGAGGATTTGGATGTTTATGTTGATGGTGTCTTAAAAGAGTGTATTCAGGTAAAATGCCATTCTGGAGTCTTGACATTCGGGGATTTGTATTCTGCGGGGAGAAAAACGTCTTTATATAGCAGGGCGATTGAATCTCTAGGTAAGAATCCGAATGTAAAAGTAAAAATAGTTTCCATCAATGGAAAGATAAGTGATGAACTTACAAATAAAGAAAAACTAAAAAGGAAACTTAAAAGTGATTCGGAGCTGAAACTGAAAGGGCGTGATGCAAAAAATCTGGCAAAGATTATAGATGCTACGGTTTTTAACGAGCAGGAAATGATTTCTGCTATTTCTTTGGAGTTGAAATCACGTTTTTCGGAGATTGATGCGATTTTAAGCATAAGACTATTGACGCAATGGATTTACGAGGCTGCAGAACAAGGAGAACGTATAACAATTGAAGACTTGGAGCAAGAGATTCGGAACATTGGTGTTTTCCAGTCTCAAATGCAAGCATTCCATCATCAACTCGGTTATGCTATTGTACCACTATTCACTGGAAATGGCTTGGCTGGTTATGATGAACAAGCGTTGTCGAATGAATTTTATGATGGCGTTTCTGCAAAGCCGGAACATATTATGGCCGGACTGGATATAGAACGCGGAGATGTTGAAAATGATGTTGAAACAGCATTTAGGAAAAGTAACATTGTAATAGTGCATGGGTTGTCTGGCGCTGGAAAAAGCACATTTGCATACAGATACATCTATGAACATGCCAGTGCAATGGCATACGAAATCAGGAATTGTAATCTAAAGAATGTGAACGATGTGTTGGCGTCGTTGTCGGCAATTGCTAATGGGCTGAGGATTCCTGCCATGTTCTATTTTGATGCCAATCCATCAAACCAAGAGTGGATTGAGGCGATTTCAGTTTTAGCTGGCAGAAAGGATGTTCGATGTCTCGTGACCATGAGGCAAGAGGATTGGAACATACAATACCCCAAAATTAGTTCTACATTTAAGTTTGAGGACATTACATTAGAATTGCACAGGGAAGAAGGAGTACGAATATATAATAAGTTTTTGGAGAAAGATGTTGTTGTTCATCGTTCATTTGAAGTTGCCTGGGAAGAGGCAGAACAATCGGGTAATATGTTGGAATTTATATATTCGCTAACCCATGGAGATACTCTTGAGAATAGGATAAAAGCGCAAATATGTCGTGAATCGGAACCGAACAAACGCCTATTGAGATATATCGGTACCACAAACTTTTTGGGAGGGTACATCAATCAGGACGGATTATTGAAGCTTTCAGGTTTGAACATGGAACAGGCTTCTTCTTCGATAGACAATCTACAGCATGAATTTTTCAGGGTTGAAGATAACGTAATCAAGGATATTCATCCTATAAGAACTAAATTTGTTGTTAAAGCGTTGTTTAACAATAAGTCATCATTTCTAAGAGGTACGGCTATGGAGATATTTGATAATATAGACATTCCCGATGGTCATCTTTATATATTACGGATGATGAAAGAATGTAGAATCACTGTAGATGAACTCATTTCAGATTTTTCAAACAAAGAACTTTCGCCGAATCAAGCTTATAGCATAGCAAGAGCCTTGTTATGGTGTGGTATTTATGATTATGAAAGGAAACACAAAAAACTGATTGACGAGTTAAACAATCAGGTCGGTTCGCTTTGGGAATATTTCTTACCTATGAACTTCACTGGTATTGATATACAAAAAAGTATGTCTGTCCTTACCAGTATTAATCCAAACTTTCCTGATATTACGGAGATACTCTCTCGGTTTAATAATCAACAAGAAATATTCTTTCATTTGGAGAGGTGGCTAAATAGCAGAAACTTCAGATTTCATCCTGCCACCCACCAAGAATGGTTCCTGCTTAGTAAGTTCTTAACACTTGTCTCATGGGTGAACAATAAAGATATTGAAATTATAGGCGCACCAGAATGTCGGACTGTCGAATTAGAGAGCTTGGATGAATGTGCTCAGATTCTTCTGGGACTGAAGAGTGCAGGACGATATGATCTCGTGTCAGATTATGAGAAACAGTTTATAATACATTTGAGAAAAGACTATAATATCGTCCGGTTTAAGAAAGAAAAGCAATTACTACAAATGATGAGTTTCATTGATTATAATGATAATTCATCCAATAGAACAGATGACTATAAAGGTTTTATTACCGAGCAAGTTAATATGCGAATAATAGATCTTTGTAGATGTGCATTCCCTGAAGTAGAAGAATATCGTTCGGAAATATTAAAAGATGATTTGATAAATCTTTTCGAGGAGATGCCGACATTAAAACAAATTGAACGCGATAATCTTCCACTCGATGAGATGCGGGAGCCAAGAATTGTGCTTTGTAATTTGTATAAGAAGGAAAATGGAATCATTAATCGTGAAGCGTATGCAAATCTCGTCTTGCAGAAAAGAAAAGATTACTTAAGAGCGAACAAAATAGTTACGTACTTCCTCGATGAGTGGCACAAAAATCCTAAAATAGCATTTAAGGGATACACGAAACTTATCCAAGAATTAGCAGAACTTGCGGATAAAACCGAATTCTCAATTCCGACATCGGAAATTAGCGAGTTCGGATATGGCCGATCACATAATCAGTTTTTAGGCATAGATAAGAGTTTGAATAAAAAGGAACTTGACGACATTTACCATTCTGTAGATAAGTATTTCATGGGCTTACGTACTTTCTTTTATCAATTTCCAAAGGCAATCGCAAATGAAGATAATTTCAAAAACACAGCTTCAGCGAATTTGTTTGATACAATGATGATGTTGCCATCATTGCAATCCAGTTTTAGGAATGTTTTTGGCAAATATGTTTCAACTGACAAACTTGAGCAAATTCAAGAAAAAGAGAATAGAAGCTTTAAATGTCTTTGGGTTGTATGGGAATCATTAAGAGATCGTCCAGACTATAATAGTGTGTCTCATTTGTTACAAAGATATGAGCAAATGAAAACGACGCTGGTAGAAAAGCTTGTTTATGCAATAAAAAAAGAATGGATGGATTGTGGTTTTAATAGTGAAAGACTTCATGTAAATGTCAATCAAAAGACAATGAAGGTGGACTATACGTTTACTAATGAAGAAGAATGTAAATATGGTTTTTACTATATTCAAATAGCGATTGGTAAAAAGGTGGCGAATTACAATTACTTCTCTTCTCAGCGGATGATTTTACAGGATGCAATAGAAAAAGTGGTAATAGAACCTCTATATCAGATGATGGATGGCTCTATTGTTTCATTGGATGGACAACATTTTGTTTGTAATATGAAGAGTTTGTTTACAAAGGCTGATGAGGTTGTGAAAGATGTTGCTTCTTTCTCCTTTGTTCCAGAACAGGTTGAAAAAGAAAAAACAATCACAGAATTGGCCGTTTTTAATCAACTGATTGCTGTTCTGAATCTTATAATTTGGACTTGTAACAAACTATCTTCTTTATATAAGCAATTGGAAGATGATGATGTAATTGCAAAAGAGATTGTTGATAAATACAGACATCTATGTGAGAAGAAGATTACAGAGACAGATATTTCCATCTTTGATAATCTTTTGGAATTGGATTTACAAGATACTTCTATTAAGAACATAATAGATAATGCAATTGAGGCAACTAAATCGTTCATGTCCTCTATTGTCTCTGATTCAACATGGTTTATGGATTCAGACCAGTTGAGGAGCGCTTTTAACCATTTGAATGACATGAAAATGTACATTCAAATGCAATTACTTTCAAGTAAACATCAAAAATGAACCATATATTTGCAAACGAAATAAGAACATGTCACTTTCAATAAATATAGAAGATTTGAGACAAACAGAATAACATGTAAGAATAATACGTTATAAAGATATGGCACTTACAATAGAAGAACTGAAAAAACTGATTCAGAGTGATGAGCACCGTCAGCTGGAGTTGAAGAAAACCACAGGTGAACTGAAGGATGGTATGCATGCCGCTTGTGCTTTCTTGAATACCGAAGGTGGTTGGCTCTTTTTTGGAATAGCTCCAACATCGCTGAAGATTCTTGGACAGCAAGTTACGGACAACACCCAACGGGAGATTGCTCAGGCTCTGAGTTATATGGAGCCTCAGGTTGATGTGCGAGTAGAGTATGTCGATGTTCCTGATCGGCCAGACCATAAGGTGATTGCTATGCACTTTGACGGATGGGCGTGGGGAATGGTGCCTTATACTTATCATGGTTGTCCTTACTACAAGGTGGAGAGTACGACGAAGGAGATGCCGCGCGACATGTACGAAGAGCGGTTGCGAAGGAGTAAGCCCGACATGTTTGCATGGGAGCGGCAACCTTCAGATTTCAAGGATATTACATCTTTGGACGAGAAACTGATACGTGGCGTTGTGCGTCTTGGTGTTGAGAGAGGCAGATTGTCCGAACTGGCTCTTACCGAACCCATCGAAGATGTGTTGAGCAAATGGAAGTTGATCACAGGTGAAAGACCTCTGAATGCAGCCACGGCACTCTTTACGAAAGATACTGGCATGTACACGCAGTTCACAATGCGTCTGGCTCGTTTCCAAGGTACTGACAAGAATGAGTTTATCGACAATCAGCGAGTGGAAGGGAACATCTTTGTGCTGCTCAACGAGGCCATGAACTTCTTCCGCAAGCACTTGAATATGCACGGTAAGATTGTCGGACTGGTCCGTGATGAATATCTGGAGGTACCTGCCGAAGCTTTGCGTGAGGCGGTCTTGAATGCCCTTTGTCATCGCCAGTACGAACGGTATAACCTGACAATTGGCATCGCCATCTACGATGACCGTATCGAAATCGAGAATCCTGGCATATTGCCTCCGCAGATTACACCCGAAAACATCCATCAACCTCACATATCATACCCATACAATCCTCTAATAGCTAATGTGTTGTATAGTACAACCTATATTGAGAACTGGGGTTCAGGTGTGAAGCGCATCATGGAGGCTTGCCAAAAGAGAGGTGTAGCAGCACCTACTTGGAGTATCAATGGCGGTTTTGTTGTGGTAACATTCATGAGACCGGCAAAGGGTGATATTCAAGGTGTCCCTCAAGGTGTCCCTCAAGATGTCCCTCAAGGTGTCCCTCAAGATAAAGAACTTGATGATTGGATAGAGAAACAAATCCGAAACAATCCTCAAATATCAACAGAAGATCTGGCCAAATTGAGTAACCGAAGTTCAAAAACCATAAAACGCCACCTTGCCAAAATGCCACATATCCGTTATGTGGGTAGTGGCTATAGTGGTCATTGGGAAGTACTTGACAAAGAATAAAGCCACCGTCGCGAAATGCGACAGTGGCTTCAACGTTTGTCTATATTAGACAAGACTCAATTAGCACTTCAACCACTGAAGGATCAATTGAAAAAGACACCAGAGTGAATATAGCGAGGTGAAATACGTAATGCCTGCCCACCACCAGAATACTTTGGGTGGCAGGTATACCCCTTTGCCCGACTTTATGAAGGATTGCATTTCTTCATTCTGATTACGAATTTGTTGTAACATCATCCTTCTATGGTTGGCAAGAAGTGTGGTCTCTGCCTTGATTAGTTCCTCT
>Ga0256405_10011187_pt1 | contig 11548 bp, 11 predicted proteins | sample RumenRJG_02DNA_FD_189096 | JGI IMG/M metagenome (GOLD analysis project Ga0256405, IMG submission 189096) | Bovine rumen microbial communities from Lethbridge, Alberta, Canada - RJG_02 | ecosystem: Host-associated > Mammals > Digestive system > Stomach > Rumen | place: Canada: Alberta...
TTAACGCCGATGTGTTTCTATGTATCGTTGTATTATATTTTTGAAGATACATTGCAACCTCTTGCCGATTATTATGTGCAGAAATTTTCAGTAGGATTGAATTTCAAAGTCACTCATAATGAGTTGATTTGTTTTGGTACACATCTTTTGCTTGTACTTATAGCGAGTGTTATAATTAGTCAGGAATATCCGAAATACAATTTGTTTGAAAGTCGTACTTATCGGCTTTTCTTTATATTGTTTTTGTTAATTCTTATTATAACATTAACACCGTTTTTCGGAATTCAGACCTTCAAGATGTTGTTGATGCCGGTTACAATGCTTTATGTAACAGTTTTTTTCAATATGAAGCAAGGTTTGTTTTCAGAGATATTTTTTGCGATATTTATTTTATCAAATATCGGAATGCAGATTTTATGGTACATGATGTAGAAAAAAGATGTAACTTTGCGGTCGCTATACACAGATTTTTTATTGAATCATGGAATTTACTGTTACAGAAATTGCAAACACAGTTAACGCCTTGTCAAAAATAGGGCCGGAAAATCTTATCGGCAGGCGTATAATAATAAGGTCGGCATGTACAGCTGCATTGCCGGACTCGGTATTTTTTGATTTTAGAAAATTCAAAGATCCTGCTAATCCGATTGAACGGATGTATGCTTTGGGTGTAAGAATATTTGTAGTTAACACCTTGCCAGAAAACTACAGTGACTATCCTGATGCAGCATTTCTTATAGTAGCATCGGTATCGCAGGCTATCAATCAGTATATAATTGCAACATTCCGAAATTTTGGCGGTAGAGTAATTGCAGTTCCAAACCGCGAAGGTACTTGCTCAGTAAAAGATTGGATGTATTCGTTGTTGAAACCTGATTTCAAGGTTTTTACAACATTGCGTTATATTGACGAACTCGATTTTTTGGAAAATGTTTCTAATATCACTAACGGTTTTGATGTAGCCATCCTCCAGATTCCGGACAAATATTGTTTTCCGTCGATTTCTACAATCGAGAAGATGGATAATGTGATTTTCAGTGACGACGAGTTCGATTTTGTTTACTCTTTTACAGAAACTTACGGCGAAGTAACTGTCAACGAAATGGAAAATAAAAAATCGTACAAAGTACGAATTCCGTTTTGTGACAATATTCATGCAGAGGATGCGGCTCATTGCTTATGCTATTTAGTAAAAAGCGGTTTGTTTAATCCTGAGGTTCACAACCGTGTATTCCTAAGCTTGTCAACACCCGACGACCAAATAAAAATGCGGGATGCTGAAGATTGTATGGGTATAATTTCATTGTTTTCAACGGCTAACAATATCTATTCAATATCCAAGACATTTGATTTTCTTGCACGTCAGCATCAGTTCAACGGTCGCACGGCAGTGATAATGAATCCGGATTTTGAGGATTTAACAGCGGATGAGTTTTTCGCAGAATTGTTTTTCCTTGCCAAAAGTGCTGGTATCAACAAGATAGTTTTTATTGGATATTACGCGCAAATACCTCACAACGACGATATTAAGATTACAAAATACGATACTGTACAGGATTTTATTGATAATTTCAATGTGTTGGAATATCAGAACCGTGGAATTATTTTCAAGGGTAGTAAGTACGATGATTTTGCAGATATATTTGATTTTTTTAATATCGGAAATCATGATACAGTTTTGGAAGTGAGTCTTACTGCGCTAAAACACAATCTTAATTATTATCGTTCGTTGTTGAAACCACAAACCAAGATGGTAGCAATGGTAAAAGCCAATTGTTATGGATCAGGTTCGTACCAATTGGCGAATACGCTTCAGAACAATGGAGTTGATTATCTTTGTGTTGCGTTTGCAGAGGAGGGTATTGCTCTTCGACGTCGTAATATTACAATGCCTATTTTGGTAATGAATTATGATTTGCGAAATTATAAACAGCTTGCAAATTACCGACTTGAGCCGGTATTATTCTCAACCGAGCGTACCAAAAATTTTATCGAAATACTTCGCAATCGTAATATTAAAAATTATCCTGTTCATATAAAACTTGATACCGGTATGCACCGTTCAGGATTTATGGAGAGTGAACTTGATGATTTTTGTCAGTTGTACAATTCAAATAAAGATATAATTGACATCAAGTCGATGTTTACTCACTTTGTAGCTGCTGACGACGAGTCAGAAGATGCGTTTTCTGTACTTCAAACCGAGCGTTTTACAAAAATGGCAGATTATATTTGCGAAAAAACAGGTGTAAAACCGTTAAGACATATTTGTAATTCGGTTGGTATTGAACGACTTACACAATATCAGTTTGACATGGTTCGTCTTGGTATCGGACTTTATGGTGTGGCATATCAAGCAACCGACCAATTGATGGGAATTTCAAAATGGAAAACTAACATCGTACAAATCAAGCACATCCCGCCGACCGAAACTGTGGGTTACAACAGGAGAGGACATGTAACATGTGAGTCGCGCATTGCATTGATTCCGGTAGGATATGCCGACGGTCTTAACCGTAAATTTGGTAACGGCAATCTTTTTGTGGAAATCAACGGACGTCGCGCTCCAATTATTGGTAATATTTGTATGGATATGTGTATGATAAATATCACCGGAATAGATTGCAAAGTAGGAGATGATGTTGTGATTTTTGGTAGCAATCTCAAACTTATAGAAATGGCAAATGCTATCGGAACTATTCCATACGAAATTCTTACCGGAATTAATCAACGTGTAAAACGTGTGTATGTTGAATAAAACTAAAAAAGTTCCCGGCAATATTACTGGGAACTTTTTTTATATAATAGATTTTTAATCATTTATAGCTTTTCGATATCATCAACGGATAGTTGAGTTAAATCGGCAATAGTTTGGATATCAAATCCTTTAGCTTTCATACGTTTAGCGGTTTCAATTGCATTTTGTTGAGCACCTTCTGCACGACCTTGTTGCAATCCTTGTTCTTTGCCTTTTCCAAAAAACCTTGTTTTCGGCATCGTTCATGGCATTGGTTATATTCCAAAGGTTATGTAAACTTTCCTCGTAATCGGTAAAATTGAATCCTAAATCTGTATATGGGTTAAGATATTTTGACATAATTTTTTTCTCGATTTAGTTCAAACGTAAAATTAATAAAGATTTTTGAGAGTAGAAAAATCAATTCGCAAAACATTCTTACTTTGGCAACAAGTTTTGTTTACAAACGTCCTTCGCATCCGGAAAAATATCCTCCACTTCTTTGGCTGTGTAAATTCTGTAACCCATTGTATATCCGTAATACGATATTTTTGACCAATTCTCTGATGTGTTTATGTCATCACTACATACAAAATATTTGGACAAATAAGCATTTTTATATATTAATAGTGTATCCGGAACTTCAAAACCTTTACAACTATAACTTATTGTTTTATCATTTTCAAAAATATCTTTAAACTGTAATTTTACTTCATTCGAATCTCTACTTACAACTTTTGATTTATATACAAAATATAAAGTATTATTATAAAGAGGTGATTCTAACATCAAAACTGATTTATATTCATAAAGTTCAGGATACCAACGCTCTAATGTAGTATGTTCATATATTCTATCCATTTCGTAATAATAATATGCATCCTCACAACTATTAGCAAATTGTTCGGTTACATTTAGAATTGTGTACGTAGAATCCCGCTTGACATTGCGAAATAACAAAATTTTGTTTCTTCTTTTTATTTTACTGCTATCAAAAAGCTCCCAATGGTTAATACCACATATATCTGTAAACGAAACTGTTACAATACTGGAATCACCTTCGGAATACTCAGTATCTGCTCTATATACTATATTAACGCCTTCTTTATTAAGAATATAATCGCTATTTGCAGGATAAATAAATTTTTTATAATATTTTATCGGTGCATTATATTTGTTTATACATTCTGTAATTTTAACGGATAAATCCGGATATGAACATGGCTTGTTACTTTCATCGTGCATCAACAACTGATTGCCTTCAGAGAGTATTTGCATTAAAGAATCTGAAATTTCTTTGGTTTTCAAACTAATACAATTCTCTCCATTATAATCAGATTTTAAAGTTATAACCATTCGATTAGTTTCTTTCTTGATATCCTCAATTGTAGCGATATAATAAATACCATTTCTACTTGGTGGTCTGTCAACAAAAAAATATTTAATTTCATGATAAATAAATGTTGTTTTTCCTCTCTTAATTCCATCGGCATGTCCAACTGAAAAAATTGCAAATATATAAGCAAATAAAACATATTTATATTTTTCATCCCCAATAGAATATTTTATGATAAATAAATAATAAGCCAATGGTAAATACAAAGAAATAACAATATATAAAAAAGAATGAACAAAAGAAAAAACATATTTATCAAACGTTCCAAATACATAATAATATTGGTAATATGTTAATCCCAACATAGTAAACAATAATACATCAGTAAAAAAAGTATATTTATATACTCTTTCATAAAGTCTAAACACTCGAAATACTACAGATATCAATATGATAATCGGAAATATAATCGCAGAAGTATTGTATATTATTGTATAATATAATGCAGTAAAATTCATAATTATTTCTCTACTGTATAATTTATGACTTCATTAAATGAATTAATACAAATACAAAATATAGATTCAGCAAAAATCATCGCCAAACCTTCTTGATTGAATGGTACTTGTGCTGCCAATCCCTGAATAACAAAAGTAATAGAATTTTTTGTGATTTAGAAGATCAAAATAAGGTATCAGCAGGTTGAAGTATTTTTTGCCGGAGGGCGGTGTAGATAAAAAAAGCCGCTTTCGTGAATATTGAAAGCGGCTTTTTATTGGTCTGAAAAGATTAATTTTCAGGCTGTGAATTTTGTTGAGGAACAATCAAATTGTTGTTTGGTTGTTGTGGAACAGTTGTTTGGTTGAGTTTTTCACCAACATCAGATTTAGTAACAGTAGCTCTGTTACCATCGCTAAGGCTGGCGATAATGCTCAATACACAAATAGCGATTACCAATCCCCAAGTGTATTTTTCAAGTTTGCTTTTCTGTTCTGCCACGCCGCCGAATTGGGTTCCTGCGCTGAGGTTTGATGCTAAGCCACCGCCTTTGCTGTTTTGTACTAATACTATGAGTATCAACAATACGGCTGCTATTACGATTAATACTATTAAAGTTGTATACATGATTTATTTATTGATTATTTTTCAGTTTTTTAATCTCTTCGATTTTTGCCACAAAGTAATCACTTTTTTCTGGATATTTCAAATTTAATTTTTCGTAGCTTGCGATTGCTTTGTCGAAAAGTTTTTGTTGAATATACAGTTTTGCAAGTTTTTCAGAGTAAAGTTCAGGTTGTTTTACAGAATCTTGACCCAAATCACCGGCTTTTACTTCCTTGTTGCGATCCATGTGAGGATTTTCTTCAAGGAATTTGTCTACGAGATTTTTTTCACTTTCCGGTTTTTCTTCTTTTGTCTCTGTAGTAGTTGTAGTTGTGGTTGAAGATTCTTCTTGTTTTTCTTTCGCTTTGTAGCTGTTGAGACGTGCCATTAATTTTTCTGCGGCAGTCATCGGTTTCGATTCTTCAGCAGGTTTTTCTTCTGTAACGGTTTCTGTTGTAACAGTGGTAGTTGTAACAGTAGTAACAGTTTCAGATGCTTTCTTGGCTTCGTCTTCAGCTTTTTTCTTAGCAGCTTCGGCTTCTTCCAAAGCTTTTTTAGCAGCGGCAGCTTCAGCTGCTTCTTTTTCAGCTTTCTGACGAGCTTCTTCTGCTTCTTTTCTTGCCTTTTCGGCTTCTTCTTCCGCTTTCTTTTTAGCAGCTGCAATTTCAGCTGCTTCTTTTTCAGCTTTTTCTTTAGCCGCTTGAGCTTCAGCCTCAGCTTTTCTCTTGGCTTCTTCGGCTTCTCTTAATTTTCTTTCTGCCTCAGCTTTAGCTTCTTCTGCTTCCTGAGCTTCTTTGAGAGCCTTTTGTTTAGCGGCTTCGGCTTCTTCTGCTAATTTTTTGTTGTATTCTTCTTTCTCTTTTTTCAGAGAAGCTATTTTGTCGAGGATTGTACTGCTTGATGCAGCTACAGTAGCAGCAGTGGCTTTGTTGTCCTCGGTTTTGGTTTCTGTAGTTACGGTTGTTGTAGTGGTAGTGGTTGTTGTAGTTTGTTCTTTCGGTTTCGCAGATGCAGAATCCGAAGATTTTTGATTAACTATAACAGCCTGATTTATATTGACATCTGATGCAAATTGTGAAGCAGCAGATTTTATAGTTCCGTCTTCTTGAACGTTTGTAGCCACGGTTTCGTAATTGCTTTCTTCGCGGATATCAAAGAAATCTTTTACGAGATTTTCGTGATTTGCTTTGCGTTCATCGTCAGTTACCTTTTTGGGCGCAACTCCCGGATTTTTAATTAATTCGGTTTTTATAGTTTTTGTAGTAGCAGTGTTTCTGCTTTTTCAGATGTGTTTTCTGTAGTAACGGTTGTTGTTGCAACATCGTTGGTTGTATTTGCATCTTTTTCAACAATTTTTCCTTCGTTAACAGGTTTTGTAGTAGTGATTTCTACCTTTGTATTGTCTTTGAGCAAATTATAAAGTCTTGATCTGTCGGCAATATACAAAGCCTCGGTTGGCAATTTTTCTTTTACCAACTTAGTGTTGATTTTTTTCAAGGCTTGCAAATAGAGCAAATGCGCAGTTTGAAAATATGGAAACTGTTTGATAAGTTGTTCCAACTCTACTACTGAGCTGTCAGTCATCTGATCAGGCTCTTGCAAATATTTGAAAAATTGTTTTGGTGTCATAGTCAGTTGATTTTTGTTTATATTTCCTTATATTTCGTTTTTTATAGTTGCATTCTATTTTTTTGTTGTACTGATTGTTACCAGTTAACAACAGAATCATTAAAGATGTCGTCGATCAATTGTTCTACAATTTCTTCTACGAGCGATGATTCCACTGTAGCAAATGATTGAGATACATCGTAATCAGCATATCTCGAATACTCTTTGCTGAAATCGTTTTCGGGAGCTGTTTCGTTTGTAAAAATTACTTTCAGTTTGATAGTCAAACGGTTGTAACTTGCAGTTTCTCCCGATTTGATACCTACCGCTGTAATTGTGTATCCGGTAATTGTACCTTCAAAATGAAGGTCGCCACCTGATTTTATCAATGTTAGCGGAGTCTGACTCATAAATTTGTCTTTGAGATTCTCGGTAATTGTATTACTGAGAGATGCATTTACGTATGTAGAACGGTTTTGAAAGTAATCGATACTTACAGTTTTTGCTGTACCGTACGATGCTCCCGTAAATGAGTAAATGCCGCAAGACTGAGCCAAAGTCATAAACGTCATCAATAATAAGGTGTATAACTTCAGTTTTTTCATTTGCTGAGATTATATTCTTTTAGTTTTCTATACAAAGTTCGTTCAGAAATACCGAGTTCCTGAGCGGCGGCTTTGCGTTTTCCGTTGTGTTTTTCCAAAGCTTTTTTTATCAATGTGTATTCAGAATCCATGAGCGACAAGTTGTCTTCCACATATTCTTCAGTATCAATCACATTGTTGTTGTCATGAAGCTCCGAATTATGATGTATATCGGTATTGGTATGTATAATTGTACCATTGCCGTATTCATCGGTTTCGTTGAAATAAGCAGTTCTTGTTTTTGGTTCCTGAGCAACAATTCCGCCGTTGAGTAGTTGTTGAATATCTTTTCTCATGGCGGCGATATCGTTTTTCATATCGAGCAACACTTTGTACAACAATTCTCTTTCCGCTTTCCAATCGTTTGGAGTATTTGCGGGAGTATTGTCGATATGTTTGGGTTCTTCTGTATAGATTGCCGGATGTTTTTCTTCTTGAAAATCAGGAAGATATTTTTTTACAATCTCACCTGTAATCGACCTTTGCTCTTCTATGATTGAAATTTGTTCAGTAACATTTCTTAGTTGTCTGACATTTCCTGGCCAACGGTAGGAGAGGAGTACAGATTGAGCCGATTCCTCAAGTCTTACTGTCGGCATTTGGTATTTGTCAGCAAAATCAGCTGCGAACTTTCTGAACAGCAATATTATATCGTTGCCTCTGTTTCTCAAAGGCGGGATATTTATTTGTACAGAATTCAAACGGTAATACAAATCTTCGCGAAATTTGCCTTCTTTTACGGCTTTAGCTACATTTACATTTGTAGCGGCCACCACTCTTACGTCTGTTTTCTGAACTTTGCTGGATCCTACTTTCATAAATTCTTTGCTCTCCAAAATTCTCAGGAGTCTTACTTGAGTGCTTAGCGGCAATTCTGCCACTTCGTCAAGGAATATTGTTCCGTGGTCTGCTACTTCAAAATATCCTTTTCTCATCTCGTTGGCACCGGTAAATGAGCCTTTTTCGTGTCCGAACAGTTCGCTGTCGATAGTTCCTTCCGGTATTGCACCGCAGTTTACTGCTATATACGGACCGTGTTTTCTTGCGCTCATTGCATGAATCACTTGTGGGATATGCTCTTTGCCCGCGCCTGATTCACCGATTACTAGCACTGAGATGTCGGTAGGAGCAACTTGCATTGCGATGTCCAAAGCTCTGTTGAGCTCATCGTTGTTGCCGATAATTCCAAATCGCTGCTTAATGCTCTGTAGTTCCATTATAAATATCTGATTATGCTATTTTTCAAAGGTACAAAAATAATCAATTATTCGAATATAAATAAAATATTTTGAAAAAAAAATTAGAATTACAATTCCCGTTGCTTTAGGTAGATTATACTTCTATGCAAAATTATTATTTCGATTACAGTTTCGTACATCAAACCTTCCACGGCTTCGTAATTTTTTTGTTCGTAAGTGTATTCTATTTGTGTGGTATCTTGAGGATTTTTATGTTCTTGTTTCAAATATACCAATGCTCTTTCGTCCATCGGGAGAGTTTCCAATGTTACTTCGTGATTTACAACTACATTAAGATTGTTTCCGAATCTCTTGTGTCGAATGGCGTATTCTGCCGCATCGTTGCCGGAAAGTACTTTTACACGGTCGAATGTTACCATCAGTTTCCCGTCGCAACGCATTGTACGTTTGAAAGTTGCGATTGTGGTATCCGGTGTGTTGCGTTTTTTGTTGACAGAATCGGCATGTATCGAATCTTTGATACGTTGTTTTTCGTGTTCTTCTTCAATATCGGTTTTGGTTCTGAAACATGCGCTTAGTCCGAGTAAGGCTATTATTAGTATTATAATATTTTTCATAATTAAGATGTTAACATACAGATACAACAAAAACGTCCTACAATATTTAAAATTGCAGGACGTTTGATAAAAAACAATAATCCCGACTTTGATTTAAGTCTATGTGATTTTTTATTTTTTTTCTTAGAAAAAATCAGCTAATTATTAGAATTAGTCGTTTTCTTCGAGTTTGAAGATATCTTCTAATTGTACTTTGAAATATCTTGCAATCTTGAGTGCCAAAACTGTATTTGGAGTGAATTTGCCGGTTTCAATAGCATGAATTGTTTGTCTTGAAACATCCACTCTTTCTGCTAATTCTGCTTGAGTGATTTTTTTCTTAGCTCTTTCAACTCTGATTGTGTTCTCCATAATGTTCAAAAATTTTAAAAATTACTGTTATTTATTTTTTGCAAACTAATGCTTTATCTATCCCGAAATTTTGACAAAAAGTATACCAATATTACATCGTTCTGTTAACATTTTTCGACTTTATTGCAATATACATCAGCAAAATATCAATTTTAACGTTTTTTCTATTTCTGTAAAGTCATTTATAGTAAACTTTTCTTTCTGAAGTATTGAATCTTGCGACAATCTTGCAATAAAATGTATACCCGTATTTTTTGCGGCATCGCGGTCTGTTGTGGCATCGCCTATAAATAGTGCGTCTTCTTTTGAGATGTTGTATTCTGACAACACCTTATTAATATGTGTTTCTTTGGTATCAGGTGAGCCGAGTACGCTTTTGAAATATTTGTTGAGATGTTTTTTCTCAACAATTCGTCTCATCTCGTCCTGAGGTGTGCCGGAAGAAACAAAAAACAATATTTGATCGCAATATTTTGCCAAAAACTGTTTGCATCCTTTGGTAAGTTCTGCTTTTACAACATTTTCTTCCACCATGGAAGTGAAATTTTTACACATCTCTTCGTGTTCTTCTTTTGTGATTTCACGACCTAAATACATCTTGTGCAGTATCGGAAATAGTTTTACTCTTGAAACGCCGCCATGCATCAAATGATAATCCAATGCTTTTTGAGCTATTTCTGGGCCGAATTTGATGTACGAATTGTAATAAGCTTGATTCTTAATTTCGCAGCTTTCGCATATTACTCCGTCAAAGTCTAAAAATATTACTTTAGGTAGTCTCATAAAAGTTGAAATTTTTATAAATGCAAATGTAATAAATTAAATCTTACTTCAATGTTTTTTTTATTTTTTTTTTAATAATTTTTTAATAGCTTTGCGGTGTTTTTAACGCTCGCTTACTAATTTGAGCTAATTATCTGAAAATTAATATGAAAGAGAAATTTAGGGAGTTCGTTCCCCACATTATCGTTGTTTTGGCATTTATATTAATAAGTGTCGTTTACTTTTACCCTGAGTTAGACGGTCAGTCTTTGGCTCAGATGGATAATATCCATGCGGAGGGCATGGCGCATGAAATCAATCAGTATGAAAGTCAGTCTGGTGAGTATTCTGCTTGGACAAATTCGATGTTTGGCGGAATGCCGGCGTATCAAATCAAATCGCCGGAAAATTTCAACATCCATTTGATGTTGCAGAGATTTTTACATCTTTTCTTGCCGTATTCTACTATGGCAGTGTTCTTTGCATATCTTTTGGGTTTCTATGTATTGCTTATCAGTCTTGATTTCAAAAAAGGCATTGCAGTGATAGGCGCATTGGCGTTTGCGTTGTCGAGCTACAATATTATAATTATTGCAGCCGGTCATATTACAAAATGTTACGCAATAGCATACATGGCTCCCGTACTTGCCGGTACTATCTACTGTTTCAATAGAAAATATATTCCGGGATTTTTTATCTTGGCATTTTCGCTCGGTATCGAGATTGCGTGCAACCACACTCAGATTCTCTATTACCTCGCTATTATGTGCGGTCTTTATGTTATTTACAAATTTGTTTTGTATTACCGTACCAAACAAGATAATCCTGAATGGTTGAAAACTTTTGGCAAGGCATCGGCTTTTGCTGCTATTGCAATTGTTTTTGCAGTTTTGCCGAATATCACAAACCTTTGGACAACTTACGAATACAGTAAATATTCTACACGTTCGCAATCAGAACTTACATCCAAAAGTTCGGTTTCTACAGGTCTTGACAAAGATTATGCATTAGCTTGGTCTTACGGAAAAGTAGAAAGTTTCAACCTCTTGATTCCGGATCTTAAAGGTGGTGCATCTGCACAAATCGGTCGTGATGAAAACGCGTTGAAATCTATTAAAGATCAAAATATCGCACAAGTAGTTAGCGACCAGAGCCGTTATTGGGGTGACCAACCGTTTACTTCGGGTCCG
>Ga0256405_10011190_pt1 | contig 11546 bp, 2 predicted proteins | sample RumenRJG_02DNA_FD_189096 | JGI IMG/M metagenome (GOLD analysis project Ga0256405, IMG submission 189096) | Bovine rumen microbial communities from Lethbridge, Alberta, Canada - RJG_02 | ecosystem: Host-associated > Mammals > Digestive system > Stomach > Rumen | place: Canada: Alberta | collected...
TATCCAACTATTATTATCCCATAAACACTGTACTGTATACTCTCCTCCTTCAGAAGATAAGTATAGGGTATATGGTTCTGATACTGCATTATTCAAATTATGAAATGTCAAAGAATAAACTCTTGTTTCTTGCCCAAGATTAAATGTGGTTTCCTCCCCCAATTCCAATTCCGTGACAGAATCCACCATGTCAGTAATAATAATTGCTGCAGAATCATATACATTCCCTGATTCATCAGTAATATCCAAGTAATACTCTCCACTTGGAAGGATACTCCTAGCTGATACATATTCGCCCTTATTAGACATTCTGAGATAAAGAATCTCCCCATTACTTAACTGAAAGAAAGAAGTCTCTATCCCATCAACCATCATACTGTTTTCCCAATCAACAAGTTCAATATCTGCATTTTCATAAGCAGCATATGCATAATGTTGATCAACAAGAAATTCAAACGGAGTTCCTTCCCAATTTGAAGTAATAAATTCTATCCTATCAATCATATCTGAGGATTGTGATTTTAGAACTTCTTCTGCAGTCCCTTCTTCTGCAAAAAAATCCGAATAGAACGCATAATTCCCCTCAGTAGTTTCAAGTTCCTTCTCATCATATCGCTGAGTATTATTATAAGTATCTATATTAATTATGCCTTCCGCAGAATCGTCCTCAACCAGTTCCACATGTGATGAATCTTGAGTATAAATGACACCCTCAGAATTTTCCCCCTCTTTTAAAAGAGGTTCAGATGCCTGAATCAAGCTATAACTAAATAAGCAGCTAAATATGCATAATATGAAGAGTATTCTTGCCTTTTTCATCAGATCCTCCCAACAATCTTAATGCAAAGATATCCTTTCGCGCCTTATCATTCTCTTAGAATGGGTAAAGTAATATAGTTTTCTATCTAATTCCACCGCCGCCAGTATACTTTGCTTGTTCAGGAATCCGTTCTACACCTGAAAACAGCCACATTAAATAAGACTCCATTATATGTGCATCGGTAATCTTTGGTGATACTAATACATCACGTACTAACATTGCGTTAGCAAGAATAAATGGTTTTCCAAATGTGCATGCCTTCGCAAGTTCAACCACACCTAAAGGCATCATATCACTCATCGCATATCCAATCCCTCCCTGAGCCCACTCATAAGGAATAAGGGTGTCTATGCTGAAAGGTCCGATTAACCCTGTTGACTCTTTTATCTTATAATACTTTCGATTATTAAATTCCTCACGGGAGGCAGCAATATCTGTAAATGCATTTATAAGATTCATCATTTCCTTAGTAGTATATCCTTCATATTCCTTGGAAAAACAAGCAAAAAACTTACTCTTCATAACCTGTCGATAGCTTGAATTAAACTCCAAGTTTTGACCATACCTTTTAAAACCCCACTTTTCCGGAGCAACCTGTGGAACAAAATCATCTGGACTAATCACATTAATAATATTGTCATGTATCCCTGATAGATCGGTCTCATTGTAAATATATCTTGGAGTTGCAAAACCATATGCATAAACGTTTTTGTCATCTCCAAGATTTATGGAAACAATATTCGTTAATGCACCACCTCTGCTATGTCCAGTAATCCAATATTTCACAGAATCATATTTATCTTTTTTGAAGTAGTCTTTTTTATACTTCTTAATAAGTTTCAGTATTTCATTGGCAGCAGAGTTGAAGCCACTATGGTAGTTTTGAGCTCCAACATTGAAATTACTAACCCATTCATAACCGCCATCACTATATCCGCTAATGAACACGCCTATTAGCAAATCTTTATTCCCATCGTTGTTTATTATTTCACGTTTGCCAATATAAACATATCCATGGTTATAGTTTATTGCATTACTATGACCATCAGCCTTCCCATTCTCTGAGAACATTGCTGTTGTGTGATCAAATCCACATTCTTCTAGCATCACCAATGGATTGTCTACTGTTTGAAAAAGACGTCCTTCTGCTTGATAATATGTTGAATATGCCCCTAATGCTGAGAGCATCATCAATCCATCTTGAACTGTAGATGAATCGGTATAAAAATAATCTTGATCAAATACTGCTCTAAAAGTTCTACCCCATGAAGAGATAATGTCAACAGATAGGCTACTAAATTTCCATCTAGCATATAATGTTTTGACTGACCCCTGTACCACACTAGTCGAGGTAATCTGTGTTCCCCCAACTTTTTTTGTATACCACCCAGCAAACCGATAGCCTTTTCTTGTCGGATTTGGCAGATAGCCATATTTTTCTCCAATTGAAAATGTCATTGTATATACATTGGGACTCCATGCTTCATGTGTACTTCCACCATTTGCGTCTAGTGTAACGGTAATGTCACCGTGCTGTTCACTTGAAGAAATTGTTAGCTTTGTTCTTTTAATTTCAACTGTTTTTCCTGTCTCATCTACCAACGCAACATAGATTTTTTCTGAGGGAGAGAATAGTTTTCCAAGCTGAAGATCAATGAATACACCTGACTTACTTTCAATTGCCATAGTTCGTTGAAACAATCTAATAGTTCCTTTTGTATACTCCTGCCAATCTGGTATCACAGTAACAGTCAAGTATTCATCAGCTCCGCTCTCTACTTGTTGTTCTTCTTGCAATATATTGTATCTGTTTCCACTTCGAGATAAGATAACTTGCGTATTAGTCGTATTTGGTACTCCTAATAAATCTGCTTCAAACGTGCGGGATGATGTTTTATCATTGATTCCAAAGATTGATACTTTATCTAAGCCAAAAAAACCATCAAAAGTCACAAATTGGAAGTTATCATATCCATCAGGGTAATGAATCCAAGTATGGCCTTGATAGAAAAATACTCCTGTCTGCATATTGACTGTGCCGCTAAAATAATAAGAGCCATTTGCATCATATTGAGAATCAGCCTTTTCTGAAGGAGATATGGTTACCGTCCCAGACAGCTTACCAACATTACACTCTCTAATACAGCTATCAAATATCACAACAAAGTGTCGTCTAACAATTGTATCGCCACTATTACCATCATATTCCCCTTCCCAAATACCTAAAAAGTCTTCCTCTGTGAATTCAATGGAAAAACCATAATTGAAGGTCACAGCACTTATCGAAGCGTTGCCACTAGTATTAACAGCAATGTTATTCCAATTGGCTTCTGTGGAAGCGTAGTTTATCTTCTCAAGTGATGCACAATTATTAAACGCATTTTGCTCAATGGCATCTATAGATTGTGGAACATTCACGACTAAAAGAGACGAACAATTTGAAAAAGCCGACTTTGGTATGATGCTCACTCCATTAGGTATATTAATCGAAGTCAGACTATTACAACCATAAAAAGCATAGTTACCTATTGAAGTAAGCGAATCGGGAAGAAATACGTCTCGTAAACTACTGCAGTTACAAAAGGCATAGTCAGGAATAGATGCTTTCCCTTCTGGTACACTCACTTGGGTTAGCATTGCACATCCCGAAAAAACATTCCCCTGGTAGTTAGTTCCTGTACTACTTGTAGAACTACTAAAGCACTCGTTCCAATTTAGGGGGATATTTATCCTTTCAAGATTCTCACAATCTGCAAACGCTTTATATCCAATTTGTTCAACTGAATCTGCCAACTGGATCTCGTCTATTTTAGAGCAGGAAAAAAAAGCGAAACAACCAATGCTAGTTGTCCCCTCTGGAACAACTAATCCAGCTAAAGCATCACAACCATAAAATGCTGATTTATTAATTGATGTTATTCCATTAGGAAGATCAATACTTTTTAATCTGGAACACCCATAGAATGAATGATTGCTCACATTATTAAGTCCGTTTGGTAGAGAAATCTCTTCTATATAATTGCAAGCAGTAAAAGCATAACTTGGTAAACTAACCCATTCAGCAGGAAGTTCAACAGATTTAAGTGATGAGCATCCCTCAAAAAGATGACCGCAATATTCTGTGCTAATCGTTCCAGAAGTACTAGAAGAAATGCAGGTTGTCCATCCTGCAGGAATATGAACACTTTGCAGTTTTGTGCAATAAGCAAATGCCTGATAACCAATCTGCTCAACACTATCTGGTAAGCTCAATGATTCTAAAGATTTACATTCATAAAACCCATATGCATAGATGTTTTTAACCCCATCAGGGATTACAACAGAATTAAGCTTATTGCAGTAGCAAAAAGCCGATTTTCCTATATAAGTCACTCCGGTAGGAATTGTGATATTTAATAAATTACTACACTTATAAAACGCATGATTTTTAATGCTTATTAGCGAAGTGGGTAAAATAACCTCTGTTAAATAATTACACTTATTAAATGCAAACCCTGGAAGTTCAGTAACCCCCTCTGGAACAGTAATACTATTTAACTTCTTGCATTCTTCAAAAATATGTCCACAATAGTCACCATTTACAGTTCCATTCTTATCATTTGAGGGGCATTCGTTCCACTCTTTGGGGATATTGATCTCTGAAAGATTGCTGCAAAATGCAAAGGCCTGGTACCCTATCTTCTCAATACTATCAGGCAATGATATCTTATCAACAGACGTGCATTCATAGAAAGCATATGAGGCAAGCTCAGTTATACCATCTTGTATAGTTATGTTCGCTAAATTACCACAATAGCAAAATGCTGATTTACCTATATAAGTTATACTTGCAGGCAATTCAATAGATTGAAGTTTTGTACACTCATAGAATGTATGATTCTTTATCTCTGTTAAATTTTCAGGTAATACTATAGTCTCTAAATAATCACAATAACAAAAGCCATAAGATGGTATTAACTCCATCTGCACAGGAAGTACTACCTGCGTTAACGACTCACATCCTTCAAAAATATGTCCACAGCAATTGCTATCGATAGTACCTTCTTTTGATGTCGGACAATCCATCCAGCCAGTAGGGATATTAATATCTGTTAATGATATACAGTTATAGAAAGCTCTAAATCCAATAGATGTAATGTCGTCAGTTATGCTTACTTTTTCAAGAGCAGTAAGATCTGAAAATGCGTACATTCCAATACTAGTTACACCATCTGCAATCACGATCTCTCTTATTTCGTTCTGAAAAGCACTCCAAGGAACAGCGGAAGGATCCACATAATCGTCCATATCTCCTGCTCCATCTATTTGTAGAAGACCGATTTCCTCAACATATTTCCAAACTAACTCTTCCCCACATGTGCCCTCATTAACTGTTATCAATTCTTCTTGTGACCAAAGAGTTCCTTCCGCCTCAGTAAGTACTTCTTCAAATAAATCTATTCCGTCTTCAAGATCATTATTCTCAATGACCATTTCTTCGTCATATGTAAGATCCTCTTCTTGATCAGGGTTTTCCAGCGTTAAATCTTCAATATCTTCCGCATTTCCCTCCTCAAATAAAAAACCCTCTTCAGGCATACTTTGTGGATCATTAGTCTCTTCTTCAAAGGAAGATGACTCATCTCCCCCAAAAACATCATTGTTATCTTCTTTGGCATCTGCGGATTGCGTAAAATCAGAATCCTCAATAACTATTTCTGCATAATCATCGTCATATTCAAGGTCATCTGAAATAGATTCTATATCCTTATCCTCCAACAAAGACTGCAATTCGTCAGAATCAATAGAATAGCTTTTAAATTCACCCTCTGACACAATTGGACTGCTGAAGAAATGAACATCTTCTTCTGGTGCTTCCTCGATATCTACTATCTCTTCAAGTACCAATTCATCATTTACTTCCCCGGGTTCAGCATCCGGAGACTCTATAGACCCTTCATCTAAGAAGCTACTATATGTGTCTTCTGGAAACATGCTAAGATATTCATCTTTTGGGTTTTCAGGTTGATCCAATACTTCTGTAAGAGGCGAATCTCCATCTTTACTGTGTATATTGGCAAATATAAACATATTACAATTGGAAGTATTCAAAATCATCTCGAAAGATATTGTTATTGCAATGGCTTTCTTAATAAATGAATTCTTACTCTTCATAGTTGATCTCCTAAGTAATGTGCTCTTACTCATGCAATGCTTGACAATGTATAAACAAATTATTACATATGAAAAGAGTATTTGCAAACGATAAATATGTCAATTTTTTTACCTTGTATGTTAGTTCCCAACTATGTCATGGCTGATAAACTTATACAGATTTTGTCGCTAAAAAAACCTGCACCCGAAGGTACAAGCTTATGCTAATGAGAGCCTTCCGACTAGTTATCTAGCCATCAGTAAAAAAAGGATTTCTCAGATCTATGTCAAAAAAGTTAAACGTCACATGCTTTTATGTTTGTAAGCGCTATATGAATATGTAGTTCAAAAAGAAAACCTGATCCATGTCAAAAAGCGCTTGACGTCTATATATTGTAGTGTGTATACTCATGCTATACTATATATTGTATCTGTCGTAGTAGGGCCGTAGTAGCTTTAGTCACAAAACGCCCTACTATGGCAGAGTATGCCCCGTTTTGCCGTAGTTTGAAAACACATCGTCTCTCCTTCCGTGGCGGATGAACAGTATGCGTTTCATTGCATTAAATCTATTCTACATAAAACTGTGTTTGCCGCATATTTCTTCATTTCATTTCCATTGCCAGTTTCATTCCCGGCAGAAACTCGTCCTTCTGTGCGATCAGCTGATTGAAGGCAGTCACGACTGCCGCGTATGGCAGTTAATTTGACATTAGGTATATGTTTATGAAAGAAATGACAAAAATGAAAGAATTTTATGACATGATTCATTTTTCAAAGTAGATGAATAGTAAACCCTTTTACAAATAAATGCATTTCCATAAGAATCATAATACTAACAGAAATAACCATCCCTTACTGAGCGGCCATTACTGTTAGTATATTAGTTTAATGGGGTTAACCGTCTATCGGTAGCACCTTTCTATATTCATTCTATTTTTCAGGGCTATTGAAAGTCAGTATACATTTGTCGGACTTGGCGTTGGACCATGGACGGGGAGGGCTAAGAATCATTGTCCTTTCAATGTTATTTTGGTGTATCCAAATTCGAATCCCGTCTCGCACTCTTTTCTATGGGGCCTCAAACCAAGTGTCCAAGCGGGTTTGGGGCTTTTTCTTTTTCTGAAAAATGTGTGGCACCTACCGGATTGACGGATTGAACTGATGTTAACGACTTTTCCAGAGTTTCTTTGACCAGAAGTAGGCATTATGCTGGAATGGTACGGGAGGTGATCATCGCGGCAAACGCGGTCTTCTTTGGTGCGTTCGCTTTGTTCGCATACCTCATGATGCTGTACCTGCATTACCGGGCGTACGGAGACAGGGAACGGCTCCGGACTGTGTCTAACCTCGGGGATAAGAAATAGTACCCCTTAAGGATTACGAATATGCCCCCATATGTGAAACACGCACATATGGGGGCATATGATTTGTTTGGATGCTCGGGCTAACCATCTATCGGCAGCACCTGTCTTAAATCGTATCGCTGTCCTCAGTCTTCCCGGACTGTTCTGACTTCTCAGTTTCTACGGCCTTTTCAGCTTTTCCGGTCTTTTCTGCCTTTGCTGCCTTTTTTGCCTTCCGCTTCTTCCGTATCCTTCGGATCAGAAGGATCAGTGCCAGAAGGATGGCAGCCGCAACGATGCACATAACAACGAGCTTCATCCGCGAACTTTTATTCTGGCTGATAGACTCGTAATAGGCAAATGAGCCGCCGTTCGCCAGTTTAAAGACGATATAGCTTCCATCTTGTGTGTATTCGGTCTCCGTAAGGTTTCCTTCTTTTGACGAAGTGAACAGCCTGCCTCCGCCCGGCGCCTTCGCGCGAACAGTGAGCTCCTCGTCGTAATCGTTCACCTCAAGGGTCTTCGCATCCAGCAGCGGCCCGGTCAGGCGGTCTGCCATGATCCGTTCCAGCTCCTGCCTCGCTTGTCCGATCCCGCTCGCGGTATCCTCCGGCTCTGTCTCGGCCGAGCTGCCCTGAGCTTCTTCCATCTCGGTCCCGCCGGTCCCATGGATATCATCGTGGATCTCTCCGATCAGGTCTGCAAGCGATTCCGTGGATACCGGGCTCTCGTCCAGAACAAGATCGGAAACCGTAAGTTCCTGCCCCTCGTAGAAGATTCCTTCCACCAGATAATCCGGCACATCGCCGTCTGACGCAAGCGTGGGGATGGCGCGATGATATTCTCCGGTCACAGTCTGGGAGCGCAGGATCTGGTCCTTGTCGAAATCATCCCACACCCAGTAGTCATTTCCCCTGTTCGGGACTTCCGGAAGCTTATCCAGGCTCCCGCCGAAGTGTACCTGGACCTCCTCATAGACCTCATCATCCACGAGGAAGGTGACCGTGACATTACCGGCCTGTTTCTCAACATGTTCCAGAGGCTGTGCCACGCCGGTGTATCCGACATTGTCGATGCCGCCGATCCCGTAGTCCACATAGCGGCATCCGGAAACCGTTCCGTCCGCGTATCCGGCGATCGCTCCCTGATAGCTCGTGCCGCCGTCAATAAAACCGTAGGAGATGCAGTCGGCAATATCCGTTCCTTTTCCGGCAATGCCGCCCGTATAGGTCTCCGCATTCATAAGACCGCCGGCACAGCTCTTTGTGACCGCTCCCTGGGAGGTTCCGCAGATTCCGCCGCAATAGCCTCCCTCTTCGACGGTGATCGCTCCGGTATTGACACTGTCTGTGATGATACCGAATTCCATGGAGCCGGTTATTCCGCCTGCTGCCTCCTTCTTGGCTGTAACCGGTCCGCTGTTATAGCATCCCCGCTCTGCCGCGAAGATCGTATAGCGCGCATCCTTCAGCAGGTACTTGGAAACATCCAGCACACCCTCCGCGTCGATCTTATTCTCAAAACCGATGCACCCGGCGATTCCGCCGGCATTGGTGTCTGCGCTCACCGTTCCCGTGTTTTTGCAGCTTTCAATAGAAGAGGTGTCGCTCTGGTACGGATCCTGCTCGGAGATATCAGACTCCACATACTGATCATCCAGAGAGATACTGCCTGCGAGGTCAAAAAAGGTTCCGAGGATCTGGTCCAGCTGGTCCGTGATGGCGTCAACGTCCTCAGCAACCTTGCCGGTGAGGGCGCTGGCATCACTGGCGATCGGCACGATCGAATCCGAGAGCGCCTGGAGATTGCTGTAAAATGAAGTCGTATCCGGAGGAGTCAGCTCCAGCCCCTTCAGGATCTCCATCGCGTTGGATACCGCCGTCGGATCCAGCATCGATGAGAAGTCCGTAAGGACCGTCTGCAGCAGCGAGCGCAGCTGAGTGGTATCCGGTCGGGTCGCATCCACGTCAACATGGACGTTGGAGCTGTGAGAAGCAGATGCCTCATCGCCTACGGAGATCTCCTGGCTCCTCTGAGAATCAATGTTCAGAATATTCCCTTCGTCGCCTGCGTCTTCGATGACGTCTTCCGGACTTCCGCCTTCGTCCTCGATAACGGCATCCTCCGATCCGGTCATAGTGCTGTCTTCCAGGACCAGGTCAGCCTCATCGTCTGAAACGATGGTAAAGTCTGCGTCCTCTCCTGCATCGTCATACCAGACCTCATCCTGTCCCCCATCCGTGAAGCCGTCATCTGCCGCGGCGGCAGACGTATCGTCCCCGAACAGGCCGGCATACTGGGAATCGTCTCCGGTATAGTCGGAGTCTCCCCCTTCGTCTCCTCCAAGCAGAGCAGGGGGATCAGCGCTCTGGCTGTCTGTGCTGCCGCCGGACGGATTCTGTCCGGTCGGCAGAAGCCGCTGTCCGCTTCTCTGTTCTCTGCTGTCCAGATACCGGTCCAGCTTCTGCCACCACTGTGTCTCTCTCTCATCCAGCAGAGTGGACAGGTCCGTCTGCTTATCCTCTTTGACCGTCACATTGACCGGAAGATGAAGAAAGTCCGATGCGGCGACCTCCGCGGCAAGATCGGAGAGGGCTGTCCTGAGCGCTGCAGCATCCTCCTCATCCACGGCTGCCTGAAGCTGCTCGATCGCGCTTGCGAGCGTGGAAGACGCGCCTTCTATGTCACCGCTGACATCATCCGTAATGGTCTGCAGATCGAGGATCGTATTGTCCGCATATTCGGCGGCAGTCGCAATGTCATCCTTGATGGTCCCGGTGGAATCCGATACATCATACGCAAGCGTGTCGATCAGAGAATTCAGCTGGTTTAACTGAGTCTCCAGCTGCTGTACCCGGCTCTTTGAATACTCCCAGATGCTCTCCGGCTCCAGCTGGCCCAGGATCCCGCCGACGTCCTTGCGTCCGGTCACCTGTCCCTCATTGGTGCAGGCAACCGTAAAGCCCTGCGAGCGTCCGGCAATACCGCCCACATTATATCCGGTACGGGCGTAGCCTACGGTCCCGCTGTTTTTGCATTCACTGAGCATGCCGTCCGAATAGCCGGCAATTCCGCCGATATCCAGAACGTCAATATAGTCCTCCTGGCTTATGGACGATACGTCAAATGAGGTCAGGTTCGAAAGGTTTGATGTCAGCGTGCTCTTCGTCTGCGCCGCCGTCTCCATCGGTTCGTTGTTGACCTTGCCCAGGTTGGTGCTGGTTATAATGCTGCCGGAATTCTGTCCGGCGATACCGCCTGCCCTGTGCTGGGCGACCACGTCTCCCTCTGAGACGCAGGAGCTGATAAGGCCGCTGCCTGTGTTGATCCCGGCAATTCCGCCGGCATCTTCCTTCGCCCGGACTTTTCCGCGGAAACTGCAGTTCAGGATCGATCCCGCATTTTCTCCGGCAATGCCGCCAACCGACACCGCGTCCGCTCCGGGTTCGATCGCTCCTTCCACGCTCAGGTTCCGGATCACGGCTCCTTCACCGACGTGCCGCACCAGTCCCTGCTGCGAACCGTCAGAGTGGATCATGAGTCCCCGGATCGTATAGCCCTGTCCGTCAAGTACACCTGAAAAATACGGGATCGCTGAAAAGCTTCTGCCGATCAGGCTGATATCATTGTTCAGGATCACCTCAAAGTCTCTGGAGTCCGTATCTACTCTGCAGCGCTGCGCGAGTGCCTCCAGATCGTCCGCGTCACTGATCACGATCTGCTGGGCGCGGTGCTCTGCAAGATCCTCTTCGGCTTTCTGAGCCGCGTCTATCTCTGTCTCGAACTGCATCCCGGTCTCCGACTCCGTCTCATAGACCGCAAGATCCGGCAGATCCGATGTATCTTCGGCTGCAGCGCTCCCCGGCGCTGCCATGCTTATCACAAGGGATGCGGCCATGATCCTGCAGACGGCCGCTCTTCCTGTTATTTTCATAGAATGCCTCATGCCTGTTCCTCCTTGACAAGATCTGACTGCGCTGCGTCCTCTGTGGAAGGCAGATGCAGGGTAAATGACGTCTTGTCGATCAGCTTGTCCATCAGCAGTATGAACTGCGGCAGGACAGTCATGACCAGGACGACGGAGACCGCCGCGCCGCGTCCGACCGCCAGGCCGATATGGCTGACGTATACGTCGCTGACCCGAAGGCCGATCATGAACCCGGCCATCGTCAGAATCGATCCGGATGTGATAACCGTCGCAAATCCTTCATCCACCGCCGCGATCATCGCCTCACGCCTGCCCATTT